>Ga0315280_10009615_pt1 | contig 12334 bp, 9 predicted proteins | sample YL17G06_40_MG_FD_203697 | JGI IMG/M metagenome (GOLD analysis project Ga0315280, IMG submission 203697) | Sediment microbial communities from Yellowstone Lake, YNP, Wyoming, USA - YL17G06_40 | ecosystem: Environmental > Aquatic > Freshwater > Lake > Sediment | place: USA: Wyoming | collected... | reverse complement strand
CGAACCTTCGATGCTGATATGGTTGTCATCGTAGAGATAGACGAGGTTGTCGAGTCCCAGGTGGCCGGCGAGCGACGCTGCCTCGGACGCCACACCTTCCATCAAATCGCCGTCGCTGACGATGGCATAAATTCGGTAATCGACGAGTTCGTGGCCCGGGCGATTGAAGTGCGCGGCGAGGTATTTCTGCGCGATGGCCATTCCCACGCCGTTCCCAAACCCCTGGCCGAGCGGCCCGGTTGTGGTCTCGATGCCTTCCACCAGCAGGCTTTCCGGATGTCCGGGCGTCTTGCTTTCCCACTGCCGGAATTGCTTGAGGTCGTCGAGCGAAAGATCGTAGCCCGTCAGGTGCAGGAGGCTGTAAAGGAGCATCGAGCCGTGACCCGCGGAAAGGATGAATCGGTCACGGTTCGGCCAGCGGGGCTTGCGCGGATAGTGCCTGAGGAAACGCGTCCAGAGGACGTAGGCCATCGGCGCGGCGCCCATGGGCATGCCGGGGTGCCCGGACTTCGCCTTCTGGACGGCGTCCATGGCGAGGCAGCGAACGGTGTTGATACAGAGTTGATCGAGTTTCGCCGGCTCGACAAAACTCTTTGCGGTCGTCGTTTCACCGGACAAGAGCCAAGTCCTCCCTTTGACCAGCCCTGCGCGCCGGACGGCCTCACCTGCAAGAGTCGATCGCCGTCCATTCCTCTTGAGTGCAGCCGGCAGACCGGCGCGCTTCAAATCGAGCCTGCGATTATATAACTTTGTCGAACCAAAGCGCAGCGAGAATGCCACGCTGAGCAGCGGAGACTTCTGTTCCATACAGTCACTCTCCTCGGCACGATTCTGATATGCTACGAAATCGGGTGAATCAACTCACAACTTCGGGGATGAACTCATGAGCAAAAGACATTTGGGCATCATCGGACTGGGCGTGATGGGGCGCAACCTGGCGCTGAACGCCGCGAGCAAGGGTTTCTCCGTTGTCGGTTACGACGCGGATGCCGCGAAGGCGCGTCAAGTGGCGGACGCCACAGCGGGCAAGGACATTGCCGTCGCCTCTTCGCTCGCCGAGTTCGTGGATGCTCTCGAAACACCACGCCGCATCTGGATGATGGTTCCCGCCGGCAAGCCCGTGGACGCCGTGCTCAGCGACTTGAAGCCGGTCCTGAGCGCTGAAGATATCGTGATCGACGGCGGCAATTCCCACTTCAAGGATACCGAGCGGCGCGCCAAAGACTGGGAGACCGTGGGGCTGCGCTTTTTCGGCATGGGCGTGAGCGGCGGCGAAGAGGGCGCGCTGCACGGACCCTGCCTGATGCCGGGCGGCCACGAGCCTTCCTACCAACATCTCGAGCCGCTCCTCATCAAAATGGCGGCGCAAACCGAGGAGGGCGCGTGCTGCACTTACCTCGGACCCGGCGGCGCGGGACACTATGTAAAGATGGTGCACAACGGGATCGAATACGGCGTCATGCAAACGATTTGCGAGGCCTACGATCTGCTGCGCAGCATCCTCGGCCTGAGCGCCACGGAGGTTCACGATGTCTTCGTCGAGTGGAACGCGGAAGAGTTGAATTCGTTTCTCCTCGAGATCAGCATTGTCGTCCTCAAGAAAACCGATCCGGAGACCGGCCAACCGCTCGTCGATGTGGTCCTCGACACGGCCGAGCAGAAAGGTACCGGCAAGTGGACGGCGCAAGACGCCCTCGACCTGGGCGTCGCCGTGCCCACACTCACCAGCGCGGTCCTGGCGCGCATCGTCTCCGGGCTCAAACAGGAGAGAGTCGCCGCGTCGGAAATCCTGCGCGGGCCCAAGCGCAAATTCAGCGGCGACCGGCAGGATTTCACTGCCCGTCTGCGCAACGCGTATGCACTCTCCGTCATCGCCTGCTACGCGCAGGGTTTCGCGCAGATGGCCGCCGCATCGAAGGAATATGGGTACAATCTCAAGTTCACCGAAATTGCCCGCATCTGGCGGGGCGGCTGCATCATTCGCGCCAAACTGCTCGAGCCGATTCGCGCCGCCTTCAAACGCCAGCCCGACCTGGCCAATCTGATGCTGGACCGCACCTTTCGCGGGCTCATCAATAAGACGGGAAAAAACCTGCGGAGAATCGTGAAGCTGGCCGTCGACGTGGGCGTGCCCTGCCCGGCTCTCTTCAATTCGCTCACGTACATCGACAGCTACCGGCAAGCGCGCCTGCCCGCGAACCTCCTGCAGGCCCAGCGCGACTACTTCGGCGCGCACACCTACCGGCGCATCGACAAGGAGGGCGTGTTCCACACAGAGTGGGATAAGTAGGGGGGGCCTCAGACCCACCCGGGGCAAGCCTGAAGCTGCAGCCATGATTGATTCGCAATCTGCATCAATCGTGGTTTCGCCTCCATGAAAAAGCTCAGGGTTGAAGAAGTGCCAGCCGTGCCTGCCGGCTGAAATTCCCTGCCGCGACCGCACCGCCTCTGATATAACTTCCCGGAGCAAATTGACAAGAAGGGCCGCAGAGTCGAAGAACGAGTCTGCGCCAGATGACCGTCATGGGGGTGCATGCAATGTTGAAAAGGGTTTCTTTCCTGTTACTCGTACTGGTGCTTGCAGGGGCAACGGCGACCTTCGCCAAGCGCCCGATTGCTTTCGACGACCTGATGAAGATTCATAGAGTATCTGACCCGCAGGTTTCGCCCGACGGCCGGTGGGTGGCCTTTGTACAAGGAGATGTGGATTTCGAGGCCAACAAGACGATCCGCCACATCTGGCTTGTGTCCACCGAGGGCAGCGAACCTCGGCAACTGACGCGTGGCGACGGGTCCGACACCCGCCCGCGCTGGTCACCGGACGGCCAATCGATCGCCTTCATCTCGACGCGCGGCGGGAAATCGCAGGTCTGGATTATCCCGGTCCACGGCGGCGAAGCGCGTCAGGTCACCTCCATCTCCACCGAAGCCGACGGCGTGGTCTGGGCGCGAAAGGGCGATGCCTTGCTCTTCACGTCCAAAGTCTATCCCGATTGCTCTGACGACGACTGCAACCGGAAGCGTCTCGAGGAGCGCGCCAAGAGCAAGGTGAAGGCGCAGATCACCGACGAACTTCTCTTCCGCCACTGGGACGAATATCGCGACGGCAAGTACACGCACGTGTTCGTGATTTCATCGCAAGGCGGCAAGGCGCGCGATCTGACGCCCGGCGCCGTGGATTCGCCTACGTTCTTCCTCGGCGGGCCTGATGGCTACACGATTTCGCCGGACGGCACCGAAATCTGCTACACGTCGAACCGCCCCGGCGGCTCGCGCACGGCGTGGAGCACCAACAACGATCTCTATCTCGTACCCGTGGGCGGCGGCGAAGCCAGGAACATCACCAAGGATAATCCCGGTTCCGACGCCTCCCCGCAGTACTCGCCCAACGGCCGCTACATTGCCTATACCTCGCAGGCACGCGACGGCTATGAATCGGACCTCTTTCGCCTGCGGGTCTACGATCGCCAGACGGGCACGGTGAAGGATCTGACGACGGGCTTCGACCAGTGGGTGAACAGCTTCGTCTGGGCGCCGGATAGCGACACGATCTATTTCAACGCGCCCGAGCGCGGCCGACAGCCTGTCTTCAAAACGTCGGTGAGCAGGCCGAAATTCGAGAAGGTGCTGGAGGGAATGACGGAAGATCTGCAAATCACCCCTGACGGCAAATGGGTCGTGTTCACGCGTAGCAGCCTGACGCAGCCTTCGGAGGTCTATCGCGTCGCGATAGGCGGAGGGACTCCGACGCCGTTAACTCGCGCCAACGACGCTCTGCTGGCTGAACTCGACCTCAATCCGGTTGAGGACGTGACGACCAAGGGCGCGCTGGGCGCGCCGATTCACAACCTACTCGTCAAGCCGCCAGGGTTTGACGCGAACAAAAAGTATCCCGCGATTTTGCTCGTGCACGGTGGTCCGCAGGGCGCCTGGGACGATGCGTGGGGCTACCGCTGGAACGCCCAGATGTTCGCTTCGCACGGCTATGTTGTCTTGATGACCAATTTCCACGGCTCGACGGGCTACGGCCAGGCGTTCGTCGAACAGATCTCCGGCGATTGGGGCGGCGCCTGCTTTCAGGACTTGATGGCGGCCACCGACTATCTCGAATCACTCCCTTACGTGGATAAGACCCACATCGGCGCGGCGGGCGCGAGCTTCGGCGGCTACATGATCGACTGGATCGCCGGGCACACGACGCGCTTCAAGGCGCTGGTCTCCCACGACGGCGTCTACGACAACCGCAGCATGTACGGGGAGACGGAAGAGCTCTGGTTCGACGAGTGGGAATTCAAAGGCACGCCCTGGGAGAAGCTGGGCGCAGAGCTGCGGGAGAAATCTTCGCCGTCGAATTACGTGCAGAACATCCAAACGCCGATGCTGGTCGTTGAAGGCGAGCTCGACTACCGCGTGCCTGTCGGCCAGGCGTTTCAGCTTTTCACGGCGCTGCAGCGCCGCGGCGTGCCCTCGCGGCTGCTGTATTTCCCTGACGAGGGCCACTGGGTCAACAAGCCACAGAACAGCCAGTTGTGGTACAAGACGGTGCTGGGGTGGCTGGATGGGTATCTGAAGTAGTCGGCAGTTAGCAGTCAGCAGTTGCCAGTCCACTGACGCCGCCGGCCGCCGAGCCCAGGAAGAGACGAAGAAGAGTGCGAAGTCATGGGTCTTGTTAGCCGCACAATGGCAATACTGTTGAGGATTGCCGCTCATCTATCTCTGAGCGAGGAAGTCCGTTCCCTGCATCTGGCACTGCGGAAACTGAGTAGCGGCTACCGGGACACACTCGCCGGCAGATTGCCCGCTATTCTTTGCCAGACACTAGTCGCCGCAGAGGATCATCGATTCTTCGGTCACTCAGGAGTGGACCTCGTCGCGATTGCCCGGGCTCTTTGGCAGTTTGTTGCACGCGGAGAAATTCAAGGCGCCAGCACAATTGAACAGCAACTGGTCAGGACTGTAAGGGGTCGGTACGAGCGCACACTGTGCCGGAAAGTGAGTGAGGTACTACTTGCAGCTACAGTTGGTGAGGTTCTGAGCAAGCCGGAAACCGGAGGGATATACTTAATGGTTGCGCACTTCGGTTGGCGGATGCAAGGCGTACTGCCAGCGTGCACGATCCTCGGTTTAGACCTGACTTCATTGCCTCCGTCCCAAGCAGCCAGCTTGGTTGCAAGGTTGAAGTATCCCCAACCGCCGGAATGCAACCCGCCGTGGGAGGCCCGTGTCAGCAATCGTGCGCAGCATATTCTCTCCCTTGTGTCAAACGGGCAGGGGCAGCTGCCTGGATCCTTCTTCGGAGCGCAATTAGATGAGACCGTTTCCGCTTTGGAGTGAGGCTGACGGCCTTCTTTCAGAAAGATATCCGCAGCCGCCGGACTTCGCACGGGCCTGCGGCGTCTTGACAGCGGATGACCAAGTGGGAGTATTCCGCTCCTTCATTGTGGAGGGTGTCCCGGCCTTTCTCAGCCGGACTCCCACTCTTTACGACACCCTCCGCAGGTACATTGCAGACAGCTTAGGCCTTCCTGCTGACGACGTGACGATCGTTGGAAGCGCCAGAATTGGCTATTCCCTGTCGCCACCGCCCGCCTACGGAACGCCCTTCAGTGCAAATTCCGACCTCGACTTTGCAGCAGTTTCTCGTCAACTCTTTGAAGGGCTCGTCGCTGTTTTTGACCAATGGAAGGCTGACGTGGCAGCTGGTCGAGAAAACCCAAAAAGTGCCCGCGAGCATACATTCTGGGAAGCGAATCTTGACAACCTGCCATCAAACATTGAAAACGGACTCCTTGACACATATAAATTGCCGAATAGGTACGAGTTCACGATGAAGGTGAATCAGACCATGTGGAGGACTGCCGAGAGACTCAGACTGACGTTGTCCTTGGACCGCAAGCTCCACGCGAGCCTTCGGGTCTATCGGGATTGGAACGCGCTCTACCGACAGCAGCTAATCAATCTGCGGGCTACCTTAAGGAAACTGGACAAAGCCAACACGACGCCGCATCAGCGACCGGAGAATGCAAAATGACCCGAGACGAAATCATTCAGAAACACAACCAGTATCTATTCTCCTGCGTCACCACGTACTACAAGGACCCGCTGGTGATTGACCACGCCAAGGGGCAGTACGTTTACGACCTTGACGGGCGGCAATATCTCGATTTCCTCGGCGGGATCGTCACCATCAGCGTGGGCCACTCGAACGAGAAGGTGACGGCGAAGATCAAAGACCAAATCGACCGCGTGCAGCACACCTCGACGCTCTTTCCCACCGAGGCCATCGTGGCGCTCGCGGAAAAGGTGGCGCAGATCGCTCCCGGCCAACTGAAGAAGTGCTACTTCACGAACAGCGGCACGGAAGCGAACGAAGTCGCGGTGCTCGCGGCGCGGATGTTCACGGGGAACTACGAGCTGCTCGCGCTGCGTCATGGCTACAGCGGCCACTCGCAACTCACCAAGTCCTTGACGGGTCTACACACCTGGCGCAAGGCGGGCGTGATTCCTTACGGCATCGTCCACGCCCCAGGACCCTACTGTTACCGCTGCCCGTACGGGCTCACCTATCCGAGTTGCGATCTCCATTGCGCGAGAGACATCGAGGATGTCATCAAGACCTCGACCTGCGGCGCCATCGCCGGAATGCTGGCGGAGACCATCCAAGGGCTTGGCGGCTTCATCGTGCCGCCGCCCGGCTATTTCAAAATCGTCGCCAACATCGTCCGCAATTACGGTGGCCTCTTCATTGCCGACGAAGTCCAGGCTGCCTGGGGCCGCACGGGCAAGAAATGGTTCGGCATTGAGCACTGGGAAGTCGAGCCGGACATCATCACCTCCGCCAAAAGCATGGCCAACGGCGTGCCCATCGGCCTGACGCTGACGCGGCCCGAGATCGCCGACGCTTACAAAGGCTTGACGATATCCACCTTCGGAGGCAATCCGGTCGCCTGCGTCGCCGCCAAGGCCACAATTGATCTGATCGAAGAAGAGCGGCTGATGGACAACGCCCATGAGATGGGAAACCATTTCCACCAGGGACTCGAGGCTCTCAAGGAGAAGCACGCCATCATCGGCGACGTGCGCGGCATGGGCTTGATGCAAGGCATCGAGCTGGTGAAAGACCGCACGACCAAGGAGCCCGGCACCGAGCCCGCCACCCGGTTCATGGAGCGGTCGCGGGCGAACGGGCTGATCGTGGGCCGCGGCGGCCTGCACGCCAACGTCATCCGTATGTCGCCGCCGCTCAATATCGGCAAGGCGGACATCGACCAGGCCTTGAAGATCATCGACAAGAGCCTGGGGGAAATTGCGGCGTAGCGCCGGCATCCTGCCGGCCTCATCATAAGCCGCCGGGACGGCGGCGCTGCTCCAACGGTGCTCTGTGAACGCCAGAGGGTTTGACCCTGGCAGGCGGCGGTCCCGCTGGGCGCGAGCGCTGCTAGAGAAGACAGTCCCCACTCCGAGTCCCCTGCCCTGCGCCAGGTGCCCGCCGGGCGCACTCCAGCAAAAACACCTCGGGAACGGGTCCTGCATTCCTGCGATCGGAAGCAGTTATTCCGGAGGATTCATGCGTCGTCTGATCGTAGGTTTTCTACTCGGCCTGATGGCCGTCTCAATGGGAGAAGCCGAAACCAGCCAATTCCAGGCAATTCTCGGTTTCTCCGACGAGGCGGCGCAGGTCGAGCGCGGATGGGAAGCCAAGTTCATGGCGATTCCCCAGCCGGAGAACCTGCGTGAATACATGCAGCGGCTCTCGGCGCGGCCGCATCACCTCGGCTCGCCGTACGACAAAGACAACGCCGAATGGATTCTCGCCAAATTCAAAGAGTGGGGATTGGACGCCCACATCGAGACGTTCGACGTTCTCTTCCCCACCCCGAAGGAACGTCTCGTCGAGATGCTCGAACCCGCGCGGTTCGTCGCCAAGCTCGAGGAACCGACGGTGGCGGGTGATCCCACGTCCAATCAGCACGACGAGCAACTGCCCACCTACAACGCTTACTCCGCCGACGGCGACGTGACCGCGCCGCTCGTTTACGTCAATTACGGCGTTCCCGAGGACTACGAGCAGCTCGAGCGGCTGGGCGTCTCGGTGAAAGGCGCCATCGTCATCGCGCGCTACGGGGCCTCCTGGCGCGGCATCAAGCCCAAGGTGGCGGCGGAGCACGGCGCGGTCGGCTGCCTGATTTATTCCGATCCGCGGGACGACGGATATTTCCAGGGCGATATCTTCCCGGAGGGAGCGTGGCGGCCTCGCGAGGGGGCGCAGCGCGGCAGCGTCATGGACATGCCTACCTACACGGGAGACCCGCTCACTCCGGGCATCGGCGCCACAAGGGAGGCCAAGCGGCTGGAGTTGAAAGAGGCCCAGACGCTGACAAAAATCCCCGTCCTGCCGATTTCTTACGGCGACGCGCAGCCGCTGCTGGCCGCGCTCCAGGGACAGGTCGCCCCCGAAGCCTGGCGTGGGGCGCTGCCCATCACCTATCACATCGGTCCGGGGCCCGCCAAAGTCCATCTCAAAGTGAAAGCCAACTGGGATATCAAATCCCTCCACGACGTGATCGTCCGAATTCGGGGAGCGGCTTATCCCGACGAGTGGATCGTGCGGGGCAACCACTACGACGCCTGGGTCAACGGCGCCGAGGATCCCGCCTCGGCGATGGCCGTGGAGCTCGAGGAGGCGCGCGCCCTCGGCGAACTCCTCAAACAAGGTTGGCGACCCAAGCGCACGATTGTCTATTGCGCCTGGGACGGCGAGGAAGAAGGCCTGCTCGGCTCGACCGAATGGGCGGAGGAGCATGCCGAGGAACTCACCCGGCGCACCGTCGCTTATATCAATACCGATAGCAACGGGCGGGGCTACCTGCGCGCAGGCGGTTCACACACCCTCGAGCAGTTCATGAACGGAGTGGCAAAGGACGTCGTCGATCCGGAAAAGAACATTTCCGTATGGCGCCGACTCCAATTGAAGCGGATTGCCGATGCCGAATCTCCCGAAGACCGCCAAGAGCTTCGAACCCGGGCAGACCTGCGCATCGCAGCGCTCGGTTCGGGATCCGACTACACGCCCTTCATTCAGCATCTCGGGATCGCCTCACTGAACCTCGGCTTCGGCGGCGAGGACGGCGGCGGAATCTATCATTCCATCTACGACGACTTCTACTGGTACACGCACTTCTCCGATACCAAGTTTGTTTTCGGGCGCGCGCTGGCTCAGACGGTGGGGCTCGCCATCCTACGGCTGGCGGATCCGGAACTCCTCCCCTTCGAGTTTGCCGATTTCGCCGATACGGTCCAGAAGTACGCCGAAGAGGTCAAGAAGCTCCACAAGGGCAAGCAGGATGAAATCCGCGAGCGCAACCGGCAGCTTGAAGAAGGAGTCTTCACCGCGACGGCAGATCCGAAGAAGACCTTTGTTCCGCCCCCGCGGGAGGAAGTGCCTCCTTTCCTGAATTTCGCGCCGCTCGACAACGCGGTCGAGTCCGTCACCCGCAGCGCCGAAAAGTATTCCAAGGCGTTGGAGAAAGCCCGCGAAAAGGGAATCGCCAAGTTGGACCCCGCCGGGATCCAAGAGGTCAATTCCCTGCTCATGAAAAGCGAGCGCAAACTGACGCTTCCCGATGGCCTGCCCCTACGGCCCTGGTACAAGCACCAGATTTACGCCCCCGGCTTCTACACCGGCTACGGCGTGAAGACGCTGCCGGGCGTCCGCGAGGCGATCGAACAGAAGAAGTGGCAAGAGGCCGAGCGCGAAATCACGCGCGTGGCGAAGGTGCTGGAGGACGAAGCGCAACTGATCGGTTCCGCGGCGACCGAATTGGAAAGGACCCTGCAATAGCCGGCCTCTCCGTGCTGCCCTAATGCGTTCCGCCACGCCGAGACCCCTCTCACCGGCGGAGGGCCGGGGGTGAGTGTGGCATTGCAGCCCGGCGGTTCCGGTCCGCAGCTCTTCAGATTGCAGATGACAGGCCGCTGAGCTGCACTCCGGGTCTGGGCTCCCCGCGACCTCTTTCCAATTTCAAAATAACGAAACCTATCGCTCCCCTGCGGTGTCAATAGAGGCGGAAGGAGAAAGCGGCGGCCGCCAGCTTTCCGGAAACCAGGCCAGTCCGCCCAGCGCGGACTGTCTGCCGGAGGTGCCGCCGTGTTCGAACGCTCTCTGCTCGATTCTTCCACGCCCCGCAGGACTATGCCGCTCGCCTACGCCCTCGAGCTTGGCATCGTGCGCCTGCTGGTTCTCGCGCCGCTGATCAATACCCGGGCGTTGACCCTCAGCGAATTGCGAAATGCCTGGACCATTCTCCTCCCCTCACCACCACCCGGCCCGCCGCCTCACGGAGTTGCTCGGCCCCAAGGGCCAAAGAATCGTACTCAGCCGACAGACGGTCGCGTGCTTGTCCCCACAGTAATCCCGACAGAAATCAAAGACATCGTCGATGAGCCCGTGCCCATAGGGGACGCCCCACCGTCTGTATTGGGTGGTCTCGATTTGCCCTGGGCAGCCACCGGCAAAAACCCCGTGATCGCGGGCATTTTCGCGGGCAATAATCCTCCGCCTTCCCCACCGCAGACAAGCAAACCCTCGGGAGCTGTTCGTCGCATTCAGGTCGGGGGGCAGGTTATCGCGGCGAAGGCCATTTACCAGCCCACGCTACTCAATGGCGAGCCCGTCGAGGTGCTCACCGAAATTGCCGTCAACTTCACGCTGGCGGAATAGCGTGAGCGCCGGCCTCGGGCGCGTACGGCTTAGGGTTTCCTGACGCCGGTTCCGGCAGTCGCGGCAGCGCCGGCTTTCTCCGAGCCCTCGGGCTTGGGCCGTCGTCGGCCCTTGAAATTCGGCCGGATGTTTCTCATGGGAGTGACGCGCTGCGCGCGGCCGCGCATGGCAAAGCTCAACTGGTTCTGGCACGCCGCTAGATTCGCCTGGGAAGCGCGCAGGAGCTGGTCCTGACTCCGCAGGAGATACATCAGGTAGGGCTGCAAGGTCTGTTGCAGGTCGAAGAGCTGGTTTCCCGCCTGGCTGAATTGCGCGCCCAGGCTGGTGTTCTCGTGCAGGGAAATCATGCGCGTCACGGCATCGAGGCGCGGCAGAGCCGCATTGATCGTCGTATAAGTCATATATCCCAGGTACATGCTGTCGGGACGGGCATCAAGCTGGCTGCGCCATTCTTCGAGGGCCTTCAGTTGCGAACGGAGCGTCTCAAACGTCTGCTGGAAAGAGCTGCGCGCGGGGTCGGCAAGCTTCCAGCGCTCCGGATGCACTTCCGTGAACAAGTCGTCGAGGCGGTACTCGGCAAGCCAGACCTTGTGCAGCAACTCCTTCACCTGGGCGGGCTCCATGAATCCCTCTCCGGCCTGTGAGGCCGCCGGCGTGGCGGGTGCGGGCCGCGAAGTCTCCACGGTTTCGGTCTCCAGGGCCGGGCCCGGCTTGCTCTGGGCGGGAGCATTCGCAGGCTGCTGCGCGGCCCCGCGCAGGCTGATGGCCAGCAACACAAAGAGTACGGCGCTCGATCTCATCGCATCCCCCAAAGATTTCTCAAAAGGAAAGAATGGCAGGAGTCAGTTGGCTTCGTCCACAAATTTCTGCAGAGCCTGGCGGATTTCCTCGCTGAGCTCGCTGAACATCACGCCCATGCCTAGTCCTTTGATGGCATAGGCGACCTTGCCGTGACAGGTGAAGAGCGGAGCAATGGGATCGAGGCGAAAAGCCAAGCTGACGATCGAATCGGCGGGAAACGGATCCTGCGCGTTGACGAACATCCCGCCCACGCTTACGTCGCGCGTCAGCATCACAGCTTCGCGGCCGAGCGCCTCGCAGCGGACCTGGGTGATCAGCTTGGCGCGGCGGTGCTGGCGCTTGTCGATGTCCGGGGTAGCGAATTCGCGGGTGTCTTCTTCCACGGGTCGAATCCTCGCGCGAGATGTCCACTAACCAGTAGGGAGTTCTTGAATCTCGATGCTCGCCTTGAAGAAGGGACGCGGATAGCCGCGCCCCCAACGGTTGGTCGCCCAGCGCGCCTTCAGGAATTTAATCTCTGGGCGCTGGCTGAGGTCGAGGGCCGCCGGCGTCGCGCCGCGATAGAACATCTGCGGGTACCAGAAGAGCGCCTTCTCGCCCCACCGCTGGCCGTCCGGCGAGCCCCAAACCGAGACGTGCAGCGATTCCTGCTCGATGATCTCGTCGATGCGCAAGGCGATCAGGACAGGCTTGCCGGCCAGCGCACCGAGCTCGAAAGGCGGGCTTTCGCCGTCTCCCTCGATCAGCGTTTCGGGTTTGACCAGATAATTCAACGCGGATTGAGTTGTCGTTTCGGCAGCCATCCAAGGCGTT
>Ga0315280_10009614_pt1 | contig 12335 bp, 9 predicted proteins | sample YL17G06_40_MG_FD_203697 | JGI IMG/M metagenome (GOLD analysis project Ga0315280, IMG submission 203697) | Sediment microbial communities from Yellowstone Lake, YNP, Wyoming, USA - YL17G06_40 | ecosystem: Environmental > Aquatic > Freshwater > Lake > Sediment | place: USA: Wyoming | collected... | reverse complement strand
AAGAGGCGAGGCATAAAAGTAAAAAACCCGTTCAGCAAGGAAGGCAGAGAGAGGCTCAAGTCGCTTGGGCCTTAAAGAGGTGGAGTACCGGCTGAGGGAGCTGGAGCTCGTCGACTCCATCATCGAGGCATTGGACAGGAGGATCCATTTCACAGCCCTGAGGGACCATGGGGCGAGACTTCTGGACACCATACCCGGCGTAGGCCCCTACACGGCCCTCTACCTATCCACGGCCCTCCACGGAGTGGAGAGGTTCCCGAGCTCCAAGCACGCCTGCGCGCACGTAGGCCTCGTTCCAAGCCTCCACCAGTCCGGGGATAAGATGATCCTGGGTCACATAACCAGGCAGGGTGACAGGTGGCTGAGGAGGAACCTGGTCGAGTGTGCCAGGTGGGCGGTTAGGAAGGACCCTCACTTGAGGGAGTTCTACCTCGGGGTCAAGCACAGGAAGGGAGGGAAGAGGGCCTTGGTGGCTGTGGCGAGGAAGCTGGTCTCGTACGCTTACTGGATGCTCAAGAGGGATCAGACCTACGAGGAGTTGTCTCCCTGGAAGACCGATTGGGGTCTATCCCCGAAACTTGAATAGGGGTGCGCCTCGTAGGGGCGAATTGTGGAAGATGGGGTAGATCCCCGGATGGTTGTATGCCAGCCTCTTGAGAAAGAGGGGTTAAAGGATAGAGAATGGAGACGGAGATGGTGATGAGATAGAGATATAAGGCTCATTATAGTTGACCTTCGCCTCCGCGATGGCTTTCACCCTCTTGGGGTGCGCCAGCCTGACGTCGTAGCCCTTCTCCTTGAGGGCATCGTAGAGGGGCTGCCAGCAGTAGCCTGCATCCATGGCTATGCTGGCTTCATCTACGTCCTCGATGAAGGTTTTGAGGCCTTCGGGGCTGCTGCTGAATCTTCCTCGTTTGAGGACGTTGCCGTCCTGGTCCGTGATTGTTCCGTAGCACACCCGCTTATGGACATCCAGTCCCACGTACATCAATTCCCGTTTCTCCTCCGTTCTGTCATCTGATGGCCTGACTTTTATCGATGGAGCGGAGGAGAACCCCAACATGCCATCTATAAGCTTAACCGAGGGGGAGTGAGCCAAAACAAGAGGTTAATCGAAATCCTCAAGAATATATAAATGGGTACACGTTATTACATATTTGAAAAATGAAGATCAACTATACGATGTTTGGCACTGGTTTAACTGGAGGTAATCGCGTTTTATTTGAATTCGCGAATGGTCTAATTGAACGAGGACACGAAGTAACGATTACAAGTTTCGGAAGTGAAACAGAACATAACTGGTATCCTTTAAAAGCGAAAGTTAATTATGTATCAGTGCCTTTTCCAAAAAAAATTATATCTTATGGGCTGAAACGGTTTTTTAACCTTCATCTATATCCCTATTCTGAAATCGAGTTATTGACCAGAGAACTTCCAGAATGTGATATTAATGTAGCGACTTATTGTTTTACTGCGTTTGCAGTTTACCGTTCGAAAAAGGGTTTTCCTTTTTATCATGTACAAGCTTGGGAACCAAGTTTTTTTAATGAGTCATACCTGATAAATATATCCGAAGAATCTTATCATTTACCGTTATATAAAATATTGAATTCTTCATGGTTAAAAAAGAAGTTACAAGCGAATTATCCTATTGTTACTCCTGGTATTAATTTGAATGAGTTTTATCCGTCAGAAATAAATGAAGAAAGAGTTACAAAAAAAATACTCTGTTTAGGAAAAAGTATTAAACGTAAAGGTGTTTGGGATCTTTTTGAATCTTTAAAAATTGTAAAAAAACATATTGACGATATACAGCTTGTTCTCTTTGGTAATGAGCCGAATCTTCGTAATTTTTCTCCTATACCTTGTGAATACGTGATAAATCCAAGTGGGAAAAAGCTTAGAGATCTTTATTGTTCAGTAGATTTATTAGTAATGCCGTCTCACCTCGAAAGTTGTCCTCTTCCACCTTTAGAGGCTATGGCATGTGGTATACCCGTTGTTACTACGAATTGTGGAACGGAAGATTATGCTATTCATAAGGAAAATTGTTTGGTTGTATCTCCTAATAGGCCAAAGGAAATGGCGGATGCAATTATTACCATATTAAATGATGAAAAATTAAGAAATCAACTTATATCAAATGGTCTAGCAAGTGTGAAAAAGCATACATGGAAAGAATCTGTGGATAAAATCGAAAAAATATTTATAAAATATAAAAATGGCAAAGGTGAGGGGTAGTAAAATGAATGTTGTAATTATCGGTGGAGGACTTACAGGGTTATGTGCTGCTTATTGTCTCTCTAAATATGGTGTGAACTATCAATTAGTTGAAAAAGAAAATACCATTGGCGGTTTATGTAGAACCGATGAATTTGAAGGATTTCTTTTTGATAAAACATTACATGTGTTACATTTCACTGACAAGTTTGTCCTAAATATGTTGTCGAATGAAATTGGGGTGGGCTTTTCAGAGATAAAAAGAAAAGCTATGATTTATCATTCAGGTGAACTTATACCATATCCTTTTCAATCTTATTTTTATCTTCATTCTAACAAGAAATTAAAAGAAGAATGTATAAATGGTTTGATGAACATTAATAAAAAAAATATATCAACTAAGATTGAAAATTTTGAAGATTATGTTTTAACATATTTTGGCAAAGGTATATCAAAACATTTTATGATCCCGTACAATGAGAAACTGTGGAAGATACCACTTTCCAATCTTTCTTACGATTGGGCAAAAAGATTTGTTCCAATTCCTGATTCTAATGAAATAATTAGTATGGCAAATCGCAATATACAATATGATGATAGAGAATGGGGTTATAACGTTCATTTTAAATATCCGTCCGAAGGTGGTACTCAATCTATTCCTCAAAAAATATATGATAAATTAAATAAAAATAATATATATTTATCGAAGGAGGTTAAGAGAATTGATATTAATCAAAAAATTGTGATTTCCGTTGATGGAGAAATTTTCCCATATGATTACTTGATTTCAACGATGCCATTATTAGAATTAATAGCTACTATTGATAATATTCCAACACAAATATATAGTTATATTGATAAACTTCAATATATATCTTTAATTAGTATTAATTTAGGTATATCTGGTGAACTTGAACATAAAGCTCATTGGATATACTATCCAGAAAAAAAATTCATATTTCATAGATTAGGATTTCCCTCAAATATATCATCTAATTTGGCTCCTTCAGGTACTTTTTCACTGAGTGCTGAAATATCTTATTTGCCATCTACATCAATCAACATACCCAAAATTCAAAAAGAATTATTAAGAGAACTAAAGTCATTAAAAATAATTAAGAATTTGAATGATATAAATGTCTCTATATGTAATAATATAAATTACGCATATATTATATATAATAAATATTATAATACATCTTTAAATGTTATACACGATTATCTTTTAAAACATCAGATTCATTCTGTTGGAAGGTATGGTCAATGGAAATATTCTACTATGGCAGATGATATAGTTGATGGATTGGAAACAGCAAAATCGTTATGTGGGTGATAAAAAACCGTCGAACTGCGCGCTCCTATGAGAAACGTTTCAGGAACTCCGATGTCCGGGCAGCATCCCTGTTAGTTCCACAGGCCATCTAACGCTCTCCTACTCATGTTCTTAAGCTTTCTCTCAGTCAACTCCCTATTCTCGCCCCTGTAAGGCTCATTTCTACTCAGCATGAAGTAGATGATCCTCGCCATCTCATGCGCAACAGTCACGTAAGCGCTCCCCTCTCCTCCTCGACAGGCGCTCATGGAGGTCCCTCAGCCTAGGGTCGAACCGGACCGCTGCGTGGGCGCACTCAACCAGCGCCCACCTCAGCCTCTTGTTCCCGGGACCGGAGACTCTCCCGATCCGAGTCCTCTCCCCAGACTGGTGAACCGAGGGCGCCAGACCCATCCACGAAGCGAAGGCCTTGTCGCTGCGGAACCTGCCTATGTCGCCGACCTCGGAGAGGATCAACGCAGCGGTGAAGTAGCCGACGCCTGTCATCGTCATCAGCAGCCTCACCCGACTCCGACAGGTCGACGCGGCTGTCGTGCACCGACGCCGGCGTCGCCTCCACCGCCCTGACGAGGCCCAGGTCTAGATCCGTCTTCACATGCAGCTTGAACCCGAACAGGGACCCCTTCTCCCTCTTAACCCAGTCACCGTCCCTTGATCTCCGAGTCAACACGTCATCCCCACGTGGCTTGTTTGACGGGCCTGGATCCGCCTCGATGAACGACGCGTCCTGGGCGACCCCCTTACGGACTCTCAAGCTCTTCTCGTCGAGCTGCCTCTACAGCTCCGCCCAGAGAAGCCTGTCCGTCCCGGTCTTGGCGAGGCGCTCCCTGAACTGCCAGAGGGTAGTGCTATCCGGAACAGACTCCGGGTACCCGAGGAACCGCTGGAAGCTTACCCGGTCGATCGCCTGCTTCTCCGTCTCCTCATCGCAGAGCCCGTACCACTGCTGGAGGACGAGGAGCTTGACCATCAGGACCTCGTCGTTGTTGGGTCTTCCGCCTTCTCGGTGTCGTTCTGGTACATGGCTTTGATGATGGGGCGGAAGGCTTCCCAGTCTATGGCTTTGTCGGTCTTGGCGAGTCTGTCGCCTAGTCTGCTGAGTTCCCTGTAGGTCTGTTGATAGATGTACTTCCGGAAGGAGTCCATGTGGTGTCTCTATCGATCCTGATCTATAAGGCTAACCGAGGGGGAGCAGAAACAGAGGTTAATCGGAATCCTCTGAATAATGTCCTATTAGGAGTTGCATTTTAAGATATCTTTGATAAAATATTGGCGAGTATTTTCACATTTTTTTCCAAGGAATATCTTTCTTCAAACGTTTTTCTTGCATTTTGGCCTATGCTCTGTCTTAAAGATTTATCCTCGATTAGCTTTCTGAGTGAATTAATCCATTTTTGATCATTATCGCATAAAAACCCGTTAAAACCATCTTGAATTATATATTTATGCTCGCCGACAGCACTAACTACTGGAGGTATTCCTGCAGACATATAATTTATTACTTTGAAACCGCACTTATTTTTTTCCCATATCCCATTAAAGAGTGGTGCTAAACCTATATCTATTTCTGTTAACTGTGTTTCTTCGTTACTGAAACCCCATAGAACATATTTTAGATCAACCCCATTTTTTTTAAACTTATTATATAATATTTTATATTGGTCATATTCTTCATAACTCTTTGCCGATATAATTCTAAATTCAAAATCATATTCATTAGCCAATACACTTATCGGTGTAACTAGTAAAGAAAGATAACGAGTTGTTGATGTACTTCCAATAAAACCGATGACAAGTTTGTCATTTTTCTTTTTTTTCACTTTATTTATCCATAAGTCATCAGTTATTTTCGAAGAAATTGATGTAGGTATATAAAAAACGTTTTTATTGAGTTTTTCGGCATAATTTTTAAGATTGTACCCTCCTACAATTACCACATCACAATGTCTAATTATATTATTTATAGATAATTTATTATATAGGAAAAGAGCGTCATCAATATCATATACAATCTTCCGGTGAAAGAGATATTTTATTATTAGGACATATATAAATAATAATGGTGATATTGAACCAATACCTCGTTGAATGTAAATTATAAAATCCTTATCAAGCCGTAAAGTGTTATAAATACTCATCAAAAAAATATTAAATGAGTGAATAATAAGTGATATTAAACTACCTTCGAACCTTTTACAGGGAAAGATTACCACTTTAAAACCATTTTTCGTTAACTCTCCCCCCACATAATAACCCCTAATTCTTGATGCAGGATCGAGATAATCTGCTGACGTGAAGATAGCCACAAGTTTACTATTGTGTATAATTAATTCCCTCCTTAAGTTGTAGCATTTTTAAAAAAAATAACAACAAGAATATTATTATGAGATAGTATAATGAAAGTTCTACGTTGTCATATTCGTTAATACTTGTTATACCATTGAACGCTATCATAGTACCATTAACCAATATCATGATTTTTGATCCACCTGCAAGTAACGTTCCGTATGTAAGTAGATTTCCATTACTAACAATAAAACGTCTAATTGGAATGCTCACAATGTTATCGCCAGGACGTAATTCCATACTATATGCATCAGCAAACGCATCCGTGCTGAGAATTATAGCAATTTTGCAATCTTCCTTTGCTATAACATCAAGGTTAAGATAGACATCGGCTGTATTGTTTTCAACCACATCCCATGAAAGACTTGATATCTCAAGCTTATTACTAATATTCTTTAGCATACGGTCTGAGTGAAGAACGTAAAGAAAAACCTTACCATCTGGTGATATTATTGTCTTAGAGAGTTCAAGATACGGAAGTTGTTTAATTGAAGTATAATAGCGATTTCTTATTTCATCTTCTTTAAATGTATTATTGTAGATGCTAATGCCCCCAATTATTCCCTTAAAATATGAGAGCCCGTCAAAGGCCCAGTAACTTTTACCTATAAGTAGCGAGTGGGAATTACTTATGTAATTAATTACGGAGCAATTAACAGTTTCTTTCTCACCGTTCAAATAGAACGTAGTATGGTTCAAATTGTGAACCACCACGATATGAGCAAAAGAACTTATAGGCACTTTCAAATTCTTTGTTACTGCATCTTTATTGAAACCACCACAAAAGTCGATCGCGCGCGAGGGCGCCTGAATGAAGAGAGCATAACCGCCCTTATTGTAGGTTGAGTAATCTACAATAGGTGCAATGTATTTTTGTCCCTCCTCATAGTAGACCCACGCCTCAATTGTGAATGAACCTGATAAATTTAATTGAGGCGAAGACTTGATCTCTATGTAACTATCTAACCCGTTGAGGTATGGTAAGGAATAATTATTTTGCTTAATCCAAGTGACATTATGAAAAGTTGCCACAGTTTGTACCTGATTAATATAAATATCACTTTTTCCCTCCATAAAATTCATGTAAAAAATGGCTTTCTTGTCGTATGTAAAGCTGGGAATATTTCCCTGTATTATTTCTGATCCAACTTTCGTTCGGATGTAATCACCCACAAAATTCTCATTAAGCCAAGTAACTTCAGGATTATCGAAAACCACAAAATTACTGCCGTTGGGCATATTCTCAATAAGAAAGTTAAGCTTATTAGCGGATGGAAATGTTCCCACAAAACCATTCAAAAGCATATCATTGGGTAAAAAGGTTGGAAGAGCATACGTATTTGTGATAACAAAGTTTGAAGGATTTAAGTTTTGGCTTGCGTCTAGTAATCCATAATCCTTAGTGTACGTGGATTCATTGAGAGATCGCATAGAGAAGTAAACGTTACTGGCTAAGGGAGCCAGCATAAGAGCAATTAATGTTAGCACTTGTATCGGTACACGTACGTGTACGCGTCGAATATAATTTAATTTTATATGTAATGATTTGTGCATTACTCTCTGTAAGAATTGAGTTGATATTACAATTAACCATGATATGTAAATTAATGCTTGAATAACTAGAAGAGTGGTGGTATTCATTAATGGTATAAGCCACGAAGCTGCTACTCCACCAAACTCCTTCACCAAAATAACATTTATACCTATCAGTAAAAGAATAGGAATGAGCGGCGCCAACTTCAATGTCGGGGAATGTTTACAAATGCTGCTAAAAAAATAAGTTACTGCCAGTATTACTGTGGGAGGGACTATCGAAAGGTAATATCTTGGAACAGAAATTAAGTTGGCTGAGATCAGCGTATCAAAATACATGACAATCGTGGCCAATAGTGTAACAGTTAATATGATCTTTGTTTTCTCATCAAATAACTTCGTTTTTATAGATAAAGGCAAAACTAAGAATGCAGACACGATGAATAACGATAGATTTTCTGGTGAAAATATTTTATAGATAAGTAGAAGGTGATCGATGAAGCCAGTATTAAATAATGTTTTTAAGTTCGACATGAGAGGAATCCAAGGTGGTTGCACAAAGAGTAGAATTAATTTTTCTAATGGACTTATAATACAAAATTTACCAAAAAAAGCACTCATAGACGGGTTTCTTAAAACATATATGCTTATGCTTCGAGGTACATCAACAAACATTTCATATATAATAATAGGTGAGAAAAGTCTCAGTAACAGCAGTTTATACTTTCTTATTTGGTACAGTCTATGCCAAAGCACGTAGGATATAAAAGTTATATAGAACGGTAAGAGGAAAATTATGTTAAACTTTATTAACAAAATGATTGCTTGTATGAGGAAAGCTATAATCAGGTAATCAGTTCGTATAGTTGCTTTATTGTTCATTTTCTTAAATGAGTCGACAAAATATGCTAATGAGAGCACGTTATAGAAGGCTATTGCCACATCATTTAGAGCGAATCCAGAAAGCAATAACAAAATTGGATTAAAAAATATCAATACTGAAATCATAATCCTTATTAAAATAATATCCTTCACATTTGAAGGAATTAAGCGCGCAGCAACGAGCACCAAACCAAAGAGAAAGACTATATTAATAGTATTAGACAGAAATGACGAAATACCAGTGGCGCCAATGAACGATGCAATAAACAATATCCATAATGTTCGCCCAAAGATCAAATCCATCAATCTATTATGCCAAAGCTGGGAACCCACAGGAAGCAACTTTCCATTCAATAACAAATATCGAGCATTAGATATGTAGCCATTCTCATCTGGAGTTGGAAAATGAGCGAAAAAGGAAAAAACGAAAGCCACAAAAATAAAGAGTGTGAGGGAGATTACGAGGTGTGTAAGATCAGCTTTGGATATCGTTAGAGTTACACTTCGCCTTCGAATAATATTTCTTATTGCTAATGTCGACGCAAATAAAATAATTGTGACGGCAATGATGGGTTGATTTAAAGGTGATGCTACTGAAGCCAGTGATAATGTAAGGAGCGCTAGGAGAAGGGGTGAAATCATAAATGAATCGCTGATAAGGTCAAGAATGTTAACCGCAGAATTATCTCTACTAAATGTGAGAATTAAGAGAAAACCAGGGATGATAAAGATTGCGGGAAGTGAAATTATAAGCTTTAAAGTATCTTGTGGAACAATAAGCAACAGTGTAATGAAAATTATCTCAACCACCAAAAGCAATAATATCCTTTTACGATCCAATACATGATATGTAATATTGTCAATAATTGTTAGATTTGATCCCATGTATTTAACGCGACTTTCATCTTTCATTTTTTTTTGAAAAAAAGTCTATCATTGTCTAGATTTCCTCAATAAGAAGGGCTCATAATCTTACTTTTCCGCCAAGACCACTATTATTGATTTCCATTTAGGATAAAAGCTTTCGAATAAGGTATAAAGTTTAAGCAGATATCTGCGTGACTTCCCAAAAGGCTCAGCACAAAAATACTTTAAACTTAGAACCTTAAATCCGAACGAAGAAAACATCTGCCTTAATTCATAACCAGTATATTCCCGAACATGTCCTAAATATATTCTAGAACTTTCTACACGGTGTTTGAATAAAAATCCCTCTAGTTCTAAATGAGGGCTCTTCCCAAACAGAAGTAAAATTCTATTTCTTAAATTTGCAATGTTAGGCGTCCTAATAACCAGAAGCCCATCGGCGCTTAAAATACGTGAAACCTCCTTTAATAAATAGGCTGGATCATAAAGATGTTCTAACACATCAATGAGAAGTACAACATGGCAGCTGTTATCACCGAAGGGTAAGGGCGAACTACAAACATCACGCGTTAAGTAATGAAAGTTAAGAGGTTTCTTTAGCCGCCACGTATCTGGCGATAGGACATCAACCCCAATAAGCTCTTTAAAGCCAATTTTCTCAAGAACCAGAAGATTAAATCCTGCTCCACAGCCTATTTCCAATAGTCTAATATTTGCATTCTTTCTCGTTTTAAGTTCTTTAAGTAGCATGTGAAGGTACGCTATTCTTGAAGTTTGTAAAAGAGCGGAATAATCACTTTCTTGGAAGTATTCTCGAGCAACATCGGATAAAACCTTTTTAAGCCGTTGCTTTGAAATAGTTGCCATATTCTCACGCATTCAGCTAGTCCCCCCCATAAACATATCGAAAAGCATAGTAGACACTATGTCTGAATAACTAAATGATTTAAGTGAAAGGAAAAGCCGTTAGAAAGCAACGTTATCTGATCCCTGAACATTAAAGGTCATAATCCTCGGCACCATCACTACACAGCATTAAATATTTGGATGTACGTACTAATGACATTAAGGATATTATGCTCCTTTTCAACATACCGTCTAGCATTTTTCCCCATTTCTTTGCGGAGTTGCTCGTTTTTTATCAATGAACTTACATCTTGAACCAACTGTTCAAATGTTTTTGAATGAAAGCCCAACTTACATCTGTAAATAGCTTCATCTGGATCAGTGTTAAGGCTTACTGTAGGCACAGAATACATCCACGCTTGTATAAATGCGTTGGGATACCCCTCAAATTTAGATGTATTTACAAGAATTGATGCTTGTTTAAAATACTGGTCAATTTCATAAAATGGTATATAACCTAAGAAATCAATATTATGTGTTTCCTTTGACTTTTCTTGAATAAACTTATAAAGTTTTTCATCACCTACTCCACCTATCATTTGCAATCTACTCTCGGGAATTTTTCTGGCTAGTTTCAAAAATAACCATGGTTGCTTTACGTAAGCCATAGCTCCTACCCACAAGACGATAGGCGGGTCTGATTTTCTAAGAGTTTCTTGTCCAGATATTGGGAAGAAATTTCTCACTAAAATGCCATTTCTGTTAAAGTTTTTCATTAGCATCATCTTTTGAAACTCGCTTTGAACAAGAATTATGTCTGCCAGCTTAATGTCTAACTCGTATGGTCGATAACTTTTGACGCTTCTCGTAACACATGCATCGGAAGCAATATGACAGATAAACTTCTTCTTATTTATCCAGCAAAAAAGCGAGACAATGCCAGGTGCACCTGAATGGTGATAATATATATCAGCATTAGTTCTCCTCATGGCTTTCCATATAAGAAACGACTTTAATACCTTTGATCTTTTACCGTTAGGAACTTTTACAACATTTATGCCCTCTATTTTTTCAATAAGGGGTGACCCTTCACCGTAAACAACAAATGTAACTTCAAAGTCATGCTTCATAAGTTCTGTCGCCAGAAGAACTTGGAGAACCTCGGGACCCCCTCCATACCCCATATTTTTCTTCACCAATAATGGGTAAGCATGCAAAGCTACAAAGCATATTTTTTTCATATAATAAATGTCACCCGACACAATAATTTACTGGCTAATTTTAGAGTAAAGAGTTAAAAGCCTATGTTTCATTATTTCCCACCCATATTTTTGTTCATATGCTTTCTTAGCATTAACCGCGAGTCTTCTCCAAAATTCTTTATCATTCTTCAACTTTAAAATAGCCTCTCTTATTTCTTGAATATTATGGGCGTTAACCACTATCCCACAGTTTGCATTCAGCACTTTAATTGCTGTAGAGGTGCCCTTATGGACTAGGACTGGTTTGCCACACATGAGAGCTTGAAAAAGTTTACTACCACAGATATATTTTTGGTGACGAGGATAAGGTTCGCGTAACTGAAAATAAAGATCAACCTCATAACTCATCTCAAGAACTTTTTGGTAAGGAATTCGTCCGATATATACAATCTTATCAGGCATCTCACGGGATTTAGACTTTATTTCCTCAACAAGATTCCCCTCGCCAGCAAAAATTACTCTTATTCCTTCTATATGCTTAACAGCTTCAATCAATGCCTCAAGATTTAGATTGCGTTCTTTATCCAAGTAGCCTGGATGAAACAAAGTAAAAACATGATTTTTTTCAGATTTTTTTGCAGGAACTGGCAATGGTTCAGGCGTATCGTACAATATAATAATATTAGGATTTGGGATGCCCCCAAACTCTTCTACTTGCATTTCGTCAACTAAAACAACAGCTTCTACATGTTTCATGAGCCATTTGTCTATTTGAAACATTAAAATTCTAAGAAAATTTGGTAGTGGTGTTTGATCTTCAAATGTGTCCAAAATATCATAAATAACAGGTTTATTTTTAAGTTTAGCAGCCAATATTGACGGAGGCAACGATGAAAAATTAATAACATGCACAATATCCCAGTCTAGTCTTAAGAGACAGCTTAATACGAAAAACCACCACAAAGGAAGGAAAAAAACGGATCTTGGTCCAATTGGGGCATGTTTATTTAGGATCACGGAATTATAGTGCCCACGATTCACAAAGTTGTATGAATAATCTTTAGATTTCCTATTCCAACCAAGATATGTGGTTTGATAATCATTTT
>Ga0315280_10009613_pt1 | contig 12336 bp, 7 predicted proteins | sample YL17G06_40_MG_FD_203697 | JGI IMG/M metagenome (GOLD analysis project Ga0315280, IMG submission 203697) | Sediment microbial communities from Yellowstone Lake, YNP, Wyoming, USA - YL17G06_40 | ecosystem: Environmental > Aquatic > Freshwater > Lake > Sediment | place: USA: Wyoming | collected... | reverse complement strand
TGCTTGGGAGGGCGCCCGCAATGCGCGAGGCGGCAAAGTCGACTGGCGCTTCACCACCCAAGACGCCCGTATCAAGTTGAAGCGACTTTATCCCGTGATTCATGACTGACGGTGCACTAGTACCTCGCGACAGAATTAGCTGCACACCATTTCTGAGTGTGATCGCACACTTGCCACGCTCAATAACGCATGCCGGTTCTTATGTCACGAGGTACTAGCCGCCTGCTTAGCCGCCCGGGCCGCGCCAAGCGCGGCGCCCCCGGGCGATCCGGATCGCCGCGAGACGCGGCTCCCACATAGACGCCACCGACCGAGAAAGGTCATACCCTGCCGATCCACAGCCTTGCCCTGCCCCCTGATCCGTGCTATATTACTGCGTCGCATCGCCGGGCGCGCTGCCCGAATGCCAGCAGGTGATGGCCTGCCACACGACATCGCCGCCACCTGGCTCGGAGGGGGATACCGTGAACGACTTCGCCAGATACGCCGTTGACTGCGCCATCCGCGCCGGCGCCTCCTACGCCGACTGCCGGGTCGTCAAGCGCCGCCGCGAATCGGTCCACGTCCGCAACGGCGTGGTGGATGCGCTCGACAGCGCCGATGACCTCGCCGCCGGGGTGCGCGTCATCGCCAACGGCGGGTGGGGCTTCGCCGCTACCGCCAACGTAGACCGCCCTTCCCTCGAGCGCACCGCCCAGCTCGCCGTGCGCATCGCCAAGGCCTCGGCCTCGGTGCCGGGCGAGCAACCCGCAGCGCTGGATCCGCGCGAGCCGGTGCAGGGCTCGTGGGAATCTCAGTTCCGCGTCAACCCCTTCGACGTCCCCCTGAAGGATAAGATCGACCTGCTGCTCGATGCCGACCGCATTCTGCGCCAGCGCAAGGAGATCACGCTCTCCCAGGGCAACCTGGCGTTCTTCGAGGAGGAGAAGGAGTTCGCCAGCTCCGAGGGCGACGAGATTCGCCAGCGCAAGATCGAGTCCGGCGGCCTCATCAGCGCCAACGCGGTGGACGGCGAGCGCGTGCAGGAGCGCTCATATCCCTCCTCCCTCGACGGCTTCCACGCCGCCGGCGGATGGGAGGTCGTGGAGGAGATGGATCTGACCGGCGGCGCCGAGGTCATCGGCCCGCAAGCGGTGGCGCTGCTGTCGGCGCCGGTCTGTCCGCACGAGCGCATGCCCATCATCATTGACAGCTCGCAGATGGCGCTCCAGATCCACGAGTCCTGCGGCCACCCCATCGAGCTCGATCGCGTCTTCGGCGCCGAGGCGAGCTACGCCGGCACCTCGTTTCTCACGCCCGACCAGCTCGGCTCCTTGCGCTACGGCTCGAGCCTGGTCAACATCACCGCCGACGCCACCATTCCCGGCGCCCTGGGCACCTTCGGCTGGGATGACGAGGGCGTCCCCGCGCAGCGCACGTTCATCGTCAAGGAAGGCGTCTTCTCCGGCTACCTGAGCTCGCGCGAGACCGCGCCGCGCGTCGGCCGCCACAGCTCGGGCGCCATGCGCGCCGACGGCGGCAACCGCCTGCCCATCATCCGCATGACGAACATTAACCTCGAGCCCGGCGATTGGGACCTGGAGGAGATGATCAAGGAGACCAAGCGCGGCCTCTTCCTTCAGACCACCAAGAGCTGGTCGATAGACGACCGCCGCCTCAACTTCCAGTTCGCCACCGAGATCGCGTGGGAGATCAAGGACGGATCGCTCGGCGCCATCATCCGCGATGCGACTTACCAGGGCATCACGCCGGAGTTCTGGGGCTCCGCCGATGCCGTGGGCAACAAGGATTCCTGGAAGATGTGGGGCGTGACGAACTGCGCCAAGGGCGAGCCGGTGCAGCTCATGCACGTCGGCCACGGCGCCCCGCCGACGCGCTTCGCCGGCGTGCGCGTCGGCGTGCTGGAGAAATGACCGCAGAATCAGCCACGGATTGACACGGATCAACACGGATCGCCGGCAAATGTGGAGAGCCAGAGATGGCGCGGGATGCCCACCGGCAATCTCCGCGCCCTCTGCGTTCTCCGCGGTTAGAGCCTGTCCGTTCATCCGTGTTCATCAGTGGCTAACCTGCGACCTGCCACCGGGAGCAAACGATAATGCTAGGTAAGGACCGCGCTTTGCAGTTGCTCGAGGAGACCCTCGGCTACGCCCACGCCGATCAGACCGAGGCGCTGTTCGTCATCGAGAGCACCGCCGTCACCCGCTTCACCCACTCCATGATTCACCAGAACACCGCCGAAACGGGCGCGCGCGTCTCCATTCGCGCCGTCATCGGCAAACGCGTCGGCTCCGCCTCCACCAATCGCCTGGAGGCCGACCAACTGCGCGCCACCGTTGACCGCGCACTCGAGATCGCGCGGCTCCAGGCCCCGAACCAGGATTTCGTCTCCCTGCCCGCCCCGCTGCCGATCACCCCCCTGCGCGCGGTCAGCGCCGCCACCGACGCCTCCACCCCCGAGGCGCGCGCCGCCATCGTCGCCGAAATCGCCTCCATGGCCCGCCAGGAGAAGTGCGAGGCCTCCGGCGTCATCTCCGTCGAGTCGACCGAGATCGTGGTCGGCAACAGCCTGGGCATCCGCGCGTACCATCCCGTCACCGTCGCGCTGTGCAATGTCATCGCCTCCGATGACACCGCCAGCGGCTACGCCCACTGGATGGGGATAGACATCTCGCGCCTCGATCACAAGGCCCTCGCCTGGACCGCGATCGAGAAGTGCATCCTCGGCCGCCGCCCCCAGCCCATTGACCCGGGCGAGTACGAGGTCATCCTCGAGCCCCCGGCGGTCGCCGACATGCTCTCCTTCCTCGCCTATCTCGGCTTCGGCGCCAACGCGGTCGAGGAGGGGCGCTCGTTCATGTGCGACCGCTTCGGCTCGCGCATCGTCAGCGAGCAGATCTCCATTTGGGACGATGGCCTCGACCTGCGCTCCATCGCCATGCCCTTCGACTTCGAAGGCGTGCCCAAGCAGCGCGTGGATCTCATCAAAGACGGCGTCGCCAACGCCGTGCTCTATGATTCCTACTACGCCAACAAGCAGGGCAAGCAATCGACCGGCCACGCTCTGCCCGCGCCCAACACCTACGGGCCATATCCGCTCAACCTGTTCCTCGGCGCCGGCGCGGCGTCGCGCGAGGAGATGATTCGCGCGACGCGGCGCGGGCTGCTGGTCACGCGCTTCCACTACACCAACATCGTCCAGCCCAAGCAGACGGTCATCACCGGCATGACGCGTGACGGCACTTTTCTCATCGAGAACGGCAAGCTCGGCCAGCCGGTGCGCAACCTGCGGTTCACCCAGAGCATTCTCGACGCGCTGTCGTCGGTGCAGATGGTGAGCAAGGACGCGGCGCTCACCGATCGCAGCGTCGCGCCGGCGCTCAAGGTGGGCAAGTTCACGTTCACGAGTTGAGGCAGTCGAACCGCGGAAGCGCAGAGAGAAAGATAACCGCAGAGACCACAGAGACCGCAGGGGACGCGGAGGCGAGACAAGGACGCAACCGCAGAGAACGCGGAGCACGCAGAAAAGAGGGTGGTGGTGATGCGACCGAGAACCCCTCTCCCTCTCCGGGGAGAGGATGGGTGAGGGTCGGATAGCTACCCTTCTGCGATCCCCTGGTCCTCCGTGTCAAGAGAGGGCAGTGGCTGCGCCCGCGGCGCCGCGCTCCAGGCAAGCCCGCGCTTGCGCGGCAAACTCCTCCGCATCCTTCACGGCCAAGCACAGCCGGAACCCCCGCGCCGTCTTCACTATCACCCACTGCCCCAGGTCGCCGCCGAACAGCACCATGCGCGGGTCATATATCGAGCGCGCGAGGCTGATCGTACTGACGTCGATTGCTGCGATCCGCTGCGGCGACAGCCGGTAGTGAAACCCGGCGCTCGCAAGCAGCAATCCGTCGGCGCTGATCGCCACCCGCCGCACCCAGGCGCTGAGCCCAACCGCGATCAGGGCCGGCGGCAATATGCCGCACACGAACAGCAAGAGCGCGAAATCCAGGCCAAACATCGCGCGATGAAAAAGGAAGTCCGCCAACTTCCATATTGGCCCCCACACTATGAGCGCCAATGGCACGCCGTACAATATCCCATTGAGCAGCCGCGCCCCGATGAACCGCGGCGTGTTGCGCGGCGCGATAACCCGCTCGACGTGCTCCGCCGGCGGCGCAATGCGCGCGTTGCGCCGCCGCGCCATGCCGACCAACATCCCCAACACGGCGACCATCAACGCCAACGCAGCCGCGATTTCCCGCGGCGTCACGAAGGGCCGGTAGTAGGCGACGAACATCCGCTGCGGCTTCAGATACCTGCGCGCGAGCCGCCGCAATTCACCCGCGTTGATCCGCGCCAGCGTGCGGTCGAGATCGGGCATGTCGCCGGCCTTCAGCGCCCACTGTGCATACAACGAGGCGATCCAGTCATTGTTGTGCGCGCCCTCGCGCCACGTCTGCGCGTAACTGGCGCGCGCGGCTGCCACTTCGCGCTGCGAGATGTCGCCGGAACGCACCCGCGCCAGCTCCTCGCGCAGAATTCGCTCGACGCGCGGTATGTCCCCGTATCGGCAATCGGCCCACACGCAGAACAGGTCGCCGTCTCCCGGCGCCCAGTGCGCACTACTGCCAGGGTAGTATCCGACGTCATAAGATCGCCCCTCGGCCTCGCGAATGCGCTCCGCCGCGCGATAGTGCGCGAGCCACATGACCCACTGAAGAACGGTGTAATCCTCCTCCTCCACTGCCGGCGCCGCATAGCCGCACCAGACGCTTGACGCGCTGTAACTCCCCAACCCGGCAACCCGCACCGCGGTGTCGCGCGGCACCAGTGGCGCGACCGCGCCGCGCCCCGGTTTGCGCCCGCGTGCGATCGGCCCCATGAGCCGCGCGACCTGCGCCCGCGCCGTCGCCGCGGCGAAGTCTCCCACCGCCACCAGAACGATGTTGTTGGGGACGTATTGCTCCTTGTAGAACCGCACCAGGTCGGCGCGCCGCAGGCCGCCAGCGAAGTTGCGCAGCTCCCATTTGTGATCCTGCGGCCCCTCGACCGCCGAGTTGTTGCCGAAAACCGCCGCCGTCAGTCGCCACCAGAGACCACCGGAACTCTGCGGCTCCTCCTCGCGCCGCAGGATCTTGCGCTCGATCTCCACGCGCTCCGCGGGAAAGGTTGATCGGAACAGCGTCTCCGCGAGCCACCTGAGCCCAAACTCCAGCCGCCCCGGTGGCAGACTGAGCCAGATCTTGGTCGCCTCCTGTTCGGTCCAAGCACGTTGGGTTCCGCCCTGCGCGAGAAGGTCCTCTTCGAGGTCTTTGTGGGTGCGCCGCGCGGTGCCCTCGAAAACCATGTGCTCGACGAAGTGCGCCAGCCCGCGCTGGCGCGGGCTCTCGTAGCGCATGCCCACCTTGACCGCGGCGACGAGCCTGATGCTACCCGACCCCGGCCGCGATTTCATCCACACCACCATGCCGTTGTCGAGGGTCATGCGGTCGGGGCGCAGGGCGTCCTTGAGCGAGGATGCGGCAAGCGGCGACAGGCAAGCGATGAGGAATGTCGGGACGAGGAATCTCAGCGACAACAACAAGCGGCAGCGCATCCAGGCGGCCATGCCGCAATGTTCGGCACAGGCAGCGCAGGCCCCTTCACGCCGTCGCGAGCGCTTGGCCTTCGGTGCCTCCGGCGGTTCAGCCCTATCTTCCTTCGATCTCTCAGCGTTCTCTGCGGTCAACCTCGCCGCACCGTCACCGTCGTCTTGCGCGGGCGGCAGGGGATGTCCTTGATGACCTCGGCCAGCTCCTTCTCGATCCGCTCCAACTGCGCCCGCCCGGGGATGCACTCCAGCACGATTCGCAGCCCGCGCTCGGTGCGGCTTGCCGCGAAATGAATGCCGAAGACGATCCCCAGCTCGTCGAGCACGCGCGCCATGTGCTTGCGGATCTCCCGCGCGCGATCATCGGGCAGATACTCGCAATCGGTTGCGAAATGGGTATGCACAAACACCGTCTCGCGCCGCAGAATCTTCATTGGTGCTTAGGCCCAGACTAATGCGTAAGGCGAGAGGCATATCATTCCGAGCGCAGCGAGGTTTACCCGCCTTTGGCGGGAATCCGCCTTCGCGAGCGACGATTCAGCCTTCGTAGCCGAAGCTACTTCGGCGAACTGGGCAGCTCCGCTTCCGCCTTCGCGGGCGACGAAGCTCCGCTTCGGCGGACGAAGGCGTCCCCTATCGCCCTGGAGCACGGGCACTCCTGCCCGTCTCCCCCAGGCGGCTAGGCCCTTCGGGCCGCCGTGGCGCTCGGGAGACCTAGCCACAAGAGTGCCTGGGCTCCAACCCCCGATAAGGAACCCCTCGCGTGGCTCCGGGTGACATCACCCGCCGGGCTTCTGCTTCTTCTCCGAGACCAGCGGGAAGCACCAGCCCTCAACCTGCCCCTTTCGCGCGTAGTCCTCCTCGCCGCTCCAATCGGGTTGGCTGCCCTCCTGCCACAACTCGACGCAGAAACGCGACGTGGTATAGATTTCCCCCGGCGTCCCTTCCGATTCATAGTAGTTGCTGCGATACCCCGCCCACAGCCGCAGCCCCGCCATATACGCCGCGATCTGATCGGGCGTCTTCTCGCGGAAGGGTCGGTCGTCCACGCGCTCCTCCGCATCGGCCATTCTTTGCAGCAGCGCCGCCGCTTCTGCGGGCAGCTCGTCGCGCACGCTCAGCCCATTGTCCTGCGCCGCCTGCCGCAGTCCCGCCGGCAGCGCCCCGTAGGCCCGCGCCATCCAGTAGGTCGCAATGCCTCCCACCTCCTCCGCATAGCGCAGCACCCGCGCCTCCTCGTAGTTTCTTGGCGGCTTGTCCGTATCGTAGTAGAGCTCGCCCTTGTAATAGGTGGAGCCCAGGCCGGACGCCTGCTCGTAGGTAAGATTGCTCGCCAGCCAGAGGTAATCATCAACCGTCACGTGCTTCTCTTTGCCGGTGCGCCGCATCCATGCATTCAGCACCGACGCCGGCGCCTCCTGAGGGTCGTCAACGAACCACAGCAAGTTGCGGCAGCGGAAGAACTCGCCGTCCTTCGCCCAGCCATAAGCGCGCTGGCGGCAGATGCGGTCGAGGGTATACTCGGGGTCGCTGTCGACATAGTACGCGCCGCCCTGCGCCAGCGCGGGATAAACCGGCGCGTAGCGCGAGCCCGTCACCCAGTGCGAGCTCCACTGCATCCCGCGCGTCCAGTAGCAGTCCGCCACCAGGTTGATCTCCAGCGCCTCGGCGACGAACGCCAGCAGCTCCGGCAGCTCCTGCGAGAAACCGGGCTGCGGCAAGCGCTGGCCCTCCGTGGGCTTCAGCGCCGCCTTCTCGCCGCTCGCTCTGGGCGGCTCGCGTTCCTCTTTCGGCTGAGCCCATTTCGGCACGCGGTCGCGGCCGGCGTCGCGCGCCTTGTCAATGATCTTGATGCCGTAGACGCGCTCTAACCTTCTCACTCGCCGGACCGTGTCGCCCTCCAGCGCCACCCCTCGCCACAGCGGCCCGCCGTGCTGATCGCCATCTTCCGCCGCTTCGAGCGTCCGCGCGTAATCGCCCCATGCCCCGCCCGGCGAGAACTCAAGCAGATTGTGATCGGAGGTTGCGACCCATTCCATCTCGCCGTTGGCTTCGGGAACTTGTATCCCCCCTCTGAACTCCCTCATCCTCCATCGCCGGTAGCGAATGCGCCCCTCGTCCCAGCGCCAGTCGCCCTCTTGCTGCGGCTCGCCGCGGCCCGCGTAGTAATCCATAACCTGCTGCTTCAGGCTGTCGCTTACGTCCGGCGGCAGCGCGGCGACCGGTATCCACACCGCTTCGCCGCGCAGCAGCGCCGCAAGCCCTTCCTCCCCCAGCGCCGCCAGCGCCGCGCAGACTTCGGGTTTCGTCACCGCCAGCGCAAGCGCATCGGGATCGCTCTGTGCCAGTTGCTGCCGCTCGTCCTCGCTCGCCCCGACGGCGCCGATGGCATCCTCCAGCGTGCGCAGGTAGCGCGCCTCGCGCTCCTTCGTCAGGCGCGCGCGCAGTTCCGGCCCCTGCCGCGCGCGTGCGCCGCTTTGGGTGAGGTGGTAGCGCGGGTGCTCCTGCGGGCCCTGCATCCACGTGAAGTCGAAGAGCTCGGCGACCTGGCGCATCACCTCCCGCAGCGGCTGCTCGCGCACCCGCACCACGACCTTGTGGTCGCGTATCGTCGGGTCGCAGGTGATCTCGACCGGGCGCTCTTCGGCCGCGCCGCTCGCCGGCGCAGGTGATGGCACAGCCGCCCCTTGGCCTGCATAGCCTTGGCGACGCAGGCCCGGCTGCGTCTCTTTCTGCGCCGTCAGCGCCAGCTTCCCGCAGAGCTCCTCCAGCGAGTCATAGATGACCGAGATCGTGATGCGCTGATCCAGCCGCGCATCATGCTGCAACTTGTCGGGGGTCTTGTCGTCCGCGGCGAAGGCCGCCGCGGCGCCCAACATGACGACCCCTGCTGCCAACCACGCCCACATCGCGTCTCGCAGCATGGCGCAACCTCCGCTCGCTAGTCGAGCCGGCCCTGTACCAAATGACCTCGCGCTGCACTCCATCCGCTACTCGCCTTCGGCCCGAATCCCCGCGCCGTTCTCATTCGCGCTTCTGCGGCTTGCCGTCCGGCCCGACGTCGTAGAGATGATACCAGCAGCGATGGAACAATTCTTTGGGCTCAGCGTTAGCGGGCAGCGGCGTCGTGTCATTCCAATCCGGCTTCGCGTCCGCGCTCCACAGTTCGATGAAGAAGTACCTGCGCTTCTTTCCGTCCTTGCTGATCGAGATCGGTTCCCAGCCTTCGCACGTGCGGTAGCCCGCCCACAGCCGCAGGCCGGCGAAGAACTCGCGGTACTCCTCCTGGGACATTTTCTGAAAGTCCGAGGGCCGTCCGCGGCTCTCCGGGTCCCACACCTTCTTCGCAATCGGCGCCAGGTCCTGGGGTATCTCCGTCGCGAAGTTCAACCCCGACGCCTCCGCCACTCGCCGCAGCCCCTCCGGCAGCGCCGCGTACAGCTTCATCGCCCAGTAGAACCCGGAGGACATCGGATATTCCAGAACCAGCGGCTCCCCTTTCTTGTAGCGCGTCCATTGCAGGTTGTTGGCGTGCCTCTCCGTCAGGACGCCGACCGCCCAGATGTAATCCTCGACGCTGATCTCGTTCTCCATCTTCGTCCGGCGCATCCACTCGTTGAGCGCTGACGCCGGCACCTCGTCCGGGTCATCCACGAACCACAGCAGGTTGCGCGCGCGGTAGAACTCGCCGTCCTTGACCCAGCCGTAGGCGCGCCGCTCGCACAGCCGCTGGAGCGTGTAGTCGGGGTTGGCGTCTACCAAGTAGACGTGTCCCCCGCCGGTCTGCGAGGGGTACAAGGGCGCCAACTGCGAGCTGTGGGCGCGCGGGTGGTCGGTCGGCGCGTAGGTCCAATAGCAGTCGGCGACCAGGCTGATGTCAAGCGTCTCCGCCGCTTGCAGCAGCAGCTCCGGCATCCAATAGTGCTCGGGCTTGATGGCGACGGTTTGCCGGCTCGCCTGGGGCGCTTGCGCCGCTGGCTTTGGCCGCGCCCACGCAGGGACGACCTCAGCGTCCTCCTGCCGCGCTTGCTCCGTGACGTTAATGCCGTAGTCGCGCCACAGCGACTGCAATCTGCGATAGCGCTCGTCGTTGGCAAACTGATCGTGGTAGCGGCCGTCTTCTGCCAGCGACAGCGTGTGTGCATAGCCCGACCACGGCGAGGAGTTGAGTTGCAGCACACTGTAACTCCAACCCTTCGCCGGATTGGCAACTCCGCCGACCGGCTCGACGTCGAGATCCATCATCACCAGTCGTTCTTGCATGCCATGCGATAGCTTGAAGCGCACAAATGCCTGGTCCCACCCCCACCCTTGCTCCCATTCTGACAGCCCGGCAAGCAGGCGCTCTCTGCGCGCTTCGTAGTCCTCCCTGGACAGGCCTTGACGCCCGTTCTCGCCCTCGCCAAGCCAGCTCCGCGACTCAATCGCCACCATCAGCCGCTCCTTCACTGCCCGCTGCGCCTCGGCAGAAAGCACGCTGAATGACAAGGCGACCTCTTCGCCGTCGGCCAAGCGGTCGAGCGCGGCGTCGTCAAGGGCTCCCAGTGCTGTACGCACCGAGTTGTCTCCCGCCATGACGGCCGTCGCAACGGCCTCTGGGTCTACTCGCGCGAGCTCGCGCAGCTCATCGTCGCTTGCCGCCGCCGCGCGGATGGCGTCCTTGAGGACCCCCTTTGCCCTGGCCGTGCGCTCATCAACGTACCGCTTGCGCAGGTCTTCGGCCAGTTTGGCGCGACCGGCGCTTTGCGTGAGGTGATAGCGCGGGTGCTCCTGCGGGCCCTGCATCCACGTGAAGTCGAAGAGCTCGGCGACCTGGCGCATCACCTCCCGCAGCGGCTGCTCGCGCACCCGCACCACGACCTTGTGATCCTTGATCGCCGGGTCGCAGGTGATCTCGACCGGGTGCTCTTCGGCCGCGCCGCTCGCCGGCGCAGGTGGCACAGCTTGTCCCTTCGCAATGCTCAGGGCAGGCTCTGCGCTTGCCCGCCCTGAGCCGGCCGAACGGGTCGAAGAGGCCACGCCAGCGGCCGCCGCACCGTGGGAGCCGGGTCCTCCCGGCGACTCCCTCCCTTCCTCCCCGCCCGCGGGGAGGACCGAGGTGGGGTTGTTTCCGCCGGTGAGCCCCCCCGGCCTCGCGCAAAACTCCTCCAGCGAGTCATAGATGACCGAGATCGTGATGCGCTGATCCAGCCGCGCATCATGCTGCACCTTGTCGGGGGTCTTATCGTCCGCAAGAGCAAACCGGGGAACCGCCAACGCCAACACCATCGCCGCGCACAGGCTCACAGCAGACCGCTTGGTCATCACCCACCTCCGACGCAACCCGCGCCGAATCTGCGTAATCTGCGCAATCTGTGGATCGTCTTCCCTACGTCCCCGCCGCCAGCCAGCGCTCGTCGGACAACGCCTGCGCCGCCTCGACCAGGTCCCTCAACTGCGCCTTGGCCAGGCACACTGACGTATCCGCCGCGCCGTAATACATCCACACCTGGCCGCCCTTGACCGCCGCGCCGCAGGTATAGACGACGTTACCCGCCTGCCCGCGGAACTCGTAATCCTCGTGCGGCCCAAAGATCCACTCCGTCGTGCGCGCCAGCAGCTGGCGCGGATTCTGCCGGTCGAGCAGCGCCAACCCCAGCCGGTAGATGTCGCGCTCGAGGACGTTCTTCACCCCGTGGTAGATGAGCAGCCAGCCCGCCTCGGTGGCGATCGGCACCGCCCCGACGCCGATGCGCAGGCCGTCCCACCACGGCCCGCCGCGATCCATCATCATGCATCCCGGCTTCGCCCAATGCACCAGGTCGTTCGAGCTCGCGTACCAAATATGCTCCGCGCTGCCGGTGATCGGGCGGTGCAGGATGAACCACTCCCCGTCCACCTTCTCGGGCAGCAGCGTCGCGTCTTTGTTATTCGGCGGCATCACCACGCCCAGCCGCGTCACCGTCTCGAAGTCATCCGTCTTCGCCAGCGCCACCGCCGGCCCGTAGCGCGAGTACGCGGTGTAGGCGATGACCCACTCCGACTCGCCGATCTGCGTCAGCCGCGCATCCTCGCAGCCCCATTCCTCGTAGGGCCATTCCGGCAAGCCCGGCTCGAGCAGCGGCTGGTCCGCGATTCGCCATCCGCCCTCGCCGTCGCGGCTGCGCGCCACCCGCAGGTGCGACATGCCGCGCTGATCTTCGATCCGCAGCAGCAGCACCGTCTCGTCCGGGAGCAGAGCCACCCCGGGGTTGAACACCGCCGCCGCCCGCCCCGGCACGTCCACGACCGTGATCAACGGGTTCTGCGAGACACGCATGAACAAGTTTTCCACCGCTCTGTCCTCATGATCGCGCATCAAGGGGAGACGGCGCGAGTTTGCCTATTTTGCCTGTTTCGCCGCGGTGATGACCAGCCGCGTCGGGTATGTTCGCTTTAGGCGGGTGTGGTAACGCGACTGAGGATCCCTCTCCCTCTCGGCTTATCATTACCCACATCTCGATTAAGGAAGGGCTTTAGGAAGGAGTTTGGTTAGCGTTGTAGCACATAATTCTGTTGCCAAACAATTGTTTCCTTGCAGCATATGCAGTCACCATGACCGCAACAGACGAGGCAACGATCATGCCGCGATGGATCGCGGTTGAATTGGCCGGCGCGGACTTGGGGGATGCACGCCGAGAGCAGCGATTGCGGACGTTGGTGAGTCAATTGAGCCGAAATCCGCAGGGCACTTTCAATCACGCATGCCCCACTGCGGCGCAGAAGAAGGCGGCCTATCG
>Ga0315280_10009612_pt1 | contig 12340 bp, 11 predicted proteins | sample YL17G06_40_MG_FD_203697 | JGI IMG/M metagenome (GOLD analysis project Ga0315280, IMG submission 203697) | Sediment microbial communities from Yellowstone Lake, YNP, Wyoming, USA - YL17G06_40 | ecosystem: Environmental > Aquatic > Freshwater > Lake > Sediment | place: USA: Wyoming | collected... | reverse complement strand
TGTTGAGACTCTCAAATTACCAGGATTGGGCAAGGTGCTACTCTAAGATGATTACTAGCTCCTAATAAAATATTTCCAAAAAAAAGACTTGACAAAAATAAACCAGGCGCAGAGAACGCTGAGGGGATGTCCTTATGATCCAATCCCGCGAAGCGCGGGATTGGATCATAAACTCTCACCCTTTGGGAAAAGATGCCAGGTTGCGTCCCATGGCTATGGGATTGCAAAAAATGCTTGCTCTGACACAAAGGAGAGCTTTTTATTTGGCGGTATCTCTCCGCCAAATAAAAAAATCTACTCTCAGCGCCCTCGGCGTCTCTGCGGTGAAAATTCTATTTTGGACAAGAATGAGTTTGGTTAATAATTGACAAATCGGAGTGCAATAATGGAAACTCTACTCGATTTGGGAATACAGGTTCTGGCCTCACAACCCTTTAGTATCTTGATGGACGCTGAACTGCTGCGGTTCTCTCAGGGGTTTGCTGAATTGAAGATCCCGGTCCGGCCCGAATTGAAACAACAGCACGGTTTTGTACACGGAGGAGTCCTAAGCTACGCCGCGGACAACGCACTTACATTCGCTGGAGGGAGTGTTCTTGGCCCAGCCGTCGTGACGTCGGAGTTCAAGATCAACTATCTAAAGCCTGCCATGGGTGACTTCTTGGTTGCGAGAGCTACGGTCATCCACTTTAGCAAGAGCCAAGCTGTTTGCCGGTGCGATGTGTTTGTGTCTAACGAGGGGAGAGAGGGACTGTGTGCAACTTCTCAGGGCACAATTGTAAAGATAGACCAGTCTTTAGACCCGAAGGCCTAAGGGAAACAAAAGTGGTTACCCATTAAAAGGTGGGGGAGAGGCATCATTGATTAAAAGCGATATCGGCAAGGGAGACAAGCAGGAAAGATAGGAGGATCCGTCATGACGATATGGAAGTGGAAGAGGTCTTGGGCTCCCATGGCAGTCCTGATTCTGTTTCTTCTGAATACCCCTTGTCGTGCAAAGGAGATTTACAAGTGGGTTGACGAGAAAGGGACAGTCCATTTTTCAGAAGATGAATCGAGCGTCCCTGAAAAGTACAGAGGTCAACTTGAAAAGACAACTGTGTCGGAGGAATCGAAATCATCCAAAGAAGAGAGGATGAAGGCAAGGAAACAGGATGGACAACCGCCAAAGGACCAGCAGGCTGTGAAAGAAAAGGAAAGGATCAATAGAAAGAAGATCGCAGGCGATGTTACCGAATCGGTCAAAACGGTCCTTTCCCTGTGGAAAGAGGGGAGGTACGGTCTCTTGTATGACGAGTACGGAGACCAAAAAAGCCGAATTTCTGTCAATAGGGAAAAATTTGAGCAGCGAATGACGGAGAGGGGACTGAAATTAGCCTCCTCATGGGAGACGATCCGCGATATCAAAGTGGAAGTCAAGAGTGCTACCCTTGCCTATGCCACAGTAAAGATGGGCTACAAACCCGCAAAGGGAGGAAATACGAAATTTCGTACAGAGACCTATCGGTTGTCCTTTGAAAACGGGGTGTGGAAAATTAGTCTTACGAAGATCTTATCCGCTAAGTGAAACGAGGCGAGTCAATTTTGCTGAATCGAAACCCGCCACGTTTGGTATTCAGAAATTGAGGGGCTGCCCTTGCCATTTGACAAATCGAAAAATCATTTGGCCTGACCGCAGGCTGAGGCTGACGGTTAAAGTTTTCTTCTGTCTGCCGTTTGGCTCAATTTTAGCCGACAGAATCATTGAAGATGTCAATGGACCATTTTTGGACTTTAAACGTGGGTGTCTATTGTATTACAATGGGGTTTATTACGATAGGGTTGACAGCGTGATATAGACTATGTCGAAAATGACGATTCATTCCGGAAGAAAGGGAAAGGAGATGCCATGATCCGATTCGAGCAGACCTTCATGAATTTTCTTCTCCAACACCAGGAGAAACATAATCGCACATTTCACTTCCTGGTACTCATGGACGCATTGATCAGTGCGGCAAAACACATCCAGCACTACTATCTAACGGGTGCCTTGAAAGGAAATCTCGGCTTAGCAGGTGATGTGAATGTGCAGGGTGAAGATGTGATGCGCATGGATCAGATCGCCCAGGAGATTACCATTCACTATTTGAAGAGCTCGGGGCGGGTGACTCATGCGGTCAGTGAGGAATCGGAGGAGATCATCTCGATCAATCCTGATGGAGGACGTTATTTTGTCTATTTCGACCCCATGGATGGCTCGTCCAATATTCCCCATGGGTTGCCGATTGGCTTTCTATTTGGGATTGCAAAACGTAATCTGGAAGGTCCTGAGGACGGCCACCTGAGGGCCGGAAAAGATTATATCGCTGCCGGCATGTTTGTGATTCCCACAGGGACTTTCACCCTTGGGCTCAAGGATGCGGGTACCTGGCGGTTTCACATGGACGAGACGATGAATTTTGTCAGGCCTACCAGAATGATCCTTCCCGAAGACACCAAAAGCTGGGAATTGTCATTCAACGCGTCCAATCGTAACACCTATGCTGAACGCGTTCAGAAATGGATCATGGAGAATGAAAGTAAGTACGCTTTCAGATACCTCGGCGCGTTGGCCGCAGATTTTCACAGGGTTCTGGCCAACGGCGGCATGTTTATGTACCCGGCCATTGTTAATCATCCGAATCCCAAAAAGAACCGCCCCGAGGGTAAACTGCGCCTCATGTATGAAGCTGCGGTCGTGGCCTTCATGTGCCGCGAAGCGGGTGGGACGGCTGTCAATGAGGCGGGTGTCCCGATTCTTGAGGTCCAGCCGCAGAAACATCACCAGCGAACAGCACTCTACGTAGGTTCCAAGAAATTGGTAGAAGATGTTGCTCAGGTCTTGAAAACAAAAGGTTAAGGTTGAGGTTGAGAATGCTGATCTAAGAGCTAAAGAATCGAATCACGAATTACGGAAACGAGACACGTTGTCTCTAAGGTAGGCTGAGGATGAGGTTAAGAATGAAAATAAAACCCGATGAAAGGAGAGTGGGTTATGGCCAAAAAAAAAGTTTCCAAAGCCGATTTTAAAAAAGCTCTTGAGGTGGGGCGACCGCTCAATATCAAGACGCTTTTTCCCAATTCAAGAGCCTTAGTTGTAAGTGGAAAAGTGATAGATCGAGCCATGATTGCTAAAGGAAGAGCGATTGCAATGGCTGCAAACGGCAGGAATCAATTTGTCATTCGGGGAGCCCTTCAAGCCGCCCAGCGAGCCAACGCTCCTCTTATTGTCGAGATCGCAAAATCGGAAGGAGGCACAAAAGCCTATTGCGCCGTGAACTACTGGAATATGGCCATCCTCGTCGATACCATCTGTAATGAGCTTGGAATTACCATTCCGGTGGCGATCCATGCCGACCATTATGGAATCAGGAATGAGAAGGATCTTGAGGCTGCTAAGGTTGAGATCCCTACTTTTTTTGAAGCAGGAATGACCTCGATTGCCATAGATGCCTCGCATCTTCCCGATGACAAAAACCTTTTAGCCAATATTGCCATCAATCCTTATATCCCTAAATGGGCAGGGCTTGAAACAGAAGTAGGTGAAATCAAAGGAGAGGAAGGGCTTTCCACAGTGGAAGAGGCCTTGTTTCTCATCCAGGGGCTCAATGCCCATGACATCTTCCCGGATTGGATCGCTCTGAACAATGGAACGACCCATGGGATCGAAGAGAAGGATTCCGGGATTCAGGTTCAATTGACCGCAGATATTCACAAGGCAATAGAAAAATACAAAATCTCCGGCGCTCAGCATGGAACCTCCGGTAACAGCTCCGAAAGACTTCGCCAAATCGTTGCTAAAACCCATACCACAAAGGCCAATGTCGCCACAGCCCTGCAGATGATCTCTTGGGGTGTGCAGGTGAATGATTATGGAAATGCCATCCTGGATGCAGATGGGAATTTCAGTAAAGTGAAAGGAGAGGGTGTTTCTGAGGAAATGTGGGCAGAGATGGTGGCTTATGCCCAATCGAAAAGCTGGAAGAAGGGGGACTATAAGAATCTGAACCTTCCATTTGAGAATAAACTGCTTGCCCAGCCAAAGGAGGTCAGAGACCGGATGGCCAAGGACGTGGAGGACTTCGCTTACAAGATGATGACAGAGGTCTTCCATTCCCAGGATACAGCTCCCCTCGCCATCGAGGCCATTTTGAAGGCAGGCTCCTATGATCTCGGTTCCAAAGTCACCCGCATGGAAGACCCCAAGGAATGGACGGAGAACAAGATCATCGAACGGGCCTCCCACCTCGGGGCCGATAAGGGACCTGCTGGCAAATTCGACGACTAATAAATCGAGAGGGTAAGTCAATCGGGAACTCGGAAGCCACCAGTTAAGAATTAATTTTTATGACGGATTCGTCACCTGTGGACATAGAAATCCCCCTTAGTCCCCCTTTTTCTAAGGGGGATAATATTCCTCCCTTTAGCAAAGGGAGGTTGGGAGGGATTTAAGAAGGCTATCCTCTAACCATACAGTGACGTTATTGATTCATGAAAATGCTGCAGAATGCCCCGCCCTGTGGGCGGGAAGCTTCACTAAACCCATTCAGATACATTCTAACTTTTGGTGATTTTGGGGGACTCAAACGCAATCATATATCGTGCCCCAATAGAGCGAACGGCGAGGCATCGACCATGTCGAAAGTGATGATTCACCCTGCAAGCTACGAAAGCATGCATGAGGCCCTGGACCAGGCCTTTGAGGTCTTTCCCTTGGAGTTTCATGGAAAAAGAGTTTTGATAAAACCCAACCTGCTTCGGGCTTCGGATCCAAAAGAAGGTATCGTCACCCATCCTGCGGTGGTTCGCGCCGTGGTGGAAAAGGTAGAAACATTAAGGCCCGCTTCAATCGTTGTGGGCGACAATTCAGGCATTTTCTGCTATGGGGCAAACGAGGAGGTGTTTGAAAAAACAGGCCTGATGGAAGCAGCGAAGGGTTATTATCAAAACATCGGAAGCCATTCACGGGAGGTTGATTTCAATCCCGATTTCATGTCCGAGGAGACCGAATTGGAGATTTTGAAATTTCTATTCCGCAATCCGCATTCTGCATTCCACATGGGGGTTATGTATGTTTCATCACGATGCTGGAAATGATGTTGGCAGCCTCATCCCCACGGTCAGCCGCGTTGCTGAGATGTCGATAGATCTCGCGCATCTTGAGCATATAAATCGTATCCGTTCCTTTGAAGAGATTGGCCAGGGCTATATGATAAGCCTTCTCCATCTGGTTTTCATAAGATTTTGCTTTCACCGCATGCTCTGAGGCGATCTTAGGGTAGTCTCTTAAGATCTTAACGCCATCGTTCAACTCCCTTGCTGCCTTCCGAAGGATGTTGACCATTTCTTTGATGTGTTCGTCTCCCTTAACTTCGTAAATTTCCATTTCATCAACGGTTGTGTTTGCATAGTCTACGACATCATCAATCGCCCTCGAGAGGGCATAGATGTCCTCACGATCCAAGGGGGTGACAAACGTTTGATCCAGTTCTTCAATAAGGATTCTTCGAAGTTCATCGGCCTCCCGTTCAATATTTCGAACGAGATTGGCCTTTTCTTTGGTTCCATTCTCTGCAAAGTTATAGAGAGCCTCCAGCCCTTCCACTGTTTTCGAAGATTGACGTGAGAGTATGTCAAAGAACCGGCTTTCACCATTGGAAAATGATTTTTTACTTTTGAAGATATTCCATACCATCTCTTTCTCCTTTTCCCCTCGCCTTTCTTCCCTCTCCAGAGGGGAGAGGGATGGGGTGAGGGGTAGACAATTAGAAACTGGGATGAATCATACGAATCAGAAAGAAACTCAATCCAGCCATTAAGGCCGAGGCCGGGATGGTGATGAACCAAGCGACAATGATATTTTTGGCCACTCCCCAACGCACGGCTGAAATCCTCTGGCCAGCTCCGACCCCCATAATACTGGATGAAACGACATGAGTCGTTGAAACCGGTCCTCCTAAGAGGGATGCTCCCAGGATCACTGCAGCAGAGGCCGTCTGGGCACAGAAGGCGTGGATAGACCTCAAACGATAGATTCTTGACCCAACGGTTTTAATAATTCGCCATCCACCGCTGGCTGTTCCAAAAGCGATCGCAATAGCACAACTGGTAATTACCCAGAAAGGCATATGGAAGGTGGGGGAGATTCCAAGGATGACTAAGGACATCATAATTATCGCCATCGGTTTCTGAGCGTCATTAGCACCGTGGCTAAGTGAAAGAGCGATAGAAGAGATGATCTGCATTCGATTGAAGAAATATGTTGCCTTCGGTGTGGCATTTTGAAAGACACGAATTGTTCCTTTGAAAAAAAGCGTGCCGAAGATCAGACCTAACAAAGGGGAGACCATGAGGACAGCGATGATGTAGAGAAATCCTTTCCATAATATCTTGTCCGGTCCATAGGCCACCAATACTGCCCCAACCATCCCTCCAACAAGGGCATGAGATGAACTCGAAGGGAGTCCCCAGAACCATGTGATGAGGTTCCAGACAATGGCCCCGATGAGTGCGGCAGCGACGAGACTAATGGAGAGAGCAGTCATTTTGGTGTCGAAGGTAGAGATATCTATAATTCCTTTTCCGATCGTTTCGGCCACAGCCGTACCGAAGAGAAAAGGGCCAACGAATTCTCCGAGCGCTGCCATCCCTAAGGCCATTCGAGGGGTCATTGCCCCCGTTGCGATGATGGTTGCCACGACGTTGGCTGCATCATGGAAGCCGTTCGTGTAGCCAAAAAAGAGGGCCAACCCAACAATAATAGCGGCAAATAAAAAGATGGAACCTTCGATGGGAAACCCCCGGTTAAAGCTAACTACCTATGTGGACAGCTTATAATGAAAAAAATGATATTTGTCAATATTTTTAATAACACCCCTCACCCTTCCGCTCTCCCCCAGGGTGAGAGAGATGGGGCGAGGGGGAGAGAAGCTGGAGGAGTTCTTTTGGACTTTTGATCACAAAATCTGCACCGGCCCTGAGCAGAGATTCCTTCATGGCTTTACGTTTGTTGGGACCGCCAAGAAAACCAATGGCGCGTATCGACAAATGTTTTTTAGCCGCCTGAACAGCGAGGATATCATCCACCACATCCCCCACGTATCCACATCGAGGATTCGGAATATCGATTTCTTGAACCACCCTGAGAAGGGAGTAGGGGTGAGGTTTTGAAAAGTTCATTCGTCTCCCTTCGGCGTAGAGAATGCGAGCCTCCTCTTCCACACATTCGTCGAGCGTCACCACACTATCGAAATAAGGAAGAAGGTGGAATCGTTTCAGAGTAAGTAGTGCTTCAAATCTCGGTCGACCACTCGCAATCCCCATCCTCAGTTTCTTCCGAAGTGACGACAGGATCCTTCTTGGAATCAAAAGTCTTTCATGCAGGTATAACCCTTGGTCCCCGTAAAAGAGGGGTTGAAGGTGGTAATAAGAGGAGAAGTGCCTTCCCAGATAAACCTCTTGAAAGATCCGCTTTACGAGATTCTCCTGGTCGAGATCCCCGGATCCATAGACCCAACCATCCCACGAATCGCCCAACGCCCGGCGGATTCCTCGCAACCCTCCCCCTAAGACTCTGACCTTTTCCAAAAAACGGGAAAGGTTCTTCTTTTTGAATCGGCTGGCCATTTTTGGACAGAATTTAGATGAGTTCTTTTTGAGATAAAGAATAACCTTCTCAATGGAAGAGAAATATTTTCTTTTTGAGGAAGGCGAGAAACCTGAGACGGAGAGAAGGTAAAGGAGGAGGCCAGAGGTCAAATCCCAATCATTATTGAATCCACCTACCGATTTGAAGAGAGAGATATCTTCCTTCGTCACTATTCTTCTTTTTCCCTTTTTAAATCCAAGACATGCTTCGAGATAGATATGAACGGTTCGCTGAATGGTCTCCCGATAAGACCTTGAGACATCGATGAGAACACCATCCATATCGAAGATGAGGATATCCATAGCAAAACCCAAATTTCAAATGTCAAAATCCCTGCCTATTGGCAGGCAGGCAAATGCCAAATGAATGTCAAAGTCTAAATTTCCAAAAATTTTGATTTAGTCCGTGGGATTTAGTGTCTCCTTCGGGGATGGTGGAAACCCCTCGCCTTCAGGCGAAGTTTCTTTTTGCGATAGGGTTAACAACCCTGAGCCTCCTTCCCCCTCGAGGGGGGAAGGTTGGGATGGGGGTGATAAAGGGTCTTCTTTGTCCACCCCCACCCTTACCCTCCCCCATCACCGCAGGGGGAGGGAATTTTAGGTCGAGTTAAGTCGACGCTTGTCTGAAAACCCCTCGCCTTCAAGGCGAGGGTAGTTTAGTTTAAAATATGGATTGAATTCATTGCAAGTGTCTTTTATGATAGGTTTCATCCGCCTACGCAGGAGATGACGGCCTTGGCCGCGGAGGGATGCGTAATTCCGGATAGGAACTCTTTCAGCAACGGGTCTGCCATGCTTCGGCGGATTTCGCCTACCGGTGGATGATTCACCGAAGCGTTGGCGTAGGTGGGTATGGTTTTTGGGGACCACGGGCTTGCCCGTGGGGCTCCATTAAGGGAGGGTTGTCAGAGGTGCCAGGGATTGAATATGAGGGTAAGCGTGTTCCATGCCGTTTGATCATCTTTGATAAAGATGGGACACTCATCGATTTTACAGCAACATGGGTTCCTCTCATTCGAAAACGGGTTGCGTTTCTTTTAAAAGCGTTAGGAAGAGATGAAGAGTTAGAAGCCTTCCTATTGAAATCGTGGGGGATTGACCCATTTACCGGAAAGGTGGATCCAAGAGGACCTTGCCCAGTTTCTCCAAGGTCGGATGAGATCATCATTGGAACCATGGCCCTTTATCAGCACGGATTCCCATGGGATGAATCGAAACTCTTGGTAGCCCAGGCTTTTGACGAAGCCGATGCCGATGGTGATTGGCGAGAAAAGGTGGTACCTGTCAAAGGAATTCAAACTTTTCTATCTCAACTGGAAAGGAATGGATTTTATACCGCCTTAGCCACCTCTGATGAGAGAAAAGATACAGAAGCCATCCTAAACCACCTTGGGCTGGAAGGCCTTTTTGATATCATCCTCTGTGCGGGAGAAGTGAACCCGCCCAAACCTCACCCCGAAACAATCTTTACTATTTGTCGAAAACTTTCCGTCCACCCTCATGAGGCTGTGATGGTGGGGGATTCGGTCACGGATATGATGATGGGAAAGAGAGCCGGTGTGGCGATAACCATCGGAATTGTTGAGGGAGGAGTGACCTCAAGGGAAGAATTAGAAAAGGTGGCTGACCTCGTGGTTAATTCAATTCAGGAACTAAAATTCCATAAATTGTAAGACCAGTCAAGCCGTGCCAGATAGAACCTTTGTTTTACAGATAACACCTACAAGTCTTCAGCCCAGGATAATTCTAGGTCTTAAGGATTACTGATAGAAATCAAGCATAAGAAGGAAAATATAATGCGCCTTTTTATGTAAAGGGCGACAAGATTTATTAAAGATAAACCTAAGTTTTATGGAACAGCATTTTGGCCAGGTAGGATAGCAGCTGCGTCCAAAGGAGCACGCGGATACTCAGGATTACCGAATCCAAGAGTTAGGGCACTTATATATACATCTTTGACGTCCTTACAAGGTGTCACGGTCCCACAAGGTTGATAATTACGTAATAATTTTATAATATATTCTATATCGGACCGGGTTATATTAATATAGTATCCTTTAACCCCGTTGTAGAATGTTGGAGTGCCTCCGGATAAAACAAATAGGGCATAGCCCTTAGGATCGACTGGATGGCCACTGCATGGCCATGGAAGGTCACTATCTAAAATTAATGAAAAGTAATCATCACGGCCAGGTGATGATAATGAAGCGAAGATAGTAATCGTGAAACCTTTTGGGAACTTTTCTAAGTAGAGCGGTGAGGATAACTGAAGCCAGTTAGGATTATTTATATATATGCCATCCCCTGGGATACCAGGATCGCCTTGGACGAAGGAAAGCCAAGGGTTTGGCGTTGGACTACTTGCTTGTGCTAATAATAGCCTATAACCTATTATGCCAGGTAATTCGTAATCAATTATTGTCTTACCGAGTACTTCTGCTCTTATACCTACATCAGCTTCAAGCCCACCATATAGCTCCCACCATGGATCGCTAAATAAATCGGCTTCAAGATCCAAATATCCTATAATTTCTGCATATGGTCCGGTCACCCCGTATATTAAAAGGTTTAGCTGCGGCCCGACATAAGCTTTAACGTCAGCGTTTGCTGAGAGTGAAGGAGGATCAAACCCAAAATTATTAAAAAAAGTACTTATGGGGATCCAATTGCCATTGTTGTAAGATAATCCGGCCGTAAGTTCTGCCTCCTGAGTTACCTTGCTTGTTATACCAGCAGAAACATCTCCTCTAACTCCAACGTTAACTGTAAGTTCAGGCACGATAATAACGGGAAGCCATCCAATCATTACGGTAATGGGCGAAAAATTAAGTCTTGCAATTTCTACTTTCTTATTAATTTCCAATAGCGGAAATTCGGCCACGAATTCAAGTTCAGTTTTCTGTACCATTGTGCTAGTGAATGTGAGATTTCTAAGCTGAAAATTATCAACTTCTATATAGAAATTGAAACTCGGATTAAGAGATATGCTCCCGTTCGCCCTTATCTGATCATTTTCCGAACTCAAGTTTCCATCATGATCGTATAGGATTACATCCTTTAGTTCGAAATAAAAACCTTCCAAGGCTTGATCTAGCATTATATGCCTTTGAAGAGACACACCTTTTCTTAACTCCACAACTGAACTAACGTCATTTGGGGTTAACGTTTTGCTCACTTGAATCTGCCCATTTTCTATTGCCTCCTCAATTGTTGCTCCTGTAGTTTCAACCACAATCTGGCCTCCAACCTCTGAAACCTTGGTCACTTTTCGGAAAAGGCCATCAAGAGCTGAAGCAGTTGAACCACTCACAATCAAATCCCCTGGTAAAAGTGATTGGAGTATGGGTGTAGGCTGAGCAAAAGTCAGTACACTACCATCCTGTGATATAAACGATAAATTCTGCATTGTAGAGTGATCTAAAACTTGGGTGGTTTCAGGTATCACAGGTGTTATTACAGAGGTAGCCATTACAACGTGATTACCTGTTACTTCGAGTGTGAATTTATAACGTTTCCCTGCCTTCGTTAATTCTACCTCTTCACCATCGACGATTACCCTTGGCACGGTATCACTAGCATTTGGTTTTACAGTAAAATTTATTCTTTTCCCGTACGTTGCTGTTTTCACCCCTGAAGGTGAGATTTTGCAATCTTTTCCTCCATTAATGGTAATGCTGTATGTTTTAATTTTAAATTTGGCTTGTATTGAATGGCGGATTGTTACATTGGTAAAAGTGTATGTGTTGATCTTTCCTTTTGATACTCCATCTACCTTTACATCCGCTAATTCGTAACCTGTGTTCGGTATGATGGTAAATGTTTGGTTTCCTCCATAATCAACCAGTACTTTCCCTGACGGGGCAATGGTGCCACCTGACTCGGGCGAAGCCGAAGCCCTGATGATAATTGAGTTTGCAAAAGTGGCTTGAGATAGAGCCAGAGATAACAAAATTATTAAAACGGTAAACATCTTCTTCATAAAGAACCTCTACTTCATTCTTCACATCCCAAACAAAAATATACCAAAATAATTGAATTTGTCAAGCAAAATACCGATGGAGCCATGGAAGCATGAAATCATATTGACTCTAGTCAAATTTAACAATTTTAGATTGAAATCTACGCTATTTAGACAAGAGGTCTCAATAACGAGTACAGGAAGAAGCATTCGAGAACTCATGGAGAGTTTTTTCTCCAAATTCACAAGCAGGAAATCTGACGCTTTCCCCAACTCATCACTCCAAGCTAACGTCCCAGATTGGCGATTACGAATAGCAAGCATAAAGAAAGCTCTAAACAAAAAAGGCAGAGTCGATCTGACCCTGCCCTCTGCCTTGTATGATTAAGTATATAAACCTATCAGATGTTATCCCAATCAATATTGGTTTTCTCAGAGGGCAACGGTATAATGAAAACCGGTTTGCGAGTCCGTTCCAATACCGAACCAGCCACACTCCCAAGAAAAGTCTGTCTCAAAAACCCTTTTCCATGAGTTCCAAGGACGATCGCATCACAACTTTCTTCATCTGCGGCCTTCAAAATCTCTTCTACTGGATGGCCCAAGGGAACGAGGATTTTGGACACAAGTTCAGCGCATGGTTCGCCAATGTGAGCCTCTGCTCTCTTACAGAATCCCTGAAGGCTTTTTTTCATTTCTTCAAGATCCTCCACCAGT
>Ga0315280_10009611_pt1 | contig 12341 bp, 9 predicted proteins | sample YL17G06_40_MG_FD_203697 | JGI IMG/M metagenome (GOLD analysis project Ga0315280, IMG submission 203697) | Sediment microbial communities from Yellowstone Lake, YNP, Wyoming, USA - YL17G06_40 | ecosystem: Environmental > Aquatic > Freshwater > Lake > Sediment | place: USA: Wyoming | collected... | reverse complement strand
GCCGCCCCAAACCTGCGGTCGCAGGATGCGTGACATAATTCAAGCTCGTCGTATCTTGCACCACCAGCACCCGGCGATAAGCCCTCATCCGATGCCAAGTGCGCTCCCCATGCGACGCCAGCACCTGTTGCGGCTCAACCCGGTCGTTGCCAAAGAACCGATAGGCCGCCTTCTTCTGCGCCGCAGTGGGGCATGCGTGATTGAAAGTGCCCTGCGGATTTCGGCTCAATTGACTCACCAACGTCCGCAATCGCTGCTCTCGGCGTGCATCCCCCAAGTCCGCGCTCGCCAACTCGATCTCGACCCATCGCGGCATGATCCTTGCCTCATTGGTGACTGTGATGTTTGCTGCATACCGCGCAAGGAAACAATTGTTTGGCAACAGAATTATGTGCTACAACGCTAACCAAACTCCTTCCTAAAGCCCTTCCTTAATCGAGATGTGGGTAATGATAAGCCCTGAGAGGGAGAGGGGTTGCCAGTCGCGTTACCACGTCCACTGAAAACGAGCGTACCCGCGCCGCCCGGCCGCCTGATGCCGCCTGACGCGGCTCTCAGCGCCCCTGGTACGTGTCCGAACCCTTGGCCGGCAACTCGACCAGCCAGACGTTTCGGTACTCCACCGGGCTGCCGTGGTATTGCAGCAGCAGGGGGCCCGGCTCGCCGACTCTGTCATCGAGGGCGCTGCCGGTCGGGCCTAGCACTTCGACGTTATTCTGGATTACCATGCCGTTCTGAAGCACGGTCATCCGCGCGCGCCCCGTCACCTTTCCCGAATCGTCCATGCGCGGCGCGCGGAAGATGATGTCGAAGCTCTGCCACTCGAGCGGCGGCTTGCAGGCATTGACCAGCGGCGCATGCTGGTCATAGATCGCCCCGCAATCACCCTTCCCCGGAATCTTCGTGCCGTAGGAATCTATGACCTGGATCTCGTAGCGGCCCTGCACGTAAACGCCGCTGTTGCCGCGCGCGGGGTCGGGCTCCTTCGGCTCGCGGAACTCGACATGGATGAAAGCATCGGTGAACTTCAAATCGGTGATGATGTCGCCGCCCGCCGCGGTCATCACGCCGTCTTTGACCTTCCACGCTGCCCGCTGTCCGTCCCGTTGGCGCCAGTTGCGGAGGTCCTTGCCGCTAGACAGCATGAGCGCGCCTTTCGGTGGTCTCGGCGCCACCGAGTACGTTGGCCGACTCTGTTCGCCGGCGGCGCCGCCGCCAGCCCGCGGCGCGGCCTGAATCGCCGCCCCTGCGACCATCAACGCCAAGCCTGCGACCGTGATGCGGGATGTCATCGAGAGCATGGGTTCGCCTCCTGGGTATACTTGCATTGAGATACTACGGGTGGGAGCACCTTCCTGCACCAGGGGCGGGCGCGCATGTTACGAGCGCCGCGCCCTGGCCGTCAAGAGCTCCGTTTTCAGGCGCGTCGCGGCATTGCGGGTGTCATTCCGAGGGAGTGATGCGACCGAGGTTTACCCGCCTGTGGCGGGAATCCCCTATCGGGGTTACACTTGGAGGCAGGGATTCCTCGCTTGCGTGGCTAGGTCGCTCTCGCGACCGCCATGGCGGCGGCGAAGCCGCCTAGCCACTCGGAATGACATGTGGAGAGTCCTTTTCCCGGCACCGGGCTAGAAACGGAGCGCCGCGCCCGGGCCGCGGGACGCATTGACTTCCCCCAAGTAGTTAAGATATATTAACATTACGTCAGTAACATATGAGAGGCCACATGAAACGCGTTGTGTATGTGTTCGTCCCGGTGCTGATACTGGGGGTGCTGGTCGCCTTTCGCGTGACGCAAAAGCGTGCAGTTTATCAAGCCCAGACCGCGCAGCGGGCGATGCGCATGAAAGCGTCTGCGCCGGTGTCCGTGGCCACGGCGCGCATCCAGGATGTCCCGCAGACCTTTGATGCGGTGGGCAGCGTTGAGGCGCCGCTGGACGTGAAGATCGCGGCCAAGGTGACGGGGCGCATCGACTTCTTGCAGGTGCGCGAAGGCGACCGCGTCGCTCGAGGACAGGTCGTGGCGCGCATTAACCCGGCTGAAGTCGAGGCGGACGTGCACCAGCAGCAGGCAGCCCTGGCCGCGGGTCAGTACAAGCTGGCCGAGGCGCAGCTCAACCAGAACCCGACGAACGTCAACATCTCCACCCAGATCCGTCAGCAGGAGGCCGCGGTTGCCAGCGCCAACGCCGACCTCGATCAGGTGCGCGAGAATTACCAGGCCCAGGTTGACAGCGCAAACGCCGCGGTCGCGACATTGGAGGCGAACATTCGCAGCGCCCGGGCCAACCTCGCCAATGCGCAGGCCAAGTGCAACCGCTACGCTGACCTCTATGCGAAGGGCCTCGTGTCCTCGCAGGACATGGACGATGCCAAGACGACGCTCGGAGTCGCGCAGGCCGCGCTCGACGCCGTGCTCAGCCAGCGCGACGCGTCCCGGAGGCAGGCCGAGATCGTAAAGACCAAGGGCCAGGCCGATATCGCGGCCGCGCAAGCCAAGACCAACCAGACGCTGGCGGCGCTCGAATACGCCAGGGCAAATACGGCGCAAACGCCCGCCTACCAGCAGAGCCTGGCGGCGCTGCGCGCCGGCGTCGCGGCGGCGCAAGCGGCCCTGAGGAGCGCCGAGGCCAGGCGCGCCGACACCGTGCTGGCTGCGCCTTTTGACGGCTTTGTCACCGGACGGTACATGGACCCAGGAGCGATCGCCACCGCCGGCCAACCCATACTGCGTGTGCAGTATATGCGCCAGGTCTGGGTTACCATCCCGGTGCCCGAGGATGTCAGCGCCAGCGTCCAGCTGCGTATGCCGGCGCAGGTGTCGCTCGACACCTTGCCCGGCCGCCAGTTCGCGGGCAGGGTTACCCAGGTCAACCCCTCCGCCGATCCCCAGAGCCGCCAGTTCGCGGTCCGCGTCACGCTCGACAATCCCGATAACCTCATCAAGCCCGGCATCTACGCGCGGGTGCGAATCGAGACGAGCCGGGTGCGGGGCGCCATTGTCGTGCCGCGCGAAGCCGTCGAGCGTGATCGGGAAGGCGATTACGTGATGGTGGTGGATGAGAGCGGTAACGTCACGCGTCGCAGCGTAACCGTGGGAATGCAGGGAATCGACGTGACAGCGATCACTTCCGGCCTGCGGCCGGGCGAGAGAGTCGTGACCATGAGCGCTTTCCCCCTCAAGGATGGCCAGGCGGTATCGATCACAGAGCGCAGTCGAGGCATGGGACGATCGCCGGCGCCCGGCCACCCGGGTCCCAACCCGCATCGCCCCTCGGACGGGAAGTGACGGATGAACATTGCCCAGTTTTCGGTTCGCCGGCCGGTTGCAGTCACGATGATGATTTCGGCGCTGGTGGTGCTCGGCGGCATCTGCTTGACCCGGCTGCCGGTGGATCTTCTGCCGAAGGTCTCGGTGCCCACCGTCTCGGTCTCGACCCAGTGGCCGAACGTCGCGCCCGAGGTAATCGAGGCCCAGGTCACCCGGCCCATCGAAGAGGCCGTGTCGTCGGCGACCAACCTCTACCAGGTCAGCTCCACCACCATCGAGGGCAGCTCCTCGGTGCGGATCCAATTCCAGTGGGGCGCCGACATCGGCCAGGCCGCAGTGGAGGTGCTGCAGCTGGTCCAGCGTGCGCAGCGCAGGTTTCCTGACGATCCCACCATCGAGACGCCGCTGGTGTTTCGCTTCGACCCCAACCAGATGCCCATCCTCAGCTTCGGCGTCTCGGGCGAAGACGACCAGGTGAAGCTGCGAAGCATCCTGGACAACGAGGTCGGCCCGATCATCGAATCCGCCAACGGCGTCGCCTCGGCGGTGGTGTCGGGCGGTCAAGAGCGCGCCATCATGGTTGACGTGGATCCTGCTCGCTTGCGCGCCCACAGCCTATCGCTGAACGATGTCATGCGGCGGATTACGGAGGAGAACCTCAACCTGCCCGCGGGAATCGCCAAGCAAGGCGACACTGAGTACTCCATCCGCAGCCTCGGCTGGTTCACCAGCCCCGAGGAGATCGCCGCCATCCCGGTCGGCGTCTTCAACCGCCAACCGATCGCGCTGGGCGACGTGGCGGCGGTGCGCGATGCCACCCCCGAGACTCGACTCTACACGCGGCTCAACGGCGAGCCCTCGGTGGGGATCGTCGTCTCCAAGCAGAGCGGCGCCAACACCGTGTCCACCGCTCAGGCGGTGTTCGAGAAGATCCGCCGCGTGCAGAGGATGCACCCCAATCTGAAGTTCGCCGTGGCCTACGACCAGTCGAAGTTCATCAGCGACTCGGTGCGCGACGTCAAGGTCAATGCAGCGATCGGTGGTCTGCTTGCCGTGCTGATCTTGCTCTTCTTCCTGCGCAACATCCGCAGCACTCTCGTCGTGGCGCTCTCGGTCCCGACCTCCATCATCTCGACCTTTGCGCTGCTGTATCTCTGCGGCTTCACCATCAACACCATGTCGCTCGGCGGCCTCGCGCTGGCGACCGGGCTCATCGTTGACGACGCGGTGGTGGTGCTGGAAAACATCTTTCGTCACATCGAACGTGATAAGAAGGACTCGACCACGGCCGCGGTCGACGCCACCGGCGAGATCATGTCGGCGGTGATCGCCTCGACCTGGACGGTGATGGTCGTCTTCCTGCCGCTGCTGCTGATCAAGGGCCAGGCCGGACAGATGTTCACCCAATTCGCACTGGTAGTCATCTTCTCCCTTGCGGTGTCGCTGCTTGATGCGACGACCCTGGTGCCGATGCTGGCGACGCGGCTGATCCACGGTGAAGCCCACCGCGAGGCGATGGGGAACGGATCTCGGCAGGGCGCGCTGGGGAGAGCGTTCGTGCGCTTCGGCCAGTGGTTCAACGCTCTCGATGCCGCTTATCGCCGCGGCCTGCACTGGGCGATTCACCACCGCGCGCTCACGCTCAGCGGCGCGGTCGCGGTCCTGGGGCTGAGCCTGCTCTTGATTGGCCAGATCGGATATGAGCTGATGCCGGCCACCGACAGCGGCGACTTCAACGTCAACGTGAAGATGCCCATCGGCACCTCGCTCGCCAAGACCAACGAGACCATCGGACAGATCGAGGGCACCGTGTTGCAGAACCCCAATGTCCAGACCGTGCTCTCCTCGGCCGGCGCCAACATCGGCATGGGCGGCGGCGCCGGCGGCAGGCTCACTCCCTACCAGGGAGGGATGATGGTCAAGCTCAAGGGCTTGCGCCGCCAGTCCACGCTGGAGGTTATCGGCGAGCTGCGCGGGCGGCTCTCGCACATGCCTGGCGTGCGCCCCCGGCTCACGCAGTCCGATCTGGTGAGTAACCTGATGACCGGCGGTAACCAGCGTGTGGAAATAGACATCTATGGCGACGACCTGACCACCCTGGCCAGCATCTCGCGCGAGGTCATGCAGCGGGTGCGCGATGTAGCGGGCCTCGAGAACGTGGACGTGAACTGGGATGAGGCCGTGCCCGAAGTTCAGTTCAAGGTGGACCGCAAGAAGGCATCGCAGCTCGGCATCAACTTCTCGGACATCGCCAACACAATCAACACCGCCACCAACGGCACTATTTCCACCTACTACCAGGAGAAAGGTTTCCAGTATCCGATCATCGTCCGGCTGCCCGAGGGCGCGCGCAAGACCGTGCCCGAGCTGGAGAACCTGGCGATCAAGCCCACCTCCGCCAACGGCTCGACCCCCGATGTCCTGCTGCGGCAGGTGGCTCAACCCATCTATGCCCTGGGGCCCAGCGAGGTCACCCGCCAGGATCGGCAGCGCTTTATCGCTGTCACCGGCACGCCCCAGGGGCGCTCCCCGGGCGAGATCCAGGCCGACATCGGGCGGCGCCTGTCTGATATGCGATTGCCCGAGGGTTACTACTGGGACTGGGGCACCGACCAGAAGCGCCGGGCGGAAGAATTTGGGGGGCTAGGGCTTGCGGTCGTGCTCGCCATCGCCTTGATCTACATGCTGCTGGCGTCTCAGTTTGAGTCATTCGTCCATCCGCTGACGGTGCTGCTGTCGGTGCCGCTGGCGGTGACCGGGGTGCTGCTCGGCATGTTCCTGAGCGGCCGCGCCTTCGGTCTCACCGCTTTCATCGGGGTGCTGATGCTGGTGGGCATCGTGGTCAAGAATGGCATCCTGCTGGTGGACTACACCAATACCTTGCGCAAGCGCGGCATCGCGCGCGAAGAAGCGGTGCTCACCGCCGGGCCGACGCGTCTGCGACCGATTCTCATGACCGCCTCGGCCGCCATCCTGGGCATGCTGCCGCTGGCGCTCGCGCTCGGCAAAGGCTCGGAGATCCAGGCGCCCATGGCGACCGCGGTCATCGGCGGCCTGACCACCTCGACCTTGCTCACGCTATTCGTCGTGCCCACTGTTTACACCGTGTTCGACGACATCGGCGCGTTCTTGCGCCGGAGAGTCTGACCGCGACATGGGCGACCGACAACTGCTTGAACAGGCGAAGCAGATCGACCGCTTGCTGCCCAGGCTCATGCGGCGCCTCTCAACGCTGCGCCCCAAAGATCCCACGACGCAACTGCCGCTCGCCCAGCTGCGCGTTTGCGCAATCCTCAGCGACGGCGCCTTCACCATCTCGGCGCTCGCGCAGGAGCTGCATACCTCGGTCAGCGCCGCGACCCAACTGGCTAACCGACTGGAGGCGGTCCGCCTGATCGAGCGCGTTGCGGGGCGACGAGACCGCCGGGTGAAGGAGCTGCGGCTCACCGATCGCGGCCGCCGGCTCATGCGGTCGCGGCGAGCGCGGCGGATCCGCCGCGCCACCGAGATGCTGGCGCAGGTGAGCCCGGCGACGCGCGAGGCCCTGCTGCGCGCGTTGCACGAGCTGCTCCGCGACAGCGACGCCAGCCCGCGCGGCGACGACCTCATCGTCGCCGCGGCGTCGCCTGCGCTGCAGTAACGATGGCGCTGCGACGCCTCTCCCCGGTTGACACGATCGCCCCAGGTGGGATAATATATTTCGTAGCACGAAGTATTCTGATAGGAAAGTAAGATGATGCGCGCCGGGAGCCCGCTTGCCCAGATCGAGGAGTGCCTGCCCGTCATCATGCGCCGCCTGTCGGGCGGCCCGCTCATCGCCAGCGGTGCCTGGGAGCTGACTGTGCCCCAACTGCGCGCGCTCGCCTTGGTGGCCGAGCGCGGCAACTGCGCCATGGGAGAACTCGCGCGCGGCCTCGCCATCAGCCTGAGCGCGGCGAGCGGCCTCGCCGATCGCCTGGTGGAGCACGGCTTGGTGGCGCGCGCCAGCGATCCCGACGACCGGCGCATCGTGCGAGTTCGGGTGACGGCTGCCGGCCGGCGCGCGCTGGACGCCTGCCGGCGCGAACGCCGGCGCCGCGTGCGGGCCGCGCTGCGGGCGCTCTCGGCTGTGCAGCAAGCCCAGGTCGCCGCCGCGCTTGGTCTCCTGTACCGAGCGGTTGAGACGATGGAGGCGTCGTAGGCGCGGCGAGCGCGTGCCGATTATTCGTCCGCGAGCAGAGGATGGCTGATGAGCAACCTAGCAAACGATGACGATGCCAATCAAGGTTATGCGCCGGGCAACGCCCGCCGCCGGTCGCGACTGAACATCTCCAGCCCGCGCCGCCGCGTCACCTTCGCCGTCGCGCTGCTGGTGATCGTCGCGGGGGCCATCCTGGGCGCGCGCTGGATCATCTACAGCCGCACCCACGCCAGCACCGATGACGCCTACGTCGAGGCGGACATCTTCCCCGTCAGCCCGCGCATCGCCGGCCACGTGCTCATGGTCTTGATCGAGCAGAACCAACCCGTGCGGCGCGGACAACTGCTGGTGGAGATCGATCCCCAGGATTACCGCATCGCGGTACAGGAAGCGCAAGCCGCGCTGACGCAAGCCGCAAGCGCGGCTGGCGCAGCCGCGGGCAACGTCAATCTCACCGAGGAGACGGGGGCGGCAGGGATCTCGCAAGCCCGCGCGCAGGTCGTCGGCGCCGAAGCCGGCGTCCGCACCAGCGAGCAGCAGGGCGAGTCGGCGTCCGCCCAGGTGCAGTCGGCGCAGGCTGACGAAGCCGCCGCCGCGGCAGCGATTGACGGCGCAAGGCATGACGTGTCCGTGGCCGAAGCGGCCCTGGTAAGCGCTCGCGCGCAAGCCGACGAGGCGCGTAAGAACGCCGCGCGCGCTGACCAGTTGCTCGCGAGCGGGGCGGTGGCCGCGCAGCAGCGCGATGCCGCGCTCGCGACCAGCATCTCCATGCAGGCGAATGTCGAGGCCGCGGCGGCCAAGGTCCAGGCCGCGCGCGCCGGCCTGCGACAGGCGGAACAGCATCATCGCCAGGCCGTGGTGGCGGTCGCTCAGGCGCGCCAGCGAGCCGCCGCCGCACACTCTCAGGTGGCGCAAGCCCGAGCCGCCGTGAAACAAGCGCAGGCGGCGCTGCAGTCCGCGCAAACAACGCCCGTCCAGGCTGGCGTGCGCAAGTCCGAGGCTCGCGGCGCGGCCGGCCGGGTCGCCGAGGTCAGGGCGCGGCTCAGCCAGGCGCGGCTCAACCTGTCCTATACCCGCATCGTTGCGCCGGTGGACGGCGTGGTCGCAAAGAAGAACGTCGAGCCCGGCCAGTTCGTCCAACCTGGCCAGTCCCTGGTGGCGGTGCTCGCCGCCGGCAGCGAGCACATCACCGCCAACTTCAAAGAGACTCAGATGGCGCGAATCCGGGTGGGGCAGCGCGTCACATTCACCGTCGATCCATACCCGGGCGTGCCCTTCCATGGGCGGGTGCAGTCCATCAGCCCGGGCACGGGCGCGGTCTTCAGCCTGCTGCCGCCGGAGAACGCTTCCGGCAACTTCACCAAGGTGGTGCAGCGCATTCCGGTGCGCATCTCCATCAACCGCCACCACAGCCAAGCGCCCATTCTGCGCGCGGGCATGAGCGCGGTAGTCACGGTGAAGACGAAGTAACCGATGGCCGACGCCAACCGAGCCATGGCGCGCGAAGACGCGCCCGAGATCAGCCGGTGGCTTGTCACCGCTTCCATCATCCTGGGCACGCTCATGGGCGCCATCGACATGAGCATTATCAATGTCGCCCTGCCCAACATCCGCGCCAGCCTCGGCGTGACCCTGACCGAGGTCAGCTGGGTTGCGACCGGATACCTGGTGGCGGTGGTGGTGATTCTGCCGCTGACGTCATGGCTTGCTGCGGTGGTCGGCCGCAAGAACCTGTATCTCGCTGCCCTGGTCGTCTTCGCCGCTGCCTCCTTTGGCTGCGGGCTGTCGCGCACTCTGCCGACGCTGCTCTTCTTCCGGCTGCTGCAGGGCCTGGGCGCGGGGCTGATGCAGCCCATCGCCCAGGCCGTGCTGCGCGAGAGCTTTCCCCCGGCCGAGCAGGCGATGGCGATGGGCATATTCGGCATCGCCATTCTCCTGGGGCCGGCCGTCGGCCCCACGCTCGGCGGGTGGTTGACCGACAACTACGGCTGGCCCTGGATCTTCTTCATCAACATCCCCATTGGCGCCGTCGCCTTCTTCATGGCCTCGCAGTTTCTCTGGGACCCGCCCTATCTGAAGCGCCAGACGGTGCGCGACGTGGACTACTGGGGGATCACGCTCCTCACGGTTGGCCTCGCGGCCTTGCAGACCGTCCTCTCGGAGGGGCAGAGCAAGGAGTGGTTCGAGTCGACGTTCGTGGTTGGGCTCACGGCGCTCGCGGCGGTCGCGTTGGTGGCTTTCGTCGCCTGGGAGCTGCGGGTTTCAAAACCGGCGGTCGACCTCACGATCCTCTCGAACACGTCCTACACCTCGGGGACGATGCTCGGCGGGGTGCTGGGCCTGACCCTCTTCGGCAGCATGTTCCTCCTGCCGCTATTCATGCAGGGCCTGCTCGGATATGACGCGATGCAGTCCGGCATTGCCATGCTCCCGCGCTCGCTCGTCATGATGGTCGCCATGCCCATCGCCGGACGCATCTACAATCGCGTTGGGCCGCGGCTGATGATCGGCTTCGGCCTCGCCCTTTCCGCCATGGCGGCCTTTCAGATGGGCCTGTTCACGGCCGACACGAGCCTTGCCGGCTTGATCATCCCCCAGGCATGGCAAGGGCTTGCTTTCTCGTTCATCTTCGTCTCGCTCTCCACTGCCGCCCTCGCCGCCGTGCCGCGCTCGCGGATGACCAATGCGACCGCGCTCTACAACCTGGTGCGCCAGCTTGGTGGCAGCTTCGGCATTGCGGCTCTCGCGACGCTGCTTGAGAATCGCCAGAGCCTCGTCGGCGCGATCCTCAACGAGCGCATCAACGCCTACAATCCGGCGTTCTTGCAGCGCTATTCGGCGCTGTCGCAAGGGCTTTTCATGCAAGGCGTGGTTCCGAGCGAGGCCGGGCAGAAATCGCTCGCTCTCTTCAGCGGCATGGTGCAGCAGCAGGCGGCAGTGATGTCCTTCGAGTATGTCTTCACCGTCATCGGCATCACGTTCGTCGTCACTCTGCCATTGGTGTTTCTGCTTAAGTCGCGCAGGGAGGCCATTCCCAGCGTGGTGGTTGATTGAGGTTGCGCGCGGTTGACGGGGTGACAAGGACAAACGGCGGGAGGTGAATCATGTTTCAGAACATTCTCGTGCCGGTGGATGGTTCGCAAGGCTCACTCAAGGCGGTGCGAACCGCGGCGGAAATCGCCCGCAGATTCGAATCCGAGGTCACGCTGGTGCACGTGATGGAGCCGCTGACGAGCATGGTGGCGGCGGCCGGCATGGCTGGCATGGCGGCGACCGATGCGTCAGCAAACGAGGCGCTCGGCCGGGCCGCCGACGAAATCCTGCGTTCCGCCGGCCAGTCCCTCGGGCTGCCCGAGGAGCGGGTCAAGCGGGAAGTGCTGTTGGGCCATCCGGCGGAGATGATCTGTCGCGCCGCCGAGGAGGCCGGGCACGACCTCATCGTCATGGGCAGCCGCGGCCTGAGCGAGGTGCGGGCGTTCTTCCTCGGCAGCGTCAGCGATCGCGTGATCCATCACGCGCCGTGCCCGGTGCTGATCGTGAGGTAACGCGGGGATAGGGCCGGTTACCTATCTGACCCAGCAAACGCCCAGACGCCCCCGGAGATAGTGATTGTCCCCGCGGCCAAGGTGGCGCAGCCAAACCCGTTGCCGCCCGCCCAGGCAGTTGCCGCCTTCGTCTTAGAGCCGGATTATGCGTAAGGCAACGAAAATGTCATTCCGAGCGAAGCGAGGAATCTCCCTCGTGAGGAGACCCTTCGCTGGCGCTCAGGGTGACAGTGAGCCCGGGTTTTGTTACAGACTCTTAGCGCCCGAAGCGCCGCTTGCGCGGACGTTTGGCGGCGCGTTCCGCTGCCCCTGCCTCGCGGCGCTGTTGCAGGCAGGCCCGACAGGCGCGAGGCGGCGGATACCCCGCTTGCTCATCCGCAGCCTGCTCGGCCGCGGAGTAGACAAAGGTCTGCCCGCACACTTCGCAGACGAGCTCGCGATCCGGCATCCCTACCAGCGATCCCCGCCGCGTCCGCCGCCGCCGCTCCGACGACCGCCGCCGCCGCCGCCGCCGCCGCGCTCGCTTCGGGGCCGCGCCTCGTTGACCGTAATGGCTCGCCCCCCCACTTCACGGCCGTTCAAGGCGGCGATCGCATCGGCCGCCTTCTCCGCCGGGACGTCCACGAAGCCGAATCCCTTGTCGCCAATCAGGCGGATCTCCGTGGGTTCGTACTCCGCAAACAGCTCCCGCAGTTGGCTCTCCGTGATGGAGTAGCTTAGGTTACCGACGTACAGACTCTTGCTGGCCATAGTGGCCCTCCTTATATTGCCGGCCTGGCTCCGGGATGACAGCCTGATCTACACCGGAAGCGCGCCGCGCTCTTGCCCCTTCCCGTCTCCCCGGCGCGGCTCCGCCGCGCTCCGGAGCGGCGCATCGCGCCGCACCGGCGATGAGGTCCCCGCCGGCAAGCGCCAGACGCGCTGCTTCCGGCTGAACGGGTGTAGGGGGTTCTGGTCCCATGCGACGGTAGCCCGAAAAAGCTCGGGCGAGAGGCCAAGCTCAGTGAAGATCGTAATCACCTCGCGTAGTAGAGGAAGCCATGTCGCCGGTGCGTCCTGCTAACGGACGAGGTGACTTGCTCTCAATGGTACCCTCATCAACCGCGCAGCCAGATTGCCGATCTGCCCAACCGATCGGGCGCGGAGGCAAGCGCATAATAGCAGAATCCCTGGGCAAAGTCAAACGCCAGGATGGGTGGGGTATGTTCGCGGAGAGTGGGGATGAGGCAAGGCAACCCCTCCCCCTGCCAGGGGGAGGATGAAGGTGGGGGTGAATCGTGGGCCATCCACCCTCACCCGGCTCGCCGAGGGCTCGCCGACCTCTCCCTGCGAGGGAGAGGGGTTG
>Ga0315280_10009610_pt1 | contig 12342 bp, 14 predicted proteins | sample YL17G06_40_MG_FD_203697 | JGI IMG/M metagenome (GOLD analysis project Ga0315280, IMG submission 203697) | Sediment microbial communities from Yellowstone Lake, YNP, Wyoming, USA - YL17G06_40 | ecosystem: Environmental > Aquatic > Freshwater > Lake > Sediment | place: USA: Wyoming | collected... | reverse complement strand
TTTCTCCAGCTGCTTTTCAACCTCTTTCAGCACCTCTTCTGAAACGCCGCCCTTGCCTATCAATATTGTTGGGCTTTCTTCACTCAACGTGCGTTTGACGAATCGTTTCTTTCCAGCAGTCAATTCGGTCATGCTCTCGATTTCTCCTCCTTCTTTTTCATGGGTAACCGCGTTTGCTTGCCGCAGTTGAGACACGTCATTACCACATGCGGTTCTCTCCGCTGCTTTACCCTCACACGACAATTCACACCAGGCAAAATAAAGCTTTTACAATGCTTGCAGACTTGGCGCTTATACTCCCTTGGCAAACAAACCTTAGCTGCCATGGCTATTTTTCTAGCTAGGTCCACGTAACGCTGTGCCAGAGAAGGGTCTTCGTGAAGAGTTTCCTTTGCCAGACGGAAGAGTGTTTGAATACGTTGCATTGCTATGCGTTTAGTAGAAGCATCCATCGCCTGCACATTACTCCATTAAGAGATTATAATTGGTACTAAAGAAATTAGCCTCTCTAAATCTTAAATTTTCAATAGAAGATATGCTGTTGAAACATATTTATGTTACAATAGTGCATTAAAGAAAGGGAGACGGTATATATGACTGGAAAAAGACAAAACAGCGTAAAAGAATTGCAAGAAAGAGTGGTGCGGTATTTCTGCGATAGACCCAGCAACTTTCCTGCTGGACGACCATACAATTGTTGTGAGAGTGTTCTGTTGGCTTTAGCAGAATATCTTGGCGTAAGTTCTGAGCTGATTCCCAAGATTGGCACAGCGATAGGTGCAGGCGTTGGTTTAAATGGACTTCTTTGTGGCTCTGTTTCAAGTGTAGCCATGGCAATAGGCATTAAACATGGAAGGAACAGAGCGGAGGAAAGCCCACAGCCAGCATGGGACATGGTCGATAAATACGTAGCCTCATTCAAGAACAAGTTTGGAGCAGTGAACTGTGGACAACTCACTCGTTTGAACCTGAAGACTCCAGAGGGACTAAAAGAATACTTTGCAAGAGTTCATGACTACGAATGCGCTGAGAGATTGAAATTTGCAGTCGAGAAGGCAGTGGAGATCCTATCAGAGTAGAAGAAATGCAGTCACAACATTTTTACTCAATTTTTAGCAATTTTCAGCCAAAAAGGCTATTTTAGGCTTCAGATTTGGTGCGGGGGGTGGGATTCGAACCCACGGAGGCCTACGCCAGAGGATCTTAAGTCCTCCCCCATGTCTTAGGCTTCTGACCGCCTATTTAGACCTGGCTCGGGTACCCCCGCAATAGCATTATTGTTGATGTTATTATGCAGTTTAAGTTTTCTGTGTAGGTTATGCATTAAGTTAAAATCTGCATTTTGCCCTAGTATGTTTTGGGCGGGTAGCTCAGCAAGGATAGAGCACCGGCCTCCTAAGTCGGCGGTCGTGGGTTCAAATCCCACCCCGCCCGCCACAGTGCGGACCTATAAATTATAAATATGTGCGATACACAATTGCAATCGCCGTGTAGCGCGAGAGCCAAAAATTAGACTTGAGGTTATTAAATGGGAAAATTGACTATAGAAGATATCTTTAAAGCCTTAGCAAAACCGCTCCCTGACTTCGAAATAAAGTCAGGAAAAACAGCTTTACTTCTAATTGACATTCAGAACCTCGTGAGCTCAAAAACACTTCTTCAAGAAGCACTGGGCGCTGGGTTGCCTGAAAGAGAAGTAAGGGAAGCTTTGCGAGAATACGATCAAAGGGTCAAGAAAGTGGTGAAAAATGCAGGGAGGATACTGCAAGCTTGCAGGAAGAAAGGCTATGACATAATGCACATTAAGTTAGGGGCACAGACCAGCGACCCCAGGCATACAGCGAAGATTAACAGAAAGGCTAACTTTATTGTGCCTATGGACGCGGAGAAAGGCAAGTTCTTCAGTGAAGTGGAGCCAGCCAAAGGAGAGTTAGTGTTCCCAAAAACAAATGGGGGAGCATTTACGGGAACCAATCTTGACTTCGTTCTAAGAAACATGGACATTGACAGTGTCATTGTAGTGGGATTCCTAACTGATCAATGTGTTCTCGCAACCGCAATCTGCGGCGGAGACATAGGATATGACGTTCTCTTGGTTGAGGATGCATGCACAGGAACCACCAAAGAGAATCATGATGCGGTAATAAAACTTGCAAGAGACGTGTTCTTGAAGGTCAAATCGACCGCGGAACTCCTGCGAATTTTATGAAAAGAAGTGTTCTTAGGTTTTGCACTTCCTTGCGGATGATTCGTGCAAACAAAAAATAGGAGATTGTGGGAGATATCTCCACTTGATGTGGGGTTCAGATCCGACTCCGCCCGCCACAAATAACCCTGGGATTGTTCTATAAACAGCAACTTCTACCACTTGTTGATTTCTTAAAATATTCTGGGGTCTTGTATTCTGTGACAACAACCCAACGACCTTTTACCCAGTAAGGATAAGGCTTCATATCTAAGACAGGAGTACCGTCAAGAGCGTCCAGTCCCTTCACCAAAAGAACGTTCTCTTCACGTCTGACAAGCTCTACCAAGGTCAAACCAATAGAATTAGGACGGATTGGGGCTCTCGTAGCAAAAATTCCGACGGTTGGCGCATCAGGTTCACTTTTAGGGCAGATTAGCGTTTTCTTTTTGTCCGAAATTCTGTGCATCCAGAAGATAACATAAATGTGGGACCAGTCTTCAATACCGTCTAAACCTTTCGCAAATTCTTTCCTAACCACTATTCTCGAGACCAGATCTCTATCATTGACATCTTCATCTGAATTTTGACGCTTCACAACACCTATCGGACGAACTGCAATCCTTTTTGCGGAACGCATGCAATCACAACATCAGGTTAGTTCTTATTTGAAGATAATTATTTTTGCTATGCGCGCGCTGGACGAATCTCAGTTTCATTAGAGTCGAAAAAGAGAGAGTCGCGGGGGATTTCGCCTTGTGGTGCGGAGTGCAAATCCCACCCCGCCCGCTACTGGCTCTTCCGATGTATTCGTCAGCTTTGAAATTGAAAAGGTAAGTGTGGATTAACATAGATGCTGTAATTTGAATTTTTAATTCAGATTTTGGTTTCATATCGTTTTAATATGTCATAGTCCGATTCGACATCCAACTAATGAGGATTGAGAAGTGTTACTTCCAGAGCTCTTTGCATTGCTATCTAGCGATTTGTTTCTACTGCTCAGTCTATTGACTTGTCTCTTGGAGGAACGATTTCCAAAGGCTATACCTTACATCTATCAGGTAGCTGCTCTCATGGGATTTGGACAGCTTGTGGTCAGTAAAATGTTTTTGACGGTTTTCGACGTGGACTTGCGTTTTTGGTACAATTTCTTCTATCTGGCAGTGGGTTTGGCTAACGTCGTGGCTGTTAACCTTTATCTCGCTGTTTCGAAGAAAACATGGCTACTTGCCAAAGTTTGGTCTGCTTCGGTGACATTCCCAACAGTGTTCATCTCAATATTCTTTGTATACAATTATGGCTATCTTCAAGCAATAACCTTCCCACTGCTGACGGTGGATCTAATCCTTATACTCGCCGTTGCTATCTTGGGAATCACCGTTGCAGTTCTTCTCAGTCCAAAATTATTGAAAGAATCGGGGCGGAGGTGATATAGCTGAAAATAATAAAGAACATCAAGTTAAAAAAGTCGTCAAAGTTCCTAATTCTGCTTTTGGCATCAATTCTTGTCGGAACAGCAAATGCAGCCATATTCTATAGCCTGACCATGCAGCCTCAAGTGACTGTTTCCACACCAATCATAAAGTTTGAACGTGCTCCTGACGAACCTTCTGGATCAACGGTAAACGATGCGTGGTGTTGCCTCGCTGCAAAGTCGTATCCAAACGTTACGTTGACTTATGAGCAAGCAGTATACATCAACAACACTGACAGTGTAAATTCACACTCGTTTAGTTTGAGATATGTTAGCATCACTCCGACCAACGGTTCTGCAGATGTCGCCAACTGGAATAGCATAAAATTCTTGGTCTACAACAGCAGCGGTTACGTGTTCTCGTTAGATTTCATCGTATCTGGCAATAATTGGACACTGTCACCAAGTAGTGGTCAAACAAGTTACTACTCTATACCGAAGAGTACAGGATTGTGGATTAGGCTTGAAACGCTTTCACCAGCGACTGCGTCGGAAGGCAAAGTCTGCAACATACAGATCGCGGTTGACGTGGAACAGTAATCCAGCTTCTCTTTTCTTCTGTTTTCTAGTTTAAGGAAGATGCGAACATGCAAAAGTATAGTATTTACGCTCAGAAGATGCCCCAATCGATATGGTTAGTTGTAACTCTGTTTGTTCTGTTAGGCTTTTTGTTTTCGAACGTGGGTGGAAATACGTATTTTGCTTTGTTGACGCAACCTCGCACAACGGTTAGTTCGCCACCTGTTGTCTTGCAAGCGGGCACAGTTGGCAGTAGTATTGTTTATACGAATGGCACGAGTGCCAGAATCAGCGCAGTTGCAAATCTAACACCAGCATACTACGATTACGTCTTAAAAGTTGTTAACAACGTCTCTGACCATTGGAAGATCAGATTAAAAACCTATTCACAATCTAAAATCGAGCGTCTTAACAACTGCACAATATACTTTCGCAATGTGTCAGATGGATTCTCAGGTCAAGTTTATATCGTGAATGGCAGCTACACACAGCAGACTGGCCCGTGGTATGACTGGCCGGCATCAGCTGCGGAGATGTATATAGCGGTTACACTCCAAGCGAACAATCCAGAAGTTTCATACGTTAATGTTTATCTAGAAATTCTCATACCAGACAAGACAACGTACGCACAATATGTTTTGACGTTTGAGTTCACGTAGAAAAGCGAATTCCGAATCATGATTTAAGTTAGACGAATTGAAGTTACATATTCATATTAAATATGCACAGTTCATTAAATCTATATGACAGATGGTTGGATTCAGAACTAGTGAAACTTGTGTTTCCATTCGACTCACCCCTCACTATTCTTCCATTAGTCGTAATAGCTGCCATCCTAGTGTTCTACGCACTTCTTCTTATCAAACTGAAGCCTTCAAGGGAAGAAATTGAAACGACGGAAAATGACCTCATGGAGCCTAAAACGCTTGAAAAACCAACAGCGCCGATCGAAACTATTGAAAACGTAGGTGAGGAGGTAACGCCAACTGTTCAGGAAACGCCCGTCGAAACCATCGGGGTTAAAGCAGAGACAGAGAATATTGATGTGGAAGAAACGGGGAAAAATAACAAAGACAAAGAAACAAAGAGGGCTTTTTTCCTTTTTGGTGAGAGAGATTTTGAGGGATGCCTCCATAAATTTGGATACTTGAAAAGTCTTCGAAAAAATGCTCCAATTCCAGACGAATGTTTCGGCTGTCCTCAAATTCTCGAATGTCTTATGACTCGAAAGAGTAAATGAGAGGCATTGTGACCATGTCATTGTTTGTCAAAGAAGTAATGACCAAAAACGTAATAACAATAGAATCTTCGACGCCAGTAAAGAAAGCAGCGGAACTCATGGACAAACATGACATAGGATGTTTAATCGTAGTGGAAGAAGGAAAACCCATCGGAATCGTAACTGAACGGGACATGCTTAAGAGAGTTTTGCTTCAATTTAGAGATCCCAGAATAACCAGAGTCAGCGACATAATGTCGACGCCACTCATGGTCTCAACCCCTGAAACTGATCTACGCGAAGCTGTGAGACTTATGAATGAACGAAGAATCAAAAAGCTTGTTGTAGTTGAAGGTGATGTTCTGATCGGTCTTTTAAGCATAACAGACGTCGTTCGTTCATTAGCATTTCTTGAACACACCATTACTTCGCTCTGCTCCAGATGCAGATGGAATCAAGCCTTGCAATAAAGTTCAACAATAGAGCAAAGCCAACCAGTCCCAAAAGTCACAAGTTCAATCTATATATAAGGGAGGGGCTAGGCTTCTCAGAGACCAGCCCTAAAAAAAGAAACCGTGTTTTTGGATGCGGTTGCCGGGATTTGAACCCGGGTCGTCAGCGTGGGAGGCTGATGTCCTAGACCAAACTAGACTACAACCGCTACTGCCACAGTAACATCTGACAGAAAATTGGCATAAAGTTTGCGTTCTAACAAAAAAAGAAGGAAGAGGTTTCTATTTGGATTTTGTTATATGCACATCTTTGATTAGAACATACGGAGACAACGACGGCGGATCCGCTTCCCCCCACCAATGCACATGTTGCCTTTCCTTCGAAGTCCCGGCAATGTTGCCTAGCAAACTCGAAGCATTGTCGCTTATGCGCAAGTCCTTCAGCGACTGCTTTATTTCCCCCTTCTCGATCAAGAAAATGCCGTCCCTAGGAATCGTTGAAAAGTCACCTTTTGCATAGTTTTGGAACCGCGTATACCAAGTGTTTGTCAGATAAAGCCCTCTCTTTACTTGTTTGAAGAGTTCCTCTCTGCGCATGTCTCCAGAGTCCATTTCAATACTCCACGCATTCGGCTCAACCAATCCAGCATTAGCCGTAGTTTCGGTTTTGAATATTTTAGCCGTCGATGTGTTATGGAGATATGTTTTAAGCACACCATGGTCAATGAAGACATTCTCCCTCGTTGGAACGCCCTCATCGTCAAAAACGCGGTTAGCCATAGAATAGGCAGACGGATTATCTTTCAATGTCACGTTTTCAGGCGCTACTTTTTGGTCAAGTTTGTTGATGAAAACTGAAAGTTGAGTTAAAACGTTGAAAGCTGAAACCATTGAACCCCAAACGCCAAGCAGCGAACCAAAAATCAAAGGATCAAAGATAACATCATATACGCCCTCTTCACCAACTTTCGGATTCTTGGCTAACTTGGCAATTTCCCCAGCTTTAGCTCCAGCTCTTGAAGGTTTGAACTCTTTCAGTGCAGAGCTACATTCGACACCATGGCCGGAAGCTTCTCTCTCAGAGAAAGCCCGTATTGAAAGCTCAATTGCTGATCGACTGTCAACACCAACAGGCCCTTCAGAAGAAACCAAATAAACATCTTCGAATTTGGTGAAAAGTATACCTCCGCTGTCAATTTGAGACCCAACTTCTTTTTCCGCAGCACCTATCGCTTCAAAAACATACTCACTGGGATCTTCCAAATCTTGAAGCTTCTTATCAGCGTTACTTTTCGCGTAGCGAAAACTACCCTTCGCAAAACCTCCAAACATTGGATTTTCCTTAGAAACCTTTGCCAACTCCAATAGTCTTTTAATGCTTGGATCAACCTCTCGAAAATCGTGTATCTGCGTAGCGACCACACGTTTTTTCCAAGCCAAACTCACATCTGTAACATAATCATTCCATGCGACAGTGATATCCACCTGATTATTGCTGAAACGCGCCTGCCTATACCTGCCAAAAGTCGTTCTAGCAATAACTTCATCTGCGCCCAATGCTTTCGCTTTCTTAACTATCTCTTCAGTCTTGCTGAGTATGTCACTCATTTTACATACACTCCTCTAAGCCTAATACATGGACCGCCAGTATAGACCGGAACACCTTGCGAAGGGTCACCTTTTCCACAAGTAGCAGAATCAAATTCAACAATTTTAGAAACTGCGTCTACGGCTGTCCAAAACTTTTGGGTAGTGGTCTCGATCACTGGTCTTGCAACAGGATGTTTCAATTCTCCATTTTCTATCAGGTAAGCTTCTCTACCAACGTAACGCTGGTTGAAACGCTTATCATCTATGTTCCATTCCGTGAAAGATTTCATGTAAACCCCGTTCTTAACATCTTCAATAAGCTCCTCTTCCGACATTTCGCCAGGTAAAACAAATGTGTTAGCCATGCGAACAATGGCTTCTCTGTCGTAGTTGATTGACCTTGAAGAAGCATTACTCTTTGTCCCCAGTTTCGCAGCAGTCTCTCTATTGTGCAAAAACTCGTTTATCAAACCATTTTTGTACAAGTATCTGCGTCTTGCCTTAACACCTTCGTCGTCATAAGCGTAGTATCCGTAACTGTGTTCTATTGTGGGGTCATCGACCACCGTTACAACATCACTTCCAATTCTTGTACCAACCCAATACGGACCACCCTTGAATATGAAAGATCTTCCAGCTTGACTCATCTCACGCCCTAAGATTCTGTCAGCTTCCATTGGGTGACCACAAGATTCATGAGCTGCTATTCCAGTAACTTCAGAACCACATATGAGATCCATGGTTCCAGGTTTTACGGTTTTTCCCTTCGTTATGACATCCTTAAGAATTTTGGCATTGTGAATTATTTTTTCGGTGGCGTTCCATTCGTGAAATGCTTCCCATCCGCCACTGTATCCAAATTGTTCGTAGGCCTGCTCGGTTTTTCCCTGTTCGGCAACTGTAATAAAGACGAAAGCGGCTATTTTTGGGACAAATGAAGAAATGCGAGAACCTTCAGAGTTGACATAATACTTCGATGTTAAATCTGTTGAACATGAAATTATTGTTGCGGCGATATTTACTCCACAAGAAGCCAAGGACTTGTGAATTTCCGCAAATTTTAATATTTTCTCTTCAGGTGAAATGTTCTCTATTTTTTCTTTCTGATTAACAGTCCACTTAGTTTCAACCACTTTCTCCTCCGCAAATCTTATTTTTTCTTTCCTATTGGCTGCCTTAGCGTACTTGAATGCTAAATCCACTATTTCCTTTGCCTCTTCCTTTGTCCATTTGTTGGTTGAAGCAAAACCTATTCCACCGTTGGCTATGACGCGTACACAAAATCCGCTGTCAACCGCCGACAAATAAGCCTCTAGAATCCCGCTTCTCAGTATAAGCCTCTCTTGGACTTGGCTCTGCGCTCTCACTTCAGCATACTCAACTTTTTTGCTTCTCGCGTACTCTAAAGTATAATCAACGATGTCTCCTTCCATCCTATCCCAACCTATTTGAAGCTACAACTCGTAAAGCAAAAGATAAAACCTTTTAGGTTAAACCTCAAAGCTTTTCAATGAGTCCCAAAGAATAGAGGAGAATTTCGTTGAAAAAGTTTCCAGAGGCAAACACATACTTTTGGCAGGGAAATGAAGCTTGCGTTGAAGCAGCGCTAGCTGCAGGATGCCGATTCTTTGCTGGATATCCAATAACACCGGCAAGCGAAATAGCAGAATACCTCTCGAAAAGGCTTCCACAAGTTGGTGGAATAGCCATTCAAATGGAAGACGAATTGGCTTCTATAGGGGCAGTTGTAGGTGCAAGTTGGACAGGAAATAAAGCAATGACAGCCACTTCTGGACCAGGTTTTGACCTAATGCAAGAAACTATAGGCTGGGCGTTTATGACTGAAACCCCATGCGTCATAGTTGATGTTCAAAGGGCAGGACCCAGCACAGGACAGGCAACTAAATGCGGACAAGGCGACGTCATGCAGTCACGCTGGGGCACGCATGGTGACTATTCAGCCATTGCCCTCTCGCCGAATTCCGTGCAAGAAATGTTCGAACTAACAATCAAAGCATTTAATCTAGCCGAAAAATACCGTACGCCAGTTATTCTCTTGGCAGACGAAGTTGTCGCACACATGAGAGAAAGAATAATCTTGCCCTCTTCAGAAAGTATAGAGGTAATCGACAGAAGAAAACCCAAACCAGGTGAAAAGGCATTCTTTGGTTTAGAAGAAATCCCGCCGATGCCGTCTGTTGGCGAAGGATTCAACGTAGCTGTTACAGGATCAACGCATAACGAGTATGGAATACGTTTCACAGCAGACCCCACAGTGCATAAGCAACTTGTAGAAAGACTTAACAACAAAATACAAAACCATGCCGAAGAAATAGCCGAAGTGGAAACATACAACACTGACGACTGCAAAATAGGCATTGTTTCCTTCGGCTGTACTTCGCGTGCAGTTTATGAAGCTGCTGAAATTGCAGAAGCAAAAGGAATAAAGGTAGGATACGTCCGCCTAAAAACCATCTGGCCTTTTCCAGAAAAAACTGTCAAGCAACTGGCCGAAACAGCAAAGAAAATTATTGTTCCTGAAATGAATCTGAGACAAATATTCTACGAAGTTCAGCGAGTTGCAAACGGCTTAACAGAAGTGATTCCCCTCAACAAGATTGGTGGCGGCGAATTAATCACACCCGAAGAATTGTTCGAAAAAATTCAGGGAAGTATTAAAAATGAGTGAGCCTTTTTCTATTCGAAAATATTTAAGACCCATACCCCTGCCTTTTTGTCCAGGCTGCGGTGGACTTACTGTAATGAGTGAATTCCTAAGAGCCGCTCATGAATTAGGCCATGAAAACCTGAGCAATTTTGTTTTCTGCAGTGGAATCGGCTGCTCCTCATGGATTCCATCACCACATTTTATAGCGGACTCTGTGCACACTCTGCATGGAAGAAGCATACCCGTCGCAACTGGAATTAAACTTCTCCGCCCGGATTTGAACGTTGTTGTTTTTGGCGGAGATGGAGACATAGTCGGCATAGGTTTAAGCCACTTCATACACGCGGCACGAAGAAACCTAGACATCCTTGTTATAATGGTTAACAATATGGTTTACGGAATGACTGGTGGACAAGTTGCGCCCACAACCCCGTTTAAAGCAAAGACAACAACAACACCCTACGGAAGCTTTGAGCATCCATTAGACGCTGCAAAACTAGCAGTCACGGCAGGAGCCTCTTACGTTTCACGTTGGACAACGGCCCACCCAAGCGAGCTCAAAGATTCCATAAAAAAGGCATTAAAAATACGAGGCTTCAGATACGTAGAAGCAGTAAGCCAATGCCCAACAGCTTTCGGAAGAAGAGTAGGGTTTAAAGACGCTGGAGAAATGTTAAAATGGTTCAAAGAAAACGCCATTACAATTAAGCAAGCAGAAAGCTTGCGCGAAGAAGACTTAGCAGAAAAAATAGTTTTGGGCGAATTTGTCCAGAGACAGCGACCTACACTTGTCGAAACCATATATAAAACAATTGAGGAGGCACAAAAAAGAAGTTGAAAAAAATTGAAGTAAGAATAAGCGGACTTGGCGGACAAGGCGTAGTTTTAGCAGGACAAATATTAGGCAGAGCCGCCGTTTATGATGGGAAAAACGCCGTCCAAACCCAAAGCTACGGAGCTGAAGCAAGAGGAAGCGCAGCCAAAAGCGAAGTAATAATATCAGATGGCAAAATCGGTTTTCCAATGGTTAGAAAATGCGATATACTAGTTGCAATGAACCAAGAAGCAGTTGAAAAAAACATCAAAGACTTGAAGGAAGACGGCATACTTTTAGTTGATAGCAACACGGTGAAAAAAGTTTCGGAGACTAAAGCAGAAATATTCAAAATTCCTGCGACAGAAATTGCCGAAAAAATGTTTGGGACAAAAATTTACGTAAATATGATCTTGTTAGGAGCTTTAACAAATATAACAAAACTCGCGAACGAAAAATCCTTCAAAAGAGCAATAAAGGAAACGGTTTCCACCGAGACCATAAACATAAACTTATGTGCTTACAAGAAAGGTTTAACATTAACTCCCTGACACTTTATTCATCCTAATCTCCAAAACTTGGCAATTCTGTTAAATGTCTCAAAAATTTGTTCTTACTCTTCCAAGCGAAAATCTGAATGAGAACAACAATTAAAGTAAACAGAAATGCTGCCACTTGATAAGACATAAATCCAGTTGTTGCGCTGATTTCAAGTATTAAACCAATAACTTGGCTGAAAAACCATAATACTGAAGGCCAAATATAATCCAACATGGCAGCAAATATGAAAAAGAGAATTGATAAAGCAAGATAATAGTTGCTTAGTCTCGGCAAGGCCCTTTTCAACAACTGGATCGCTTTTATGTCACCAACCCCTAAACTAGTTTCACCACGAATAGCCTTGACAAAAATTTTAGTAAACTGATAAATCTCAAACATAACATCAATCAACATCAAATTTAAGCAAACAATTAATATGAAAAAACTTGATAAAAGACCATATTCAAAAATCTTCCATAAAAGAATAACAAACGCAAAACACGCAAAAAAAACGATAAGAGGCACCGCCGATAAGAAGCTGTTGATAATTTTCCTGCGTTCTGGATACGGATCTAAAACATTAAAGGTTTTATTAAAAATATTAGCTGACAAGTTCTTTGGGTAGCTATTCATCCTCTGATACTTTAAGCGAAAAAATAGAAATAAAACCAAAGCTAAGCAACCCATTACAAATAGTGTTAAGGATGAATAGAAAAGATAGATTCCTGCCATATTTGCGTCACATAGAGGACTGAATTGATTACTTATTTAAATTCTCGTCGCAGAAACCTATTCACCTTCGAATTCTTTAGACTTTGTTGTTATTCTTGCATGCGCACGTTTTGATAGATAGATGGTGGTTATTATGAAGATTGCTGTTA
>Ga0315280_10009609_pt1 | contig 12343 bp, 13 predicted proteins | sample YL17G06_40_MG_FD_203697 | JGI IMG/M metagenome (GOLD analysis project Ga0315280, IMG submission 203697) | Sediment microbial communities from Yellowstone Lake, YNP, Wyoming, USA - YL17G06_40 | ecosystem: Environmental > Aquatic > Freshwater > Lake > Sediment | place: USA: Wyoming | collected... | reverse complement strand
CAACAAGGCAAAGCGGTTCTTGCAGCGACAACTCACACAGACTTGTTTGAGGATCTAAACCCGAGCGTCCACATCCACAAACGCTTCGGAAAAGAAATAACCGTTAACTATTATCCGAATAAGCCTGCAAAGGAATGCAACCTCGTTAAGGAAATGCACGTAGAGAAAGGCTCAACTGAGGATTGGCGTAAGCTTGCGGGCTTCCATTACCGAAGCCACAAAATAGTTGGTCCTCGCAAAATCTTCTGTTTGAAACGTGGCGACGAATTATGCGGAGTCATAGTCTACTGCTATCCGCCACCCACATGCTTCGGAAGAAGAATTGTTCTGCCAAAGATGTCTATGAAGGAGCTGAATGAGAAGCTGAGCATCATAAGCCGTGTTGTTGTGCATCCAAAATACCGCACCATAGGCTTGGGCGTGAAGCTTGTGCGGGAAACCTTGGCTAAGGCTGGAACGCCTTACGTGGAAATGCCAGCAGTCATGGCGAAATACAACCCCTTCGCAGAAAAAGCAGGAATGCAGAAAATAGCCGAACAGCCACCGCCTAAAGAAGCCTTAAAGATTGTGGAGATCCTGCAACAGCTTGGCTTTAACATTCAGTTGCTCGGAAGCGAAAAATACGTTTTGAATAAGCTGCAAATCCTAAGCAATGGAGATTTAGAAAAGTTGAGGGAAGCGTTCATTAAACATTGTCATGTACGCTTTATGAAATACTTTTTCTGCCATATTCCCTTCGGAAGGAAGGAAGTTTACGCCAAAGAAGTAATGAAAGCCAACTTCGAAAGGCTTGCACACTTAATCAAGGTCTGCGGCTTTCTCCTTCAAACGAAGGTTTACCTCTTCTGGGGCCGAGAAAAGGGAATATAAAAAGGTTTCCAAGCAAGGTTCTGTAAAGTCTTCGGTTGATAAGGGTTCGTGTAAAAAATCGGTTGATGGCTTTTGCGGAGTACATATCAAGTCTTTTCAAACATACGCATATAGACTTCACTATTCACCATTAACAAAGCGTCTTAGAATGTATCTTAGATTATGATAGGCTGTAGTTTCATCGGGAGTCCATGAAGCCATAACAGTAGGCGTTAGTTTCCCAAAAATCTGGCTTAGCATTGTCTTTTGATCAAAACCTCTATCGAGAATTTTTTGTTGTTTTTGGTCGTGTAAAACAAAAATGATGACTTTTGCAATCCTTTTGTAGTACCCGAGAAAGTGGGGGTAAACTATTTCTCCTAAGAATCTTTTAGGGTCTCTTGGGTTTGCTATTTCAACTAAAACCTTTTTTCCATCTGGAAGATGAACAACAAGGTCTGGAATGATTTTAATTGGAGGTCTGTCTTTAAGAAGAGAAATCGTGAATGGGTTACGATCATATGAAGAAATTACTGCTTCTTTTTTTAATTTCTCAGCAAAACTAGGTAAGATTTTTCTAACAATTTTTTCATGCAAGTTTTTTTGTTCCATTTAGCATCAAAATAAGATAACTAACGACAAAGATAAAATTTTACATAAAAAATGGGGGGTGAGGAAGGATTAACCTTCCTCTTTTGGTTCTTCTTTAGCGCGCGCGCGGGCTGTAGAGTTTAGTCTCAAACTGAGAGAGCAAGTAAGAAAGAACATAGTTATTCAAGAGGGTATAGTTTCAAAGTGTGCTTTCTGTCATTCTGAGAACATAAAGAAATTTGGTGTTAGATACAACAAGAGTGGTAATATTCAGCGTTTCTTGTGCGCTGACTGTGGAAAGACTTTTAGCGTAAACATAGGCTTTGAACGAATGAAGCATAACCCTCAGGCTATCACATCAGCTATGCAGTTGTATTTTAGCGGAGAATCTTTAAGAAACACGATGAAATCTCTGAAGCTTTTAGGTGTTGAGGTTTCGCATCAAACGGTCTACAATTGGATAAGCAAGTATGTTTCATTGATGAATGCTTATGTTGACAGAATTGTCCCAAATGTTAGCGATACTTGGAGAGCAGACGAGCTTTACGTTAAAGTCAAAGGAGACATGAAATATCTATTCGCCTTAATGGATGACGAAACACGCTTCTGGATAGCACAAGAAGTAGCAGAATCAAAATACAAGCATGATGCAAGAAAACTCTTTGACTTAGGCAAGAGGCTGATGGGTAAGAAACCTATGACTTTAATAACTGATGGTTTGCAGGCTTATCATGATGCCTACAAAAAAGAGTTTTGGACATTAAGAAGCCCTAGAACAGAACACATTAGACACATTACAGTCAGAGGAGATAGAAATAACAACAAGATGGAACGGTTCAACGGTGAAATCCGAGACAGAGAAAAGACCATGAGAGGTTTGAAAACAAAAGAAACTCCAATACTCACAGGTTATCAAATCTTTCATAACTACATTAGACCTCACGAAGGACTTGATAGCAAAACGCCAGCAGAAGCTTGTGGAATAGAAATCAAGGGAAAGAACAAATGGTTAACTCTAATCCAAAATGCAAGAGCAACAGAGAGAAGCAATTCAAACTAGCTGTTCTATTGGAATCCTAAACTCTGTTTCTTGTTCTGATGTCTGCACCCTTATGATTATTGTTCTTTCACTCAACCGTGCATAAAAATAATGAAATGGTTTCTCTTTGGTTATCGAAAGACTGTCAGCTTTTCGCTCTTTTAATACATTAAGAATATCGAAAATTGACCAATCCATTTGTTTCTCGAAAACATGTAATTGCTTCACTAAGTCTTCTGTCGTTACGTAATCAATGTCTTTTTCGACTTTGTGAGTGCGAATTTGAGTTATCGACAAGCTATGCAACCTTTACCTTTTTCAGAGTTTCCTCAATTTTCTCTAATTGTGCGTTCAGTCCATCGACTCTTGTTCGAATAGCATCCACTTGTTTCTTAATATATTCTAAATCAGATTTTATCGGTTCAAGCTGTCTTTTTACAATTCCCCCAATAACACCCGCATCTGACAAAAGCATCCCACCTCGTTCATGGTAGAGTTACTTTACACATAGAAAAAACTTTCGCTAACATATATTGCTCCCTATTATGACACAATAGGTTGTCTCTATTTAGAACCCACAAAAAACTTAAATGGTCTTAATACCCTTTTAAATTAAACTAAAGGAGTGTGACTAAATCTTGGAAATCGCAGAGTTATTGACTCTGAAAAAAACCAAGAAAGGCGACTTGGAATTTAAACTCGCTTCTACTGAATATACAATCAAACCTTCTAAGAAGACTCTTGATTGTATTGAAAAGGATTTATCTGATCAAGTGAAAGGAGACGAATATGTCCATGATGCAACTATGTGGTGTGGCGATATTTTGAAACAGATTAGAAAAGCACGAGGGCAAGCTAAATAGAAACCATACTTTTCTAGCTTACTAAACGAAAGTTTATTGAAAGAAGAACCAAACGACGAGTTTACAGAAATCGATGTTTCAATATTTCATCAACCGATTTTTTACAAGGAGACTCGACAACCGACAACTTTACAGAACCCCAAGCAAGGATACTGTTAACTTACTAGGGATGGCATGATTCGGGATTCTCGTAACTTGACAGGTGATGCTTCTCCCTGTTAACAGTCGGGTGATATTATCCAAAAATATTTTAAGTCTTCAGAAACAATTAGGTAAAGGGATAACCTTGGCTGAATGTCCTAATTGTAAGAAAGAAATCAGCAAACCTAAGAAAACGTGGACTTATGGGCAATTCGAAGTTGTGGCATATTTATGCACCAATTGCCGTACAGATTTCAGAGTATATATCCACGATGGAAAACCAAGCTTCGTTTTGAAAAGAAATAAAGGTCAATTTAGAGGATACGCTAAGACTTAGAATACCATGAACCCCTGATAATCCTATTTGCGATTTCACAAAAACCCGCAAGAATGAATGAAAGATTATACGATTTTCAGGTTCTGGCACCTCTTCGGTTGACGAGACTGTTCCGTGAGGCTGTTACTTTTCGGTTGATGACTCAACTGTCAAAAACAGGCCCGTACAAGTTTTCCGACTTTTGAAACGGGTCTTGATACACTTCTGCCAAAACGGGCAGAATTTGGAAAAGGTTCTCATAAAAACCTTTAAAGACGATGACTTACTATCGCTATTTTGGGAATGAAATTGTTAGCAGAACGAGTAGTTTTTCGAAAGCTAACCAACGCGGATTTTTTTAACATTAACAAGCCTTCTGGCGTTGAAGAAGGTGGAGGTGGTCAGTCATACATTGATTTTAACACATCGACTGTCACATTGACTAATTGGCGCGATTTTTTCCGTGGAGTACGCGAAACTCAAGGCATAAGTGGTCCCATCTGGAAGTTTAAGGTTTATAGTCTCGGTGCAAAAGTCCTTGGGGTACAATCACCCCCACAGGAAATCAAAATAGCTCAAAGGCGACCTGCAAGTGTTGCCATCAGGTCTCAGAAATTATTAAGCAGTCAAAGTGAGAGAGTAAACGCATGGAGACCTGACATAACAGGGTTCCCGATACCCCCAAACCCAAGAGAACGAAGTCACATCTATGACCTCCACATATACATTGCAAGGTTAGAGAATGGAGAATACTGGGCTGGATGGTTCAAAACAAGCCGACCTGAAGCAAACTGGTCAATAAACGAGGAACTTAACAAGATGTTCGACAAACAAGAAGGGTACCTGCGATTTAACGGAGATGTATCCTTTGATACAAATGATTCTATCTGGCCGTTTCGAATAGCGGCGACAGCACAAGCACCATTGGAAAATGTTGTAGCCACTACCACCACTACAGGTGAAGAACCACAAGAGAAAAACTTCTTTGACGAAGATGAACGGTTAGCAATGAACGCGGAACCCGTAGTCAAAGAGGCAGTCAGGAAAGTGAGAGTAAGAAACTCAAAAGCAGCCAAAAAGCTAAAACAGTTGTACGGCAGTAGGTGCCAGATTTCAGGAGACAAATATGCTTTCCAGAAGGAGGATGGTTCATACTACTCAGAAGCACATCACCTGATTTCGCTGAGTGAAGGCGGTGCCGATTCAGTCTATAACATCGTGATTCTGAGTCCTCTTCTCCACAGAATGCTACACTACGCAAGAGTTGAAGGACTGAATCTGAGAGAAATCCGAGATAACAAACTAGCCATTAAAATCAACGGAGTTGACTATGTGATAACTTGGCACCCTCAGCATGGCGAAATAGTTCGGGAATTTGCACAGTAGGTTTACGCTGCAGATAAAACAGGTATTCCATCACCATCTCGCTTGCATGTTCGTTACGACTCTTAAATCGCTTGTTCGGGAACTCTGTCACCTTCACGTCTCCAAATTTTGAAAGGCAATCCGCCATCTCTTCTTTTGATAGCAATCCTTCAGAACTGTAGCTGACAAGAAAAGCATTGGATTTAGCCCTAGTAATTATTGCGTCAAAGGCACTCCGTATTTTTCTTTTTGAACAAAAATCAGAGTATTGATCAAGCCAAGGTCTCAGTCCGCTTTTCCTTTGCGCCTCAGGTTCATCTCCTCTGGCAATAGTTTCAGGTATGTGGTAGTTTGCGGCGTATTGCCTTTTTTTGTAGGGTGGGTCAATATAGCATAGGTCTGCTTCAATCAGAGGTGCCAGTTTTTCGGCGTATCCATTCATAATCTTATGGCCTTCCAAGAGACCACCACGCTCAAATTTCGTAGGGGTGAACTTAATGGGTTGAAGCGCTCTAGGGATGAACTTTGATAGATAATGACCATAGGTACCAGCGATGTTTGCTATGTTGTTCGATGCCATAATTAGGTCGTGAATTAGCAATGAGTATTCAATGTCGGTGATTGCTTTTTCTTCCACTAGTCTCAGAATAAAGGCTCTCGTGGCATCTATTTTCTTAGCATTTTCAGAACTAAAGTATTTTCTCGGTGCTGAACCGTTCTTGGGTTTGCCCTCTGGACTAAACTCTCTCCAAAAATACCCTTCCACTGGTAGCAGATTGTTTAGTGTTTGAAGAATCATCTCATATCCTGACAACTCGGCCAAAAGAAGCTGGCCATCTCCTTTGAAATATCTTTTTGCACCGTAAAAAGGAGGCGGGTTCTGCAAGAGAACTTTGGTTCTCGTTATGTGATAAGCTTGACACAAGACATCTACAGCAATTACTTTGTAGCCACTCTTTCTCAGCTTTAATGAGACTGAACCGTTGCCACACATCAAATCTGCAACAGTTCCCCCTACTGGAACTACTTTCTTGATGTATCCAAGAATCTCATCAACCACACGGGTCTTAGCACCAATATATCTCTGTCCCATGTCCTCCCCTCAGTCAATGGCTTTCAAGAGTTCTTCTGCGCCTAGACTTTTGAGGTCTAAAATCGGTAGCAGTTCATCGGATTCGTCAATAGCACTCAGGATAATCTTGTAGTCGTTTTTGGTTAGAGAGAACAGTTTTCCTATAAGTAGCTCGACTTCAAGGTCAACCTCTGTGGATGGCTTTGTACCATCTTTTAGGATTGGTCTAATTAAGGAAACAATCTTTCTAGCAATCTCTTTGTTCCTTTCAGAATCCAAGTTTGGAATAGGTAAGCTCAAAATTTGCGATTGTGTAAGATACGGGTGAGACCGCCATTCTAGCTCTCCAAATGACTTTGATAGGTAGAAATAGTACGCCCTTGAGTTAATGAGAGCTATAAAAAACTCTAGGTCAGGCCAAGATGGACTCTTGGTACGAAAAATGTAAACGACTTGTGTGGTGTATGAGGAGCTATAGTCCAGTGTAGCGGTTAATCCTACTCCAGTTTTTCGTATCAGTATTTTTGGTGCATCATAGAAACTCTTGGGCTTGTAGTTGATGCCATTTTTGTCGGTCGTAACCCATCTTGAGGGATTACCTACGTATCGTTTCAAGTCGCTTCCAGTAATTAGGGGAAAGGAATCAGGTACCTGCTCACGAAACACTATGTTCGTTTTTTCTGCCAATCGAGGATTATATGCGCGTCCGCAGTTATGGCATTTTATGGAAAAGCTTTCAGAAAGCGGTGCCCATGAACCACAGTTTGGGCATTTGCAGATCATTCCTGAACTGCTCAGTTCTACGCCACGATGGCTTGAGAGTGCATCTGCAAGCGTTCCTAGTCCATTGTGGAGTTTTTGAAGAACCATTGTTTCGCTTTCTCTGAGGTCAATATCAAATTGATTAAATTGATTATTGGCAAAACGTCTTTGTGGAACCTTATGAGCGTTTCTGAGTTCTGCGTCAGCAAAGGTCAGGGTTCCTTGTAAAATCATCGTTCGGTCATGTTTGGGTAGCCTGAAGCAATCAACCATGTTTGTACTTGATGGTTGCGAGTTTTTGCATATGATTAAGACACATGCGCGATTTATTTTGGGGAATATCCTTTCGCCTAGTCGTGCAATAAACTTGATTTCTGTGTTGTCAAGGAGTTTTTTTCTAATGATGCTTTTTTTGTGATTGAGAATGGAATCAGGAACGATAAATGCGAAGTATCCGCCTTTTTTGACGACGTATAATGCCAATTCTACGAATAATTCGAATGAGTCAAATTGACCTTGCATAGTAGAGAAGTATTCTCGGTCAATTTTGTCTTTGTATTCGGAGATGTCGGCACCCCAAGGAGGATTATCTATTAAACCATCAAAACCTCCTTTGACAGATGCTTTTTCAAATATTTTTCCCCAGCCCTGCAGCAACTCTTTTTTGCCAAAAGGAACTAGTGAATTTGTATTTATCAAAACCACGTTGTCTATGGCTTCTAAGGACTCTAGCTTTTTCTTACTGGTTTCAATGGCTTTACGATCAATATCTACACCGCATAAAGTGATTCGCATTCTCTTCTCGTTGGATTGAAGTGCGTTAGCCATCGAGCTTAAGAGTACCCCATCGCCTACAGCGTTGTCAATCACTGAAAAATGCTTGGAATTTTGAAATGCTGGGTCTTGACTAACGTATTGAACAGTTTTATGGGCTAGGTATTGGGCTAGTTTTTCGGGAGTGTACACCACACCATTTTTGTGAATCAGCATCTCTGCGTAGAATGCCGTTCTCTTATCACTTAAGTTTTCAGCAGAAATAGTGCACTTTCCACTGGAGATGGCCCTCAGTTGGTTTCTAACCATAATTCATTTCTCATTGTATTTGTATGGGAGGTGTTTTTGGAGTTTGACTTTCATTCTATTTTTCCATCCTCTTCTCCAGTTCTTCGATTATTTTTTTCTCTTGTTTTCCTCCGTTGAAAATCCAGCTTATCCCATTTTGTGTCTGTACAATCTTTCCGCTTGCCTTCAGGTAATCGAGTATCAGGTTGAGGGTGGAGTGTGGCATTTTTGCGGGAAGGAGGTTTTTGATTTTTTCTTTCGTTAAGGGATCCTTTGCTTCCCTCAAAACCTTCTCGACTCTCAGTATGCTTTTAAGTGTTGGAATCCTAACCATTACACATCGGTATATGGACTTTTAAGTATATAAACGTGCACTGATCGATAGTTATACGCTTACGTCGCGCGCGCCAGAAAATATCACGAATTAATTAAGCCGTTCCTCAATCAAGATTTTGACGTAAGCGTAGCTGCAGAGAAAGACATTATCGTCATCACTCTCACACCGCAGAAGGCAGTTCAACAAGTAGAAAGTCCGTCTTAGAAGACCGCTTTAGAAGCTCGTCCCGAAACCTGACTCTTTCTGGCTTCTTGTGATTTTGTTGACCTCTTCTTTGGTCAGTATTTTCCATTTGCCATGATTGTCCAAATCCACCAGCAAGATGTCTTTTGGGTCTCTCATCACAGAAGCTGCAGCCTCCATTGCGTCAAGCAACCCTAACATTCTGAAAGTCAAAACCTCACTCTTCTTGGAGTCAAGTTCTCGACAATCAAAGACATACCTATTGTCTCCAACAGGTCTGATAGTGATCACCTTGAAGAAACGGCCTTTATCCTTGAGAAAGAAACTGCCCTCCCTCTTGAGAATCATAGTACCCTTACCCTTAATCTCCATCCTTCCTCGGCTCTTTGCTGGCTTGTTCTTGTTTTTGTTTCTTCAGCTCTTTAACGATGTTTCTTATTTCCATGATGATTATTACGCTGGCTGGTAATAGAATGAGCAGTACGAAGCCTATTGGAGTTCTCACGAAATAGCCTATGTATCCGATGAACGGTATGGTGAGTATGGCTTTGCCTATGACGTTTTCTTTTTTTACTATCCATTGGTCTGGGTCTTCGTTTGCGTCTCCTTTCGTTATGAATCCTTCATCTGTTATGTTAATGATTCTGTGGGTTATGGATGTTGGTTCTGAAAGCTGGAAGCAGATTATGTCTCCTATTTTTAGGGTTTCGGGGTCAACGGGCTTAATCACTACTACGCTTCCTACGGGGATTGCGGGTTCCATGCTTCCGGTGTAAACGGGCTCGTAGCGGGTGTCTCCTGCAAGCGAAACTGGTCTGTAGAAAAGCAGGAAGATTGCGATGATTGTGGCGATGCTGATGATTGTGGCGATTTTAATTATTTTTCTGGGGTTCACTTGTTTCCCCCGTCGTGTGCGGGTGGAAAACGAACGGTTATGGCTATGTCTGCAGTCATGCTTAGCCCTTGATATTCGTTTCCTGCTGTTTCGGGCATCCAAACTGTGATTTGCAATGTTATGCTGTTTCTGGGTGGGACTGCTCTTTTTCCGCTTACTTCTATACCTTCCTTTAGAGTGTTTAGGGTTCCCGTGTATAGGAGGTGAGGTTTTTCGCCTTTGCCTTTCCCGAGTTCTAAGATTTCTATTTGCAGTCCGTTGGCAAGATCGGTGTCTTCATAGAAGGTGGCGTTTATTCTGCAGATTCTGAATGGGATGTTGCCGACGTTGCATACTTTTAGGTTTTTTGTGATTTTTGGGTTGCCCGGATAGAAGTAGCCGTCTTCGTCAGTGAATAGTGGTATCGTTGGGGACAGTTCCATGTCGAATTTTATTCTTCTTCCAAAAAATATGCAGGCGGAAGCTGAAGGTTGATTACCCATGAATATTGAAAGAGACAAGACTAACGTGATTATGAATATGGATTTGAAAATCTTTGTGTTTTTCACGTTTCTCTTTCCAGCTTTTGTCTCTCTCTTATAAATAGTTATAATAAAAAAAGGGGAAAAAAAGGGTTTTGTTTGGTGGATTACTGCTTTAGTGTGAATATGATTGTAGTGGTTAGGGTGTCTCCTTGGTAGTCGTTGTCGCCGAGAATTGGATGGAACCTTAAGGCCATAGTGAAACTATAGCTCCCCACAGCGTTAGGCAGGGGAGGTGGTAGATTGTCAAAGCCTTGTGCTTCAAAGTCATCTAAATCCTTAATGCCATTGCCGTTGTTGTCTAAAAGTAGGTTGAGAAGGTCGCTACCGTTGTATGTCATTATCGTTATTTCCATTGCCCAGTCCATGTCGGTTGTGCCTTCTTCCGTGTCTGATGGCGGACCTGGCGGATCATATACGGTGTTGCTGCATGTTATCTCAATGTGGTTCCCAGCCACGGTGCCCCAGTTCTGAAGACTTACGCTGTAGGGCGGTATTGTAGTTCCTGGTTTCATATCCGAAGCAGTCCAAGTTGCAGTAACTCCGTCTCCGTAGCCTTCATCTCGGTCGCTGACTTTTAGGTCAGGTCCTGTTCCTACTGTGAAGGTGTTGCCTTTGCTTGTTTCGGTGTCGCTGAAGTAGGCTACGGTTCCGGCTCCGACTAGCATTGAGACTACTCCGATGATTAGCATGCTTGCCAAGATTTTTTTGTCCATCACTGTCGCTCTCCTTTAAAGAGAGGCTTATGCGTTGGTGTCGTCGTAGTTGATTTTGTTGGCCTCAAACAAGTATTTTGTGGGGGTCCATCCTGACATGGAGCCTCCAACAATGTCGCTGCTTAGGACGAGCCAAATCTTCGCGTTTGTGAGGTCCATTCCGAGATCTGGAGTTCCTGACAGTGTAATGTCGCCATTAGCATCCGTCGACCCGCTACCGATGACCGTAATAGGCCAAGGCCAAGTGGTTTGCGGTTCAGGGTAGTAAATAAGGCTGTAGGAAGTCGATGAATCGAGTCCATGCCCTTTAAAGCTGTAGTCGAAAGTTGGACTTGCTGCGGGATACTTCAAGATACCCCACGTATCGTCTGGGATGAAGTACCAGTTAGGCTCCCCATCCTTGTTGTCTAAGAAAAGCTTGTGATCTGGTGATTCACTAGGCCCATTTCCGAGTTTCTGTTCACCGTAAATCACGATATCAAATGTCATTGTATCACCTTGAGCCCAGTTGGTGACCTCAGGTTGCAGATGGTAGCTCTGTTCCACAACAATGCTTTGTCCGAAAGCAATCGTGCCCAGAGGCATCCACACACAATCGACGTCACTTACTTTAATATGATCTTCTGGAGCAAAGATGACTTTGCTGTCCACTTTTAGGTCGTATGTTATCCAATCGTCAATTGTCCAACTTGCACGTTCAGAGTGTGCGGTTTCCTCTTCTGTTTCTGGTTCTGTGTTCACTCCTTGTCCAGTTGCTGTGACTTTCAAGTGCTTCCATATCACCACTGGATTGGTTCCAACGTTTTTGATTGTGAACGTTATATACCCAGTTTCGCAAGGCTTCATATCCACTAAAGTGAAGCTCTTTGTCCATGGATTCTCTCCATCAACAGATATGTCAATCGTTCCTGCCGTGAAAACGTTTCCTGTGCTCTTTTCTGTGTCGCTGAAGAATGAGTATGTTCCATATCCCATCGCCAAAGCCAGTATGCCAATAACGAATATGCTTGCCAATATCTTCTTGTTCATTTTGTTTTATTCCTCCTTTCTCCTCTTTTACATTCCCCTCTTCTTCCAACAGTAGGGGCTCATCACGCGGTCGTCGCGCTCGCGCCCAGCAAACATTTTAACGTGCCCGCCAGGCAAAGACACGAGTCGGGAGCATGCTCCCTCGTACGCAGAGCCGACTCTACCCGACTGAACGTACAGTTCATTGCAGTTTACTTTTAAGGTTTGTGAAATTCTGTTCTATATGATTCTTACAGCCCTTTTGAACGTGAAAAAGAAGCTATCTGTGGCGCAAAAATATTTCAAATGCAACACTACGGCACGACTGGCTTTCAATGTTCATGCCTAACCTTTGAGTATCCCTCACGGAGAAACCCTCGATTGCCCTATCATCTAAGTCAATTTCAACTGTGGACCAAGAGCCATTTATGGAAAGCTGTTATAGAAGCTTCTTCTACACGAAAATAAAAGCCCGCAACCACAAAAACGCATGGGGAAGGATGCCCCTGTAATGGAGCATACAATACGCCGAACAGCCATAGAAAGCCTCCACGAAGCCCTCCAAAGCTTAGGCTACTACAGCAAATCCGATGGAAATACAGACAAAAATGCTATATTTACTT
>Ga0315280_10009608_pt1 | contig 12344 bp, 11 predicted proteins | sample YL17G06_40_MG_FD_203697 | JGI IMG/M metagenome (GOLD analysis project Ga0315280, IMG submission 203697) | Sediment microbial communities from Yellowstone Lake, YNP, Wyoming, USA - YL17G06_40 | ecosystem: Environmental > Aquatic > Freshwater > Lake > Sediment | place: USA: Wyoming | collected... | reverse complement strand
AGATGCGAATCATTTACCATTCAGGAGGAACACCTTTTCGACAATTACTCTTTTTGAAGTCCTTGAGCACATGGATCGTCCGAAACATGTTCTCAAAGAGATATGCCGCATTCTTGACAACCATGGAATATTGATTGGATCAGTTCCAAGGGAATCGCCTTTTTGGAAGCTTCGTATACTGAGTTCCACGTGCCCGCGAAATGAGCCATTTCACGATTTGTACAGGAAGCGTGAATTACGTCGAATTTTTAATCCATTGGCTCGATTAACTTGTCATTTTTTCTTTTGGCTTCCAAACTTCTTCTTTACAGCAGAGATTGATGACCAACATATTTCTAATCAAACTTAGCAAAGAGTGGATTGTGGTGCCGAGGGCAGGACTTGAACCAGCGACACCCCGGTCTTCAGCTTCACCCTCAAATAGGCATTGCTAGTTGAGTCGGGTGCTCTCCCAAGCTGAGCTACCTCGGCATACGCTCAATTCATGCATGTCTTACGTGTCTTTAAGTTTTTCTTTATCTGAGCCAGCCCGCATGAGTAAACTTTTTCTGTAGCAGAGTTGTTGCTCTCTGAATATGTGGTTTATTGGATTCATTTTCCATGAAATGGCGTTTGGTCTACTGTCTGTCTTTCTTCCATTATACGTCACTGGGCAGTTAGGTGGCAGCTTAACAGATTTTGGTTTGATGACTGCCATTGCAAGTTTTATGGCTGTGCCCTTTTCTTTCTTTTGGGGCTACTTATGTGACAAAACTGGACGCTACCGTGTTTTCATTCTTTCATCATTTTTAGTCTTAACCTTACTGCTCTACCTGTTCACTTTAACAAATGCCTTGCCAATTCTGATTATCCTATACGCTGTGATCGCTGTTTTCCACACTGCAAGCGAAGTCCCAAAAAACGTGCTAATAGCAGAATCGTATCCAAGACAGGATTGGGAACATGGATTCGCATACTTCGAGGCTTTCACAGAAGTAGGCACCTTCACTGGTTTGATTCTCGGCTTCGCTTTGACAATTCTCGGTCTCGGTGGAACATTCCTACTGCTGATAAGCGCCTTCCTCAACCTGACAGCCTTATTTCTTTCATTTTTCTTTGTGGAAGACCCAGTTCTGCCTTTTGAAAGAGGACTAGTTAAGATAGAAAAGGCAATGGGAACCATTCAACATGGCGTATACATTGTCTCAAAAGCCCTAGAAGGAACGTTTGTCAAAGAGAAGTTAACACAAGAAAATGTTTCCATCTTCTGTCTAGGTCTAACTCTGTTTTCTTTTGCAACGAGCATTCTTTTTACGCCTTTGCCAATTTTCTTTTCAAAAACTTTGCAAATGCCCTCAAACATTGTTTTTGGAATCTTTTTCCTTAATTCTTTTGGAGCATTTTTAGGCTACATTCTTTCTAAAGGCTTTAACAGAAGACTGGGAAATAAAACTGCAGTGGTAGGTGTAGCAATTGTTCGCAGCTTTTTGACACTTTGTCTAGTTTCAGTTATTCTAATGTTTTCGATGCTTACGTTGTCCCTATCTGTAGCGATTTTAGCATTGATGGGTTTAACCTATGCATTTTTTGTTATTTCAACTATTTCGCTTTCCATGGAACTAATTCCACAAGGAAAAGCAGGCATATACAATGCGTTAATAGGGTTAGGCACAGTTTTAGGATGCTTCATTGGCCCATTCGTGGCTCAGCAATATGGGTTTACTGCATTATTCCTTTCGTCTAGTTTCTTGTTTGCTTCAAGTTTTGTCATGTTCAAAATATTTTCAAGATAAAACGGTTATTCTTCTTCCCATTTTGTGATCCAAGCGCCTACGAGAAGTAATGTGACGCCTAGAACTGCTATTATAATCACGTTTGCGATTGCTTGCTGAGTTTCGCCCAGAATCATTGTAGCCCTTAACCCATTGTTGACGTATGTAAGTGGCAAAACCGTGGCTATTGCTCTCAAGAATTCTGGCATTTGCTCTAAAGGAATGAAGGTGCCTGAAAGAAACATCATTGGAAATGTTATCGCGTTTGCAGCAGCGCCTGCAGCTTCTGGATCTTTCACAAATCTTGAGAGTATCATGCCGAATCCTGAGAACGTCATTGATGTCGTGGCAACTAGGATAAGCGATAAGGGATCTGGAATTACTTTGATATTGAAGAAGGCTATTCCAATTCCTATGATTAATGCCATCCCGATGAAGCAGATGACTATTTGATATATCGTTCTAGAGAAGATCCATTCGATCCTTTTCAGTGGGGTGGTTGCTAATTTGTGAAAGATTCCAGTTTCGCGATATCTTCCGCTGATTTCTACTGCTGCAAAGATGCTTGACGTCATGGCAGTCATGCCTAAAACGCCTGGGATGAAGAAATCCATGAAACTAAGCCTTTTTGGAGCTATAGTTTCGCCTTTGACGACGACGTAGTCATGAAGTACCCCTTGTTGTGCATATGCTTGGTTCATTTTATTGACTACACCGTTTACGATTCCCATCACAACTATGGCTGAAGTCTGAGACTGATCATAGATGAACGGTATTGTGGAATTTAATGCGCTTCCCGGAAAAAGTGCCTGCTGAGTGTTGTTCTGAAATCCTAATGGAATCACTATCATATAGCTAAGCTTATGGTCAATCGCATATCTTGTTGCATTTACTGTCCTATCTAAATCATAAATATTGAACGCGCCTGTGAGGTTCAAAGCGTCTACGAATCCTTTAGACAACGCTGTTAGATTTCCATTAACCATATCTTGGTTTTGAATGTAGAGATCATATTTCGTGCTTGACCCACTGAAGATGGCGCCAAAAAGGACAATCATTATGCATGGAAAAGCGAAGGTCCAAAAAAGTGCAGTTCGGCTTCTGTAAAACATTTTGAAACTGGCTTTCAAATCTATAAGCGTGCGGTTCATGATGCTTCCTCCTCTTTGAGTTTTTCTCCAGTTAGGTTTAGGAAAACGTCCTCAAGCGTAGATTTTTTCAGCTGCAATTCTCCGAAATCAATTTGCTTTGTGCAGAGGGCCCTTACGACTTCAGATATTGAATTAGCATGGTTCAGGGTTACTTTGACATCTCTGGTTTCTTTGTCGTACTGGGCGGTTAGACCTAAGGTTTCTATCAATGGGATTGCAGCCTTGTCTGTTTTCTTCAGTATAAGCAAGCTGAGTTTGCCATGACGTTCTATGAGTTTCTGTGGAGTTCCGTCCGCAACTATTTTGCCCTTATGAATTATCGTGACTGTGTCGGCTAGGATTTCAGCTTCTTCCATGTAATGTGTTGTGAGGAAAATTGTTTTTCCCTTCTGTTTTAACCCCAGAATTGCGTCCCAGACTTCATGTCTTGCTTTTGGATCTAATCCAGCAGTTGGCTCGTCTAGAAATAGGATTTCTGGGTCGTTCACTAACGCTATTGCTACGCCTAGTCTCTGTTTTAGTCCTCCAGAAAGTTTCCTATATTGCTCATTTCTCTTGTCCTCTAAATCCACGAGTTTGATTAAGCTGTCTGCATCTACAGAGCTTCCGAACATTCCTGCAAAATATTCAATGTTTTCTTTCACGGTTAGGCGGGCAAAAGTGTTAAAGTCTTGAGGCAAAACCCCTATCCGCTTTTTAATTTCTTCTTCATCTTTCAAAATATCGAAACCTAATACAACGGCTTTTCCACTTGTAGGCTTACGTATGCATTCTAAAATCTCTACTGTGGTAGTTTTGCCTGCGCCGTTTGGACCTAGAAAAGCGAAGATTTCACCCTTCTTGACATTGAAAGATATGGAGTCAACTGCTGTAAGGTTACAATATTTTTTGACTAATGAATTTACTTCTATGGCTGTTTGGTTCTTGGTCAAGAGCAAACCTCTTTTTCGGTTTTCCGCATTATGCAGAATCATTACTTCTTAAATGTTTCGTAGACAGGGGCTAATCTTAAAGGCTTATATTTATAGATTTCAAAGAGCATTGTGGAGAGGTTGAGCAAGATGGGTTTCTTAAAAAAACTAACAGATAGGATAACAAAACCCAAGGCCACCGTGTTCTTGAAAATTAACAAGAATGCTTTTGCAATGGGAGAGAAGTTGGAAGGCACCTTAGCCGTAACTGCGGAAGAGGAGATTGATGCCACAGAGATTAGGGCTGAGCTGCGATGTGAAGAGAGGAGAAAGACGATGAAATATGAGACAGAAACCATAACTCACCCTGATGGAAGTCGAGAATCTCGACCTGTATGGAAAGAAGTCTGGGAAACTCAAACGATTTTTTCTGCAAATCCGCAGGGTTCAGGACCAACGCATCTGTCAGCAGGATACAAAGGAGAACTTCCATTCAGCACAAACATTCCAGCAGGTGGACAACCTAGCTATTCCAGCATGGACAGAACCGTCGAATGGAACATGAAAGGCGTTATAGGCTTTAAAGGAAGACCAGACGTTACGAGTTCTACATTCCCAATTCAAGTGGCAATGGCGCCAGTATCTCCAACAGTAGTTACAGAAAAGGTAGTAGAACGGGAAGTAGTTATGATACCATGCAAATACTGCGGTACACTGTTCTCTCAAACAATGACTGCTTGCCCAAACTGCGGAGCAAAAAGAACAGTCTAAAGAAATAATACTTGTCTAGGTGCGAGTATACTATAAAATTTTGTTTTTCATTATCATGAATGTTGTTTTCCATGTTAGTTGATAACATTGGTTATCAATTCATGAAATATTTGGTGGGCCGGGCCGGATTCGGACCGGCGACTTGTGCCGCGTGAGGGCACCGTCCTTCAGCCTTTTTGCTAAGTTAACCAGACTAGACCACCGGCCCATTTTGGCTAAAGAAATCATAGTTTTATGGTTTGATTTAACGCTTTACTATGCCTAGTGAGCATACTGCTCTTCTTTCTGCTTTTTCAGCTCAACTCTTCTTTTTCCCTTAGTCAATGTTGAAACGTAGATTCTTCCTTCAACTTCCAGTTTTAGCAGAGCTTTATTCAAGTCTCCGAATCCAATCGCTTCATAATCCTGTTTCACCAAGTCCAGTAGTTCAGCGTCGTTTAATGGGCCTTTCCTTTCCAGAATTTCCACTATCGCCGTGTACAGTGGATGTGGTTTCCAAGTTTTGCTAGCCACATGTAGCACACTCATTTTTATGCTATCGGAGTCGTAGGCTTTGATACACGCCTAACTTGCCTCATAAACCCTTTATACCACGCCTCCATGTCAGGCAAGATACTTGGGCCAACTTTTTCCATGGCTTTTTGAAAATCACTTAGCGTAACCTCTTTTGCCTTAATATCTCTTCTTAACGCTAACAATGCAGCCTCGCGACATAAGCCTTCAAGGTCAGCGCCAGAATAGCTTTTCGTTTGGTTTGCAAGATTTTTTATGTCAACGTCTTTTGCTAAAGGCATGTCCTTCGTGTATAACTTAAGAATCTCTAAACGCGTCTTTTCATCTGGTTCAGGAACATAAATCAAACGGTCAAAACGTCCTGGCCTCAAAACTGCAGGGTCAACGATATCAGGTCTATTGCTGGCTGCAATGACAACAACGTCTTCTAGAGTTATTATGCCGTCCATCTCTGTTAGCAGTTGGCTGATTACTCGTTCGGTTACTCCGCTGTCAGCGAAACCCATACCCCGTCTAGGCACTAAAGAATCAAACTCGTCGAAGAAAATCACAGAAGGTGCAGCCATACGTCCTTTCCTAAACACTTCTCTAATGGCCTTTTCTGATTCTCCAACCCATTTACTGAAAACTTCAGGTCCCTTAATCGTGATGAAGTTTGCTTCGCTTTCGGTAGCCACAGCTCTTGCCAGCAAGGTTTTACCACAACCCGGCGGACCATAAAGCAGAATTCCTTTTGGCGGTCGAACCCCCATACGTTGGAATACTTCAGGAATTTTCAGTGGCCATTCAACAACTTCGATTAAATCTTGTTTCACTTCTTCTAAGCCGCCGATCTGGCTCCAATGAACTGCAGGCACTTCAATGTATACTTCTCTCATCGCTGTTGGAGTAATTTCTTTATAAGCGTTCAAGAAGTCTTCCATTTTGATTTCCATCTTCTCCAAAACGCTTGGCGGAATACGTTCTTCCTCTAAGTTGATTTCAGGCAAATATCGGCGCAAGGCTTTCATAGCGGTTTCGCGGCCTAATGCAGCCAAGTCAGCGCCTGTGTAGCCGTGAGTCATTTCATAAAGTCTCTTCATGTCCACGTCTTTAGCTAAAGGCATGCCTCTTGTATGAATTTGAAGAATCTCATGTCTCCCTTGCTTGTCAGGCACTCCAATTTCGATTTCTCTGTCAAATCTTCCAGGTCTGCGGAGTGCGGGGTCAAGTGCGCCTGGTCTATTTGTAGCGCCGATGACTATTACGTTTCCTCTTCCTGCCAGTCCATCCATTAAGGCGAGAAGTTGGGCAACCACCCTCCTTTCTACTTCACCTGTTACCTCTTCTCTTTTTGGAGCTATAGCGTCTAGTTCGTCTATGAATATTATACTTGGCGAATTCTGCTGCGCCTGTTGAAACATTTCACGAAGCCTTGCCTCTGATTCGCCATAGAATTTGCTCATGATTTCTGGCCCATTTATAGAGAAGAAGTTGGCTTCTGACTCACTTGCCACAGCTCTTGCCAGCAACGTTTTGCCGCAGCCTGGTGGACCATGTAGTAATACTCCTTTCGGTGGCTCGATACCAAGTCTTTGGAAAAGTTCTGGATGCCTTAGCGGGAGTTCCACCATTTCTCGTATGCGCTGCATTTCTTCGCGTAGACCGCCTATGTCTTCATATGTCGTGCGCGGTACCCCTTTTGCTTCTGGAGCGGGCTCTGCAAGAATCTGTAGATTTGTTTCATATGTTATGCGTACTATTCCGTGTGGGCGTGTTTTTGATACTGTAAACGGTATCGCATGACCTAACATCATGACTAATGTTGTGTCGCCTTCTACAAGTGTGCGTTCCATTAGACGGTTTTTGACAAAGTTTGTAAAATCTTCGTCCACGTTTAGTTTCATGTCAACTGGAGCCAAGATAACGCTTGAGGCATTTGCCACTTTAGCCTGATGGACTACTACGTACTCGTTTATTGCCACACCTGCGTTTTTGCGTGTGAAGCCGTCTATGCGTATAAGTTCTCTATCTTGGTCCTCGCTGTATGCAGGCCATGCTATAGCAGCTGTTGTCCTCTTGCCTGCGATTTCTATTACGTCGCCTGCTGAGATGCCGAGTTTCTGCATGGTTCTTTGGTCTATGCGGGCAATTCCTCTTCCCACATCGCGTTGTCTTGCGTCTCCAACCCGTAATTGCGCTTCACTCATGAAGATTTTCACCTAATAACTTAGAATTCTGTGTCATGTGGAAAGAACTGTTCCCTATATAAACTTTAAAGATTAACCATCTATCCCGTTCTACGAACCATTACCGTTTCAACTTGACTAATTTCAGGAATTCTCTGCAAAGCTTGTTCTAGTTCATCTAAGGCGCCTTCCTGCTTCTCCGGCATCGTTATATGTGCTATCAAAGCATTGAGGCCAAACGCAATTGGCTCCTCAGATGTTCTATAAATAGAAGCATATTTCGGCAGTTTCTTTTCGATTTTTGCTTTCAGTTCGTTTAGGTCCATTATGTCCTGTGGATAAATCTTAAATGTGATGATGACTTGAGCCATTTTTTACGCCTCTTTCTATGTGGTTCAATGAATCTACGTTTTGAAGCATTAAGTTGAAAAGTCTTCCTTTTCTCCTTTTCTATTCTAATCTCTTGCCTAGTTATGGCTGAAGCAAAGTTTTCAAGCCGATTCCAGTTAGAACAATAACTGTTCTTGAGTCTATAGAAATTTCCTTGCTTTGAAGCTGTTTCTTGTAACCCGCGTAGGCAACAGCAGAGCTCGGCTCAACAAAGAAACCACTTCTGGCAAGATCCTTAAACGCTTTAATAATTTCGTCTTCTTCAACCATGAGTGAGTCGCCGTCAAATTCCTTCAATCTTTTAACCATCAATTCTATTAATGGAGGATTAACGCTTATCAATGCATCAGCAATCGAATTTACCTTTCTTGGTGGAACATACTTTAACCCCTTAATCCTATGGTACAATGGGGACACTTGTCGCGTCTGACACGCTACAATTTTTGGAACAGTATCTATGACGCCCGAGTCTTTCAGATGATCTAGCCCACTTATTAGCCCTAGTAGAAGAGTGCCCGCGGAAACGGGCAAATAGACGAGTTCAGGTAGTTTCCAGTTGAACTGTTCACATAGTTCATAGGAAAGAGTTCGTATGCCATCTCTGAAGAAAGGATGCAATATGTGGCCACCATAGAATTTGCCATTCTCAGGCTTCTGCGCCTCTTCCGCAACTTTGCTTCTGCCACCTGAAACCTTCACAACTTCTGCACCATAAAAGAGTATCTGGCTGAACTTTAGTCCCGAAACAGTTTCTGGAACATAAATCCTTGCTTTCAAACCTGCACGTGCAGCATAGGCTGCCATAGAGGCTCCAGCGTTGCCAGAAGAATCCTCGGAAATGTAGCCTCCAGCTTCTTTTATTGGCGAATGTAAGGCGGAAACGAGTACTGTAGATCCTCTGTCTTTAAACGAGCCTGTCGGATTCAAATGCTCCATCTTAAAGTATAGGCTATCTGAAAACTTGACTAGTGGCGTCCATCCTTCACCTAAACTTATGATCTCTTTCTGCCTCACACAAGGGAAAAAACTCACATAACGCCACAAACTATGCTCTTTTCCACGAATTTTCTTCTTATCAAAACTGAAATGCAAGCGAATTTCAAGTGGCGAACCGCACAGGCATCTATAATCTGTTACTTTGGAGGAGATGCGACCACATTTCGAACATCTGATTTCATATATCATAATGGACCTCCACTCGATTGTGCAACGCTGCTAACATTAGCTGCAAGTAGCCTTTAACATTAATGCGTGTAAACAAAAGATCACCGTTTAATGCAGAAGCTCACGTTTTTCATCGAGTTATCAATTTTTATCATGAGTTTGCAACCCATCAGAGCCGCTGGCGACGTCTGTCTCAAAATCAGAAGGCAGAAACCAAAGCTCCGCTCAGCAATTGATGAAAAAACAAAAAAATTCTCAAATTTTCAAACAGAGCCGGCCAAACAAATGCATTTCTCAAAGAATACCCACATATATGTTGGCAACCTAACAACATCACTTCATGGTAACCAAGTAGACTCCCATAAAAATCAGCAATCCTCCAACAGGAAGGGACAAGCTAATCTTTTCTCCGACAAAGGCAACCGCGAATGAAACAGTAACCAATGGTTCTGCAAATAGAAATGAACTAGTAACCGCTGCTCCCACTTGCTTCATCACGTAAAACCAGATGTAATAACCTACCAATGAGCAAGTAACAGACAAGAAGAGAATCGCCAGCCAACCCTGAAGGTCTATAGAAAACACTAAATGAAAAGAGTTCTCAGCCAAAGAAAAAGGAATCAGAAACAAACCTCCTAACACATTCACGTATGCGACAACCAGAAAAGGATCATACTTCTCCAAAATCTTCTTCCCCAAAAGGCTGTAACTAGCCCACAAAATCGGAGTAGCAAGCAAGATCAAGCTTCCGAGAAAGAAAACTCCGCTTTCCGGAAAACTCAAGGTGCTGCCTGCAACAACAATAAACGTGCCTATCGCGGCAATTCCGATTCCAAAAATTCGCTTTCTCACTAAACGCTCCTTGAATATTACAGAGGAAATAATGGCAATGAGAATTGGCGAAAGAAGACAAACAAGGATCGCGGCAATAGACGGTCCAGCCATTTGAATGCCTGTGTACTGAACTGTAAAGAAGAATGTAACACCGAAGAGAGCGAGGAGCAACAGAATCGACGCATCCTTCTTTTCAACAAGAACTCTATAATCTCGTTTTCGACCCTTCCTAAAAAGAAGCGCAACAAGAAAAAGTCCACCTGCAATTAGAAACCTGAATGTCGCTATTGAAATCGGAGTCAACCCTTCTCCTAATGCTATTTTGACAACCACGAAAGAACTCCCCCAGAAGGTTATCAGAATCAGCATTAGAAGCGCATTAAAAAAACCGATTGTTCTGGTTGTCATTCTCGACTTGCATCCCGTACACGGCTAGAGCAGTTTCTCGAAAAAGGAGAATTCAGAAATGTCATAAAAGCTTTCTATGGTCCTATAAATCCGCATTTTGGACATTTGTATGGGCGTCCGAATTTTCTGCATTTCTTGCAGCGAGCGATCATGATTTCTCCGCAGTTGGGACAGAGAAATTTTGTTGCCTCTTCGCCTGGTGGAATTAGATGACTACATGATATGCATGTTGGCATAGTAACTATGGTTTCTGTGGTTCGTTCAGTCATGTGCATGAGCACCTTTTTTATGATGTGACTGTCGATAATGGAGTTTCTTCCTTATATGTGCTATGTTTCTATTTGGCTTTAACCTAAAGACAGTAAAATGGACTCATTGTTAGCGACGAAGAAGAAGGAGAAGGAGAACAAAGAAATAATTTTAGTTTCCCCACCTAAACTAGGAGGCTCTAATTCTTCAGGATCATATGAGAACATACCTTGGTGGTGCACTGTATTTGAGAATAGCTCTTTTAAGACGGACGACAGAAATCTTGATGATTACGTTGCTTTGACTAGTGTGTTGACTGTGTGATGTAGATTGGAAAAAAGGTGTTCCTTAATTGTTATAGGTGGAGGTTCATGTGGTTCTTTTTCCGCTTTTTCAGCGGCAAAAACAGGCGTCAACGTTATCCTTTTTGAGAAGCAGGAATCTATTGGCATTCCTGCTTCTCATTGCGCTGGGCATCTAAGCCTATCGGGGTTGAAGCGTTTAGGCTTGCTTCCTCTGCCTGAGAAAATAGTTGAAAACGAGTTCAAAAGTGCGGTTTTCTATTCTCCATGTGGCAGAGAGTTTTCGGTTAGGTTTAGTTCTCCAGTGACTTGTGTGGTTGATAGGGAATTATTTGATAAGCATGTGGCTGATCTGGCTATGAAGGCTGGCGTTGAATACCGTTTAGGCGTGAGGGTTGATTCTTTAGTTTTAGCCAATGGTTTTGTCAAAGGCATAGTTGTTAGCCGTGAAGGTGATAAAGAAACTTTAACTTCTAACATAGTCATTGATGCCGAAGGAGTTTCATCAAATCTTTTGAAGAAGGCAGGATATCCAACTTTGAATCGTTCCGCTGTCGTCAATGCTGTTCATGCAGAAGTTGACAACATAGTCGATGTGGAAAACGATGCAGTTGAAGTCTATCTTGGACGCAAATATGCCCCTGGCTTCTATGCATGGATAATTCCAAGGCGAGACGGCTCAGCAAAAATTGGCTTAGCCACAAAAATAGGCAATCCGAATGAGTATTTGCAGAAATTCATTCGTAATCATCCTATCGCTTCCAAGAAATTGAAGAAGAGCAAAATTGTCAAAAAGTCTTTTCATCCTATCACGCTTGGAGGAGCAATTCGTAGAACCTATCATGACGGGCTTCTCATAGTTGGCGACGCAGCTTCACAAGTTAAGCCTACGACTGGCGGCGGCATAATTTTCGGGTTATTATGTTCAAAGATTGCGGGAGGGGTTGCTGCTAAGGCTGTTATGAGTAATGATTATTCTGCGGAGTTTTTGTCGCAGTATCAGTCTAGATGGAAGAGGGCGATTGGCTTTGAACTTGCTGTAATGCGTTACTTGCGCCTTATGCTTAACAGGCTGTCTGACCGTGAGGTTGACAGGCTCATCGAGTTATGCTCCAAATTTGAGATGGGCAAAATCCTAGAGGAGCATGGTGACCTAGATTTTGAGGGAAAATCGCTGATTAGAATGATTAAGCACCCAGCTACATTAGTTGTATCTCTTTACTTTCTTCTTTCATCAGTCATCTAGCAGAACTCAGTGGAATAAAACGACTCTTTACTATCGTCCTAAAGGTTTATCAAATATAATGGCATTACCCTTATTTCAGAGACCCAAAAACGACATGTCACAATTTGTATGAACATTAGTGGTGTCTATGAAAATGAAGGTCACGACAATAAAACAGAACGCAGTTATTCCAGCTACACCTGACGAAGTTTATGAAGCCTTCATAGACGCCAAAAAGCATTCCGCCTTTACTGGTAGTAAGGCAACCTGCAATCCAAAGATTGGAGGCAAGTTCACAGCAGGGGACGGATATATTTCGGGGAAGAATCTAGAATTAGAGAAGGGAAAAAAAATAGTTCAAGAGTGGATAACAACAGAATGGCCAAAAGGCTATCCTCCCTCCAGATTTGAATTGACTTTCAAAAAGGTCAAAGATGGCACGGAGATATCAATGGTTCATTCAGACGTTCCTGCAGAGCAGGCTGATGACATCGAACAGGGATGGAT
>Ga0315280_10009607_pt1 | contig 12344 bp, 20 predicted proteins | sample YL17G06_40_MG_FD_203697 | JGI IMG/M metagenome (GOLD analysis project Ga0315280, IMG submission 203697) | Sediment microbial communities from Yellowstone Lake, YNP, Wyoming, USA - YL17G06_40 | ecosystem: Environmental > Aquatic > Freshwater > Lake > Sediment | place: USA: Wyoming | collected... | reverse complement strand
CCATCCAATTGTAATAAGTATATATATTCCGAATAATCCATAGGCCGGGCCTAGAATTGTTTCGGGCCCCCACGGTTTAGTGATAACTTCTTTTACCCAATAATCAGTATTAATTAATATGTAAATAAAGAAAAAAGCTACTAGAGTGATTGAAATTGGAAATATCTTATCTTTCACCTCCAAAAAAATCTTAAAAAAGTAAGTCCATATAACAGCAAGTCCAATAACAAATAAGTAAACTATTTTTATCCAAGTTTCGCTATCAAAGACAAGAGGTTTTACATAAAAAAACATGCTTACTGCCCAAAATCCCAAATCAAAAGAAACTAATGCAAATGATAGATTTACAGTACTTTTTCGATTTTTTGATAAAACAAAAAAGCCAATTATGAAGTTCAATAAAGCAATCAGTAAAATAGTATACTTTATATCCATAAAAATTTAAGCATTCACAGAGTAAATTTTCTTAGTTGATTATAACATTTATTGTTAAATAAAGAAGGGGTTAACCTTAATCAAAAGGTTAACCCCAATAATGTTACTCTTTTCGTGCCACTAAAACCTCAACTGGCAAGAGAGAGGAAGGCGCCGGATAAATCTTTACAGGTTTCATTCCTGCTGGCTTTAGAAATTCCATCCATCTTTCAGCGGGAACGTTTTCCCAATACCCTATCTTATTCATTTCGCCAGCCATCTTCGCCCATTGAACCTGCCATGGAAGAGCTTTATTAAGGATTGGCCACCATAAAGGAGAAGAAAGGATGATCATTAACTTCTTCAGTCCTACTCGAGCTTTTGAGAAGTTGAGATCTGGAAGCATGGTCGAGGCGACAAGATGACCACCCTTTTTAAGACAGCGGCTTACTTCCCGTAGGATAAACGGCTGTTCTGTAATTTTGGCGTAATTACCTACCAGAGCAAGTACCAATAGGTCTTGAGATTCCGTTACTACTGGAGATTTGTATCGGAAATCCCACCTCCGAATCGTAATCATGCGTTCGTCCAGAGCCTTGTCTTGAATAAGTTGGTCCACCAGCTCTCCCAATGCTGTATAAACGTGTGGCTCCTGTTCGGTGACCATTATACGGGCGCAAGAGTTCACCAACTGGAAATATTTAGGATTAATCTCCTTGTATGTACCTCGGATTAATGCAGGCGCAGTTGATTTCCAAATCCCAGCTGCTAATCCTACCTTTAACAAGTCTCTCCCAGTACCGGCTGAAAAGATTACAATTCGGGAAGTCTCTGGAAGAGCTATTTTCCTTATTGCATCCTCGATGTTCCCCCAAAAGCCCTTTCTAAAAAGCCCCTCATAGAATTCATACCTAAACAGCTCGTGGTACATCAGCCGTTGGTGGTCTTTGACAGAAAGGTATCTGTCCCATACTTCTTTTTCCTTCTCAATGGCTTTTTGATCCAGAGGACAGATTTGGAAATTGCTAATTTGCGCTTCGTAAGACTGCTGAGGAATCCACCCCGCTTCATTTGCACTCTGTTCAAGAGCTTCCCATTGGTCTGTTCGTTTTTCTTCGCTTCCTTTAATAGTTCCTACTTTTTGCATTTACGGCCTCCTTTCGTTTCTAGATTTTATCTCTATACATTCCAGATGTAGTTGTTAATTTAGCTACTGCTATAATATCAAGGATAAATAATTTTGTCAAGAGTTTCCGACAAAATTTATCCACAACCCCAAATATCCCTAATTTTAAAGCTAAAATAGAAATTAATACTTGTAAAATAAGTTCTGACAAAATATTAAATTTAAAAACAACAGAACAACCCGTGCTCGTGACGCGAAGTGACATAATTCTATTCTTGTGTTATTATTAAATCGTATGAAGGACAAAATAGACGCAGAAGAAAAAAATTTTATTAATTTAGGAGTAGTTCTCAATGAAAAGAAAGAAGTATTGATGATACGGAGGAGAGAAAAAGAAATAGGTAAAGATAGCGCTGTCCTCGAATGGGCGTTTCCGGGAGGCAAACAGAGACTTAGTGAAACCAGGGAAGGATGCGTTAAAAGAGAAATATTGGCAGAAACCGGCTATGATGTTATCCCGATAAAACAAATTGCTCTCAGATTCCATCCCCAATTTTTTCCTGTAATGATTGTTTATCATCTTTGTAAATTAGCTTCTCTTAAACAAATTGCAGAGCCTCAAGAACCACACGAGGTAGCTGAAATCAGATGGGTAAAGATAACAGAAATTAGAAATCTTATTACCACATCTCTTGATCCCGACGTTGCTCGCGAATTAAGAATTTAAAACAAAATTCATCCCCAGGGCAAAATTTCCCCAATTTTTAAGCCAAAACCTCAATTTCCATTTGTAAGCTAATTCCCGACAAAAATAAAAAACAGCTCCCCAAATGATAGCTGTCTTTTTAAGATAAGGTTTATATTCCTCGAGAAAGAATTTTCCAAAGGTCTTTATTTGAAATAACCATTCTAGCTACGTCACTAATTGTTTCTTTTTCAACATCGAAGCCAATGAAGACCCCTGCCTCTTTCACCATTGGTATATCAGTAATCGAACCTCCAAAAACTATCGTATCTTCTCCTGTTATTTTATAATTTTTCTTTTTCTCTTTTAAAATTTCTGCTTTTTTATATCGATCGACTTTCTTTGAGATTTTTCCTGTTGCGATTCCATTTTTGAATTCTAAATGAGTACCCTCAGAAAAATCTAAAGGTAAAATTTCTTTCAAAGTATCCATAAGAAATTGAGGGTTTGAACTTAAAGCTCCTAATATAAAACCTCTTTTCTTCAGATTAACTACAATTTCTCTCATCCCTTCCATCAAATTTTTATCACAATAATTAAAAGCTAATTCTTTTAATTTTTCTTCAGAAACTCCTCGATACAATTTAGCGACTTTCTCTAATCCCCACGGGCCAATAAACTTTATTTTTTGATATTCCCTATCTATTTTTATAACTTCTTTCTTTTTTCCTAAAAGAACTAAAATGTCTTTAAAGGCACCCATCCTACTTTTAAAAAATTTGCAGAAAACTATTAGCTTTCTATTTTTCTTCATATATTTTCTTTTTAAGATTATAATAAAAATTTTACTTTTTGACAACTTTTAAAAGCCGCGGGCAGGGGTTTCTTCGATATATCATTATATCATTTCTTTTAGCAAGTTATTCACATAATTCATATCGCCATCATTAAGGATTAAAACATCGAAATTTTGCCTATACGCTTCTAAATTTTTCTTAATTTCTTCATTTAGGAAGCCTACTTTTATTACATTTTTATAATTTAAACCCTTAATCATTTGGCAATCTTCTATATTATCTCCCAATAATAAGACATTTCTTCTATTTTTTATCGCTTTAAAGGCAGATGATTTTTTAATTATGCTTCCATTTTTATTTGTTGAATGAATAATCGGCTCTTTTACTCCAACCAGGTTTCCATTCCCATTCCATTGAAGAAAATTGGATATAACATAAATATTCGGATACAACCTACCTTTCTTTTTAAGAGCCATTGAAACTGCTTCTATTCCCAAACCAGACGAAGAGATAATTAGAAGAGGAATTCGATATTGATATAAAGAGTCTAAAAATTCTAAACTTTCTTCTCTAAATTTTATCTTTCCCGAGTTTATCACCTTTTCTATATGTTTTTTATTAAAACCAAATTTAATTAGAATTTCATAATGTCTTTTCCACCATTCTACCATTCTTTTTTGTTTTTCTCTTAGTGGAATTTTGGGATTTATCTCAATTGGACGGTATTGATCAAATAGGTCTTTCGCCAATCTGCGATATCTCGGATTTAAATAATTTCCATTACGCAAAATAGAAATTAAAGAAGGTATCCTTTCACCTTTAACAAATAGGTTCGTCAAAGTTCTTTCAAAATCACTGACTACATAAAATTTTAAAACTCCGTCTTCAGAAATTTTATTTTTGAGATTTTCGAATTTTTTAGGAGCGATAATTATTACATTTTTCATCTTTTGCCAGATTCTCTAAAAACATTTTTTATTTTAGTTTTTTCTCCATATTTTAATTTTAACATAATTTATCCACAGGCCCAAATTTCCCCAATTTTTAAGCAAAAACGTTAAAAATAGTTTGTAAACTAAATCCCGACAAAATAAAATTCCGCCAATCATAAATCATAGCGGAGGTAAACTGCAATCTAAATTTTAAAAACTTAAATTTATTTTTTAACCAATTTTTTAAAAGTTATTTCTTTATAATCTTCCTCATTTATTCCAGTGAGTTGATAAATTTGATAGGTTGAAAAAATTCTTTTATCTTTTTGATTAAACCCCAGCAATTTAATTGCTTTATTTATTTCTTTCCAAGAATGTGCTTCGATTTCAAGATAAGGTTTCAGTTTTGGCCAAAAATCTATATCAAATTCAATCTCCCCTAATTTATATTTTATTCTTCTATTTTCTTCATAGAATTTTTCTTCCAAACCCACCGCTCGCAAAAGATTTGCCGTTTTATCAAAATCTTTTACCTCAACTTCAATTTCTTGCATAGTTTTATCATTTGTTTTACCGTCATGACTTTTTATACCAACTCTTTGTTTAAAAGTTAAAGTAATCTTATCTCCTTCATCTCTTATCCTAATCCATGCCCCTTTTTTATGCAGTCTTAAATCAGGGTAATCAAAAACTCGTCTTCTATAAAGTTTATCAAAAATCTTTTTTGCTCTAATTTTTCTTAATTTTCTTTCAATTATATTTGGTTTAATATTTAAAAATTTAACTTCAATTTCTTCCATACCACTATTAATTATAAACTAAAAAATAAAAAAAGGCTAAGTATATTATTTTTGCCTAGCCTTACTCAGTGAGTTTAAACTCAAAAATTATCACTCCGTATTGTTTTACCTTTTCTGGAGGGGATATTTGGTTATAAAAAGCAATTGCTTCTCTTGTATTGTAGCCAGGGAGAAGATTTCCCACGCTTTCTTTAGATAGTGCTTCGTTAAAATCTTTATAACCTCTAACAGCTACTACTTTTAAATGAAGGATATTTTCAGCGGGGAAGTTCTTTTTATTTCTTTCCCATTGATTCTTATCGCCCGTCAAGAGAAGGATAGTTGAACCAACATCAATTCTTTTCATACTAGGATAACCAATTCTTCCCTCGAGTGTCTTTACTCTACTCCTAATCATTTGGAAAAAGGGTTTTTTAATCCATAGTTCTCTTTTGGACATACTGTTCATTTGTATTATAACCTCCTTTCCATAATAAACTCAACAACTCCTTCCTTATATTTCCCCATTTCATAATTAATAATATTAAAGCCGTTTTTAAGGAAAAAAATAACTGACTCCGGTACGGCTTCCGAAACAGTAACAATCAACCTCTTTTCTCCTCTTTCTTGAGCGAATTCGATACTTTTAGTCAAGAGAATACTGCCGAATTTATTATTTTTAAATTCATCAATAATTAGGAATGTTGAAATTTTGATATAGTCCTTGTTTGGATTTCGTTTAAGTGATAACAATCCTCCTATGCGATTAGTTATCTCAAGAACAAAAACTGTTTTGTAGCCCTTACCCGTAAGCCATTCATTTAGGGCTTTACTTTGGTCTCCGTAGATTGGAACCAAGTATTTTTTAGCAATTTCATATAACTGAGGACGATCGTTTGACTTTACTTTTCTTAATTTAGGACCGTTATTCATTTATTTCCTCCTTCCATCTCTAGATTTCTCTTTCCGATTAAGTTTTTAAGGTATATTTTTCTCGAAAACTAAATTTAGTTTAACAATAAGTTTTAAAAATGTCAAATTTTGTGGGAAAAACTAGAAGTTTTGACAAAATTTATCCACAAGCCAAAATTTCCTTAATTTTTAAGCTAAAACCTCAATTTTAGTTTGTAAAATAATTGCTGACATAAATTAAAAAGCCCGCCTTCGCTGAGCTTCGGCGGGCAAATAGAGAATTTTTATCTTATTTTATTTTTTACTCTTGCGAAAATCTTTATTAAACTCCTTTCTGGTAGTTTTTGCTTTTTCTTTTCCATAATAAAGACTAACAATCTCCTCGGCTAATTTTGATTTAGCCCAATATGGATTTGGATTATCTTTTTTTATCTCGTTTATTTCCTTAATTGATAGGGAGGTACATAAATGAAAATATTTGATAACTAATTGGTCATCCATCGTCATTATTTTTTTAAATATATCTACTGGTTTATCGGTAATCGCTATGATATTCCCAAAGCTTTTTGACATTTTTCTACCATCCGTACCCTCAATTAATGTTAAAGTGATAATATCTTGTGGCTTCTGTCCATATTTTTTTTGAATAACTCTACCTGCTAATAGATTAAAGGTTTGGTCGGTTCCGCCAATCTCCACATCAGCTTGAACAGCAACCGAATCATAGCCTTGCATTAAAGGATATAAAAATTCGTGGAGACCTATTAATTTATTTTCTTTATATCTTTTATTAAAATTTTCTCTTTCAAGCATTTGACCGACAGTAAAACAATCGGCTAGGCTTAAAATTTCCCAAAAGCTGAGTTTACTTAACCAAGTGTTGTTATAAACAAATTTTGTTTTTTTTACATTCAAAATTTTTCCAATTTGTTTCTTATAATCTTTCATATTTTCTTCTACTTGCGCTCTGGTTAACGGCTGACGCATTGCTGTTTTATCAGACGGATCTCCAATTCGAGCCGTAAAATCACCTATAATTACAACAATCTGATGCCCCGCATCTTGGAATCGTCGCAGTTTCCAAAGAGGGATAGTATTTCCCAAATGAAGAATAGGTAAAGTTGGATCAATTCCAAGTTTTATTCTCAGTTTTTTACCAGATATTAATTTCTTAATTAGACTTTTTTTGTCAATAATTTGTTCTACTCCTTTTTCTAAAATCTCTTTTATTTGGGGCTGAGTGATATTTTTTTTCATTTTTATTAATTAAAAGTTAAACAGGGAATTAGCTTAAAATTCATTTAAAAGATTTTAAACCTTCAAAGAAAGCAGTATTTATAGTTTTTTTCATTTCGCAATAACTCTTTATTTTCTCTTGAACGCTTATCTTCCCAAAGCCTTCCTTCCAAACCCATTTAACCCACCTACAATTAGTGTACCACTCACAATCTTTATCTTTACAATTAAGTTCCGGATAATTTCTATTTAACTGATTTAATACCGATGGTAACTTTTTATCAATATTATTTTCATTCAACTCGTGCTTATTTTCTAAGTCCAGCTCAATGACATAGTGCGGAAAACCACCGTAACAAAGTTCTGGCGATATATAAGGAAAAAGCTTAATGGCGGTTTTAAGATGGAAAAATTTAACGATTTTAAAAACATTTTCATATAATTCTTTGAGTTGATTTTTTGTCGGTGGAGTAAAGAATGAGTAGCTTAATTCGTTGATGGTGGGCAAACAACGAAGTTTTTTATAGAAAATCCTACATATTTTATATAAATTTTTGAAATGTTCATTATTAATTACTACTACCGCTGGAATAATCGGGAGTTTATTTGAATGATATCTCGCTATTTTATTCATGATTCTCTCGGGATTGAAAGCTCCCCCATCTGGTTCGAGTGGGTTTTCGAGGGAGACATACAAGAAATTTATAGAATCCTGTTTCGCAGAACTAATAAATTTTTTATTAATCATACCTCCGTTAGTTAAAATAAAAGGTTTAATTGAAAGAGTTTGATAAATTTTTTTAGCAAGCTCGAAAAGTTTATCACCAAGAATTAATGGTTCTCCTCCAGAGAATCTACAATGAAGCTCTACATTAGCAGGTAAAATTTTTTTTACTCTGGAAAAAAATAATACGTATATGTCGAAGAGTTTATCAGATATATCATATCCAATGTTTTGTCTATCTCTTGTTGCAAAAAAATGGCAATACGAACACCTTGCATTGCATCTACCAGTGACTATAATACTAAAACAAAGAATTATTTTTTGTTTATCTTGAGTTAAAATATTAGGAAGTCGCATCTTAACTATGCTATAAAAATTAAAAATACTAAAATAACTAACACCTAATTGGTTATTAGTTAATTCTATTTATTATTTTTCTAAAAATATTTTATTTTAAATCGCTAGAATAAGCTAGCGCATTTGCGGTTCTTTCGTCTCTTGAATGAAGCCGATATAATTTCTCTATTTTTTGCTTTAACTCTTTGACTTTCTGTTTTCGGTTTTTCATATCATATTTTGATATTAAATTTAAATTAAAATCGACCTTTTACAGCCTTTTCGGCTTCTATTTTGTTTATACCAATCCGTCGAATTCTGTCAATACATTTAATAAAATTCATCCATAGGGCTAATTTTCCTCAAATTTTAAGCTAAAACCTCAATTTCCATTTGTAAAATAATTGCTGACACAATAATCAAAAACGCTTATTAGATAAAAACAAAACCTCGGGAAATATCCGAGGTATTTATTTCTTTACTTTAAATTTCGCTGGCCCAGAAGTTTTTTTACCTGCCCCGTAGGATGTCGAAGACAGTCCTGCGGGGGTTTGAGCCATTTTAGGACAGCTTTGGTTAAAACTGTTGGCAAAACTTTCTATTTATTCTTCTTTAATTTCTCGAACTAAGGCCTTTTTCGCGCTTTCACCAAATTCTACATGTCCGCCGGGAAAGAAATAATAATTTTCTCCCCTGTAATCTTTCCCGATTTTCTTACAAACTAAAATTTTGCCCCTCTCTTGAATAATTGCCCTAACTAACACTTCTATTTTCTTTTTCATAATCTCCGAAGCATTACTATCTCGTCAATTAGTTTTCCTTGATATGAAAACTTTTTATTAAATATAATTTTAGCTCCTTCTTCAATCAAAGAATTAATAAAATCCTGAAATTTCTTAACTTTGCCTAAATCGTTCTTTGATAGCTTTCTTATTGTTATTTCCTTTCCGTTAAAAATTTCGGTTGTCATATTGATTTTGTTTCATCTTTTTTTCAAGTTCACTTAAATTATCAAACTTAATTACCCTATCGGAAATAGCTTCTAATGTTGGGTGAGGGCATTTTTTGGCTATTAATAAAATTGTCTTTTTGCCTAAGGCTTTAGCAAAGCCAAATTCCAAGAGCATCCCCTCGCTTATTTCTTTCTGGTCAATAAAACCCAAAATAGCGTCGCATTTTTCTATTTCTTTAAACGCCTCTTTTATTACTTTTCCGGGTGGGAAACTTTTAGGCTTCCAATTTTCTTTGTCACGAAAATAAATAAATGTTTGAAGACCATTTTCTTCAAAAATCTCAGAAATTTTTTCTAATTTATCCCTTAAATTGACTTTATTTGTTCCCCGAAACTTATGCGAAATAAATATTTTCATAATTTATTTTTAATTAAGAGAGAGTTTTTCTAATTCTATTTCGTCTCTCAATGGGATTCCATAATTGCCGATGAGAGGAATTTCCGGTTTTAATTTTCTGGAAAATTCAAGGGCGTTTCGGTGAATGGCTACAATACTAAATCCTCTTTTTTGATAAAACCGCAGAGCATCAACATTGTCATTGGTTGTAATAAGCCGAATCTTTTTCAATTTTAATTTCTGGCCAACTTTCTCTACCGTTCTCAGAAGCGCCGTGCCAATTCCTTTGTTGTGAATAACGGCATTCATACTAATTATTTCTAAATTATTTTTTCCAATTTTATAAGTTACTAATCCTAAATATCGATTTTCTTTCACTGCGACAACCCCTGGGAGTTTATGGGGATAAAAAATTTGCCGGTGGGCGATAACTTTTTCTGATCCCCAGTTTTTAATAGTAAACTTTCTAACCCATTCTCTATCGTCTTGGTTTATTGGCCGAATTTTAAATTTTAATTTATTCTTTTTGACCACAAAATTATTATTTAATTTTAACTTTACCATTTTTTAATCATTGAAATTACTTCTTTAAGGTTTTTAATTACTGCGTCGGGTTGGTAGATTTTTAAAACTTTCTCGTCATTTTCTCTCCACCAACCCTTTTCTTTAGTTTTTAACCAGACCGTTTTCATTCCCAAACCTGTTGCTGGCACTAAATCTTCGGCTACTTCGTCAGCAATAAAAACCGCTTCGTCTGGTTTTAGAGAAAATTTCTTTAATGCTTCGTAATAAATTATGGCATCTGGCTTTCTGGCGCCAACTTTTGAAGAAATAATTAAAGCATTAAATAAGTTTTCAATTTTGTAATTTTTAAGTACTGGATTAACCCATTCCTGAACATTATTAGATAAAATTCCCACTTTATAATCTTTTTTTAATTCCTTAACAATCTTAATATGTTCTTTAGGAATTATCTGATTTTCAATTGTAATTTCAATGATTTTTTTAACCGGTATCAATTTCTGGGTAGTTCTTTGAATAATGAGTTCAAATTCCTTATCAGTTTTTATTTTTCCGGCCGATCTTAGAATATAAAATTTTCGCCAAATAGGCTTAAAAATTTGCCAACTCAAACCAATTGGCTTTAATAATTTCTCCAGTTCTTCATCTCTGTTTTTAAATCCTTTAACAAAAGTATATCCCCAATCAAGAAATACTGCTTTTAACATAAATTTATTTTACCTTAACTTCATTTTTTTTCAATTTTTTCGCCACGTTGATTGAGAAGAGTTTTAAAGCAGCTCGAACATATTCGTGCTTGACAGATATTTTTAAAATGTTAGATTAAAATTAGGTACCAATTGTTAACTCTAAATTCTATGGAAAAAATTATTACAATTCCAAAAGATTTAATTAAAGAAGGAGAACTTATCTTAATTCCTCGGAGGAAATACGAGAAGCTTTTGGAGAATCAGAAAATAACAGAGGAAGATGTTTTGCGTTGGACAAGAGAGGCTAAAATTCTTAAGAAAATTGGCAAATTACCAAAGCTGAAATCTTGGACCAGTTTTAAAAAATGAAAATTTCCAGTATTTATTACCACCCTCAATTTAGAAAATCCTTTTTGCGATTACCAAAAGATATTCAACGGAAGGCAAAAGTAAGAACAAAAATATTTAAAGAAAACCCATTTCATCCCTTACTTGACACTCATAAACTCCACGGAAAATTAAAAGAACAGTGGAGTTTTTGTATAAAGGGGCAATACAGGATTCTTTTTATATTCGATAATAGCGATGTAATTTTCCTAGATATTGGCCCTCACGATATTTACAAATAAAAACAGCTCTTTTGGTGAGGCTTAAAATATACAGTAGTAGCAGGGGATATTCCCCGCTATTATTTTATTTGGAGTATAGATTGTTTTTTTGACAAAATTTATCCACCCCGTTAGAAATTTTTGATCCCAAGAATTTATCTAATATAAAGAAATGTAAAATTTCTAACGGGGTCCCCAAGCCCCAATTTTCCTCAATTTTTAAGCTAACCCCGAACCATCCCGCCTCGGCGGGAGCTACGGGGCAAGAATCTCAATTTTCATTTGTAAAATATTTTCTGACATACTTTACTATTTTACCCGTTTTACAAATTCGTTAATGATATTTTTGTAACCTTCTTTTTGAACGATTTGCCAAGATTTTTTATAATCTGGGAGGAAACTTATAAATTTAATATCCCTTTTTAACCTCTTTTCATTAAAGAATTTGTAATAGATATGAGAATGAATAGCATGGAGAGGAATATGAATTCTAGTATTCCGAGAAAATTTTTTGTACTTTTGATGAAAATATCGCCATGCCTTTTTTGATTTTTTGCAATTTTCCGGCTGAATAAATAGATTGTGAATTAATTCGTGGGTTAAGACATCAATGAAATAATCTGGAAGTTTCTCATAAATTGGAATTGTTAAAGGATCAGAAAATGGCTTACACCTACCAACAACATAGCAGTTAATAGATTTGACTCCCCATTTTAAGTGGGTAACCGTCGATAATTCTTGCAAGATTTTTTTCTCAACTTTGCGCCACAATTTTTCTATCTTTTTGATATAATTTAAAATCTTCCTTTGAGACGGATATTTTTTAATTTTTTTACCCGAAGGCATTTCTTTCCAGATCTGGTCGTAAATCCAAGAATATTTAAAAATAATTTTCGGAATCTTTGTCATATATTAATTTAATTTTAACTTATTTTTATTTTTTATTCAAATGTTGCTTTTCCGACAAAATTATCCACAAGCCAATTTTCCTCAATTTTTAAGCCAACCCCGAACCATCCCGCCTCGGCGGGAGCTACGGGGCAAGAATCTCAATTTTCATTTGTAAAATAATTCCTGACAAAATATTAAATTTAAAAACAACAGAACACCCCGTGCTCGTGACGCGAAGTGACATAATTCTATTCTTGTGTTATTATTAAATCGTATGAAGGACAAAATAGACGCAGAAGAAAAAAATTTTATTAATTTAGGAGTAGTTCTCAATGAAAAGAAAG
>Ga0315280_10009606_pt1 | contig 12347 bp, 13 predicted proteins | sample YL17G06_40_MG_FD_203697 | JGI IMG/M metagenome (GOLD analysis project Ga0315280, IMG submission 203697) | Sediment microbial communities from Yellowstone Lake, YNP, Wyoming, USA - YL17G06_40 | ecosystem: Environmental > Aquatic > Freshwater > Lake > Sediment | place: USA: Wyoming | collected... | reverse complement strand
GCAGGATAACTTTTGGTGAACCTTTTTGGTAAAAGGTTCGGGGGAATAGAATTTAATCCAATAGCAGGATAGGTAAAAATGAAAAATATCAATATGTTTGGGTGGGTTTTGATTGTAACGATTACAATTATAGTTGTAAGTTCAAATGTGTCTTCTTTGGGTGTAAGCCCTAGTGATTTGGACTTTGGTGTAATGGACAGAAATGATATTAATGAACGAACAATAGCCGTGAGTACTGGAGGGAATGAAACCCTGAAATTAACTTTTTCGATAAGCGAAAATATGAAAAATTGGATTGCCCTTGAACCAAATGAAACCATCTTGAAAGGAAAATCGCAGGTTAGAATAAAAGTAAAATTGATTACGCCGAATACGGCACCAAATGGAATTTATAACGGCAAAATCAGAGTTAGTTCCTCGCCAATAAGCCATACAGGTGGAAGCGTTGGAACAGGTGTTAGTGTTAGTATCCCAGTCGACATTGTTGTTCATATATCTGACACTGAAAGGTACAGTGGCAATGTTTTTAGCATAAATGTAAAAAATCCAATAATTGGAAATCCTGTATCTCTTTTTGTAAATTTAATGAATACGGGTAATGTTAGAACCAAGCCAAACATACATGTTGATATACTGAGTTATGACACGACAAATGTTTTGAAATCAGCAGATTATTCTGACACTGAGATAGATGTAAGAGAGAATAAGACCATTGAGCTAAAAATATCATATCCTGAGTATTGGAACAGCGGAAAATACTGGGCAAATATAACAACAAGCGTGAAGGATAAAGTCATAGATACCATGTTGATTGAATTCAAAATTCTGGATGAATCAATGTCTGGTGTTGGAAAATTGGAGGAGACTACAATGAGCACGATTCCAGAGGTTACACCAGAGGGACAAGAGGATTTGAGAATGGCGAGTGGACATAAGGAGATTAGCTATCTGAATACTATTATAATATCGCTTTTAATTCTTGTAGTATTAGTTATAATAATTTACGCCATGACAAAAAAGAAAGAAAAAAATGAAGGATCACCATTGGAAAAAATCTAAAGATGAAAACACTCAACAGAATAAAGAATTATGCAGTATTATTATCGTTGATTATCGTTATCGGAGTGGTCTCGGGGGATATAACAGTATTGCAAGTTTTTGTTAATGATGTAACGCCATTCATAACCGACATAAAAGCTACAGACCCTATCATACTCCTAGAGAATTCTACAGTAATAGCATATTGTAATGCTACTGTGGTGGATTACAACGGCTACCAGGATATAAAATCCGTAAAAGCAATACTCTGGAATCCAAATACAACGTATTCAAACTCTACTGTAGAGGACAGGAATAATTTCTATATAAACAGCAATTGCAATATTACTGCAGGACTTGGAACTTCCGCCACAGTATACTGTCCTTTTACGATTTACTACTATGCGGAGCCATCTGAATGGGTTTGCAGGTTGAATGTAACAGATTTTGCTGGTTTGTGGAACACATCTAATAAAACAGATATAACGCTCCAGGTTCTAAAGGGAGTAAGAACGCCCAATTTAATAGATTACAGTACAAGCACTGGAAGTACAGCGATAGCTCCTGGAGAGACATCGACTCAGGATGTTATAGGTACAATCTACAATACAGGAAATGTAGTTATTGATCTTCAGGTTCAGGGTACAAGCACTATGAACTGCACTATAGGATTCATACCAGTATATTATAATCGTTATAATACTACTGCCAATATGTCCTACTCAAGTATGTGCTCACTTACAACTAGTCTTAGTGATACGTGTTATGAATTAAACCAGAATTTTGATCTCAACAAAACTACTACGGAAACGCCAACGAGTAAAAATACCTATTGGAAGATATATGTACCGACAACAGGAATAAGTGGAACCTGTTCTGGAGAGATGGTATTTATGGCAATATAAGCAACATCGATAATAATGAAAAAATCGACAATAATCTACGGATTGCTAATAATCCTGATAACAGGAACAGCAAGTGCTGTCAATATCGGAGTGTCTCCCGCCAGTCTGACTTTCGACAACATGATTCGGGGGGGTTACTCAGAGACAACCCTCTTTATAAGTACTTCTGGCGATGATAGATTGCAGATAGGCTTTGGTATCAGTGGGCCGATAAAGGATTGGATATCATTCAATGAAACTGATTTTATACTGGAACCGCGCTCTACCAAGACGGTAGTTGTATATGCCAGGCCGCCGTTGGATGCTGCCAGTGATACATACAATGGAACAATTTATATGAGTGCGGCTCCTGTCATAGCAATAAATGAAACGGGAACTGGATTGGGAGTTCGTAGTGGAATTTCAATATATACAGCGATAGTTGTCACAGGGCAACAGATTGAATCATATAAACTTTTAGACCTCACTGTGAGAGATACTGAAGTAAATTCTCCCATATCAATAGTAACTTATATCAAGAACGAAGGCAATGTGAGAGCAAGACCAAAGATACATATTGACATATACAAAGAAAATGTTATTGTAAAAGTAATTGAATATGCTGAAGCTGAAAAAGAAATCCTCCCAACAAAGACAGAGAGAATTTTGTTTGAAATAAATTCAACCGGGCTTGGAATAGACAATTATATGGCTAATGTAAGTGTTAAAGAGAACTATATTTTGGACGATTTCAATATACTAGAGGTTGGCGGTCTAAGTCTGGGTGGTATTCTTGAGAGACTTACGATAAAAAATCCCGACATCGGCGTGGGAGAAAAAACACTTATAATAGGGATTTTTGAGAATACTGGCAATAGAAGGGTTTCAGCCAGATTAAAGATTAAAGCACTGATTGGCAGTGAAATCATAGATACGCTCGAGGGCGAAGAGATGGATGTAGAGCCTGGAGAAAAAGTAGCTTTGGAGGCTTTCTATACCCCTCAGAAAAGTGGCAGATACATCATTCAGGGCTCAGTGGTTTATTCAAAAAGAGTAACGTCTCCAAAGGAAGCCACATTAAATGTCAGTGGATTTAATTATCTTTATCTCATAATAGGGATAATAATCGTTGCGATAGCATATATCAAAAGGCAAAAAATACGCGAAACTTTAAGGAGATATGTATTTTAAATATATATACGTTAAAATATTATTAATAAAATGTATCTACGAAAGGCTTTAATAGGAATATTGACCTTATTGGAAATAATCGTAATACTCATTATACCTACTCAAATATCTGCAGATGTCTCAAATGCTTCTGTAACTGCAGGTAATCTACTGCCATTTCCTCAGTCTATAGCCTGCGATTCTACAACAAAGTCACTTTCTTCAAACACTACGGTAGCACTAAGTTGCTGGGTTGTTATAAATGATTCAAATGGGTATCAGAACATTGATGGCCTAGCTGATGCCAGCAGAGCTGTACAGATGGAGCTGTTAAACGCTACTGAAAACTGGAACATGGCTATTTACAGCTCAGATGCACCTTATACTAGAAGTCGTTACTACAATAGCAGTTGTGCAGTAGTAGCAAGTGCATGTTCTACAGGATATACCTGCACTTATAATTGCTCATTCAAAATATGGTACAATACATGGGGTTCTGCAAGTGCTGATTGGCAAATTATGATAAATATCACGGATGAATCAGGTGGTAATTCACAGTGGGCTTTAAATAGAACAAGTTATGTTACAATACAAACACTCAATGCATATTCGTTTACAGGAGAGGCAAATAATGCAATTACATTTGGTTCAGTTAATCCTGGAGCCCAGTCAGCTGAGCAAACTACGCCATTCTGGAATACTGGAAATATAGTGTTAGATTCACAGACAAACGCTAGTGCAGATATGACATGTCAGTATGGTAGTATCAATATAACAAATATAAGGTATAATACTACAGCAAGTAGTGGATGGACCATCATGGCACCAATGGATTATTCACAATCAAATACACATGCTATACTGTATACCAATTTTGACCTAGCACCATCAACAGACTACAGTGCCCCTGTTGACCCATCATCCAAGGATATCTACTGGGTACTAAATGTTCCGTCTGGTGCAGGAGGTACATGCTGGGCTAGTATAGAGGTAGGCTCTAAAACATGATGACAAAATGAAAAAATCAACGATAATCTACGGATTGCTAATAATCTTGATAACAGGAACAGCAAGTGCTGTCAATATCGGAGTGTCTCCAGCCAGTCTGACATTTGATAATATGATACCTGGGGGTTACTCAGAGACAACCCTCTTTATAAGTACTTCCGGCGATGATAGATTGCAGATAGGCTTTGGTATCAGTGGGCCGATAAAGGATTGGATATCATTCAATGAAACTGATTTTATACTGGAACCGCGCTCTACCAAGACGGTAGTTGTATATGCCAGGCCGCCGTTGGATGCTGCAGGTGGAAATTATAGTGGGGATATATATATGAGAGCATCTCGTTATGGTGGCGTTGAATCTGGTGGAACAGGTTTAGGCGTATCTGGAGGAATCTCAGTAGGCGTAACAATAACCTTGACTGGCATAAGAATTGAAAACTATAAATTGGTGGGGGTTTCAGTAAAAGACACTGAGATTGGATTTCCTGTAAGATTCACGGTTGATATTTCAAACATAGGTAATATAAGAACAAAGCCAGGGATACATATTGAGATATATGACAAGAATGAAAAGAACATGCTTATATCATCAGACTATGCAGACACAGAGATACTACCAACAAAAACTGAAAGCGTAAACGTAGAAGTGCCCCTAACAGATTTTAAGGTTGGTAATTATATTGGCAAGATTCAAGTAAAGGAGGACAAACAGAAAGTTATTTTCAATGTACTTGAAAGGGGTACATTAGCATTAAAGGGCATATTAAAGCAAATACGATTGAATAAAATATGGGTTGAGACTGGAGAGACATCCAAAGTCGAGGCTGTTTTTGAAAATAAGGGCGATTTACTGATAGAGGGTGCAAAGCTAAAAGTAGAGGCTTATCTGATAGATGAAAAGTACGGTACAGAAAAACTGATGAAAACATTTGAGAGCGACTCATTAAATGTGCCTATAGGTCAAGAGATAACATTAAGCTCTTACTTTACGCCACAACAGGAAGGCAGATACAGGATGACGGGATATATTACATATTCTGGTAAGAACACTCCTCCAAAGGATACCATCCTTAATGTGTTAGCTAAGCCGACCAATTATCTGCCATATATAATAATAATAGCAATAATATTAGCTGCACTGATAGTATATCTCACAAGAAAAGGTGAAGATGGCAGAACTAGAAGATTCAAAAAAATATGGAGTGATTATCTAAGTCTTAAATGAAACTTTTTAATAAAAGTTTCCGAAAACTCGCTTTGCGACTTTTCGACCAAAAATCCTAAAAGGATTTTTCGGTCATCAAAAATCTTTTGATCAAACATGAAAAAAAGAGTTAAAACAGGAGTTCCAGGAGTTGATGAAATGACTGGTGGTGGACTACCTGAAGGATCTATAACAATAGTTACTGGTACTCCAGGAATCGGCAAAAGTAACTTTGCGATGCAATTTCTCTACAATGGCGCATCACTCTATAATGAACCAGGAGTATATATAACTGTTGAAGATTCTCCAGAAAATATCAGAGAGTATGCAAAAAGTTTCGGTTGGGATATTGAAAAATACGAGAAAGAGAATAAACTTGTGATAGTGTCCCAGCCAATGATTGATACAGGCTATGATGAAAAGAAGAAGCAACAGCCAAGTGAGACTCTTGGAGATACTATCAAGAGGATCGGAGCTAAAAGAATAGTCTTAGATTCGATAACATTATTCAAGTATCTATTCAAGGATGAAATGTCTAGAAGGGTAAATATATTAAGCTTCATCAGGCAGGTAAAATTATCTGGCTGTACTAGTATAGCTGTTGCAGAGCAGCATGAACCTAGCCCCGACATTACTTATTTGGATGAACATTTTTTAGCCGATGGTCTTATAGTATTGTTCTGGTCTAGACATAGAGAAAAAAATGAACGTTGCTTCAGAGTCGTTAAAATTAGGGGTAGTCCAATAAATCCTGACATAAGACCAATGGAGATTACAGACAAAGGCATTATAGTCTCTCCAACTCAGGTTCCGTTGTCTCTTTCTAGCAAATAATGAATTCATTTAATAAAGGTAGTTAATATATTATTCAATATGCCTATAGGTTCTGATATTTTTACAAGCTTAGAGGAAATAAAAGAGAGCCAAATACTTGTATTGGTAATTCCTGATAAACAATATACTGATAGACTACAGGGTATAGTTAAAGAATTATCGAATAACTATCAATCAATATGTTACGTATCACTCAATAGACCATATAGAACATTGAAAAAAAATTTTGAAGAGAATAGGATAGATATAGGCAAATTTTTCTTTATAGATGCTATAACCAAAACTGCTGAAATACCGACGCCAACTGAAAACTGTGAATTCATATCGTCACCCAATGCCCTAACTGAATTAAGCCTAGCTATATCCAATAGCCTAGAGCGTAAAAAATTCGATTACATCCTATTTGACTCGCTTTCGACACTGCTTGTCTACGAATCGGATATAGTAGTGACTCAATTTGTCCACTTTTTGATGGCCAAAATAAGAGTCGTTGGTTGTAGAGCGATATTTACTTGTTTAAAACAGGATTTAGATTCGGTACTACTGAAAGACATAAATATGTTCGCTGATCGGGTAATCGATATGGAATATTGGAGCCCAGATGGTTCAAGATGAAAGAGATAGTAAAAAAACAACTTGACGACTTGAATAAGCGTTTAGAATCTTTGGATAAAGTATTGATAATTGCTCCGGACGATTTCCTAGTAGATACAATGATAAGTGTAGTTAGGAATCTATCTAAAAAACACTATGGTATTTATATAAGCTTAAACAAGCCGCACACAACTATTAATCAGATACTGGAAAAAAATGGAATAAAAACAGAAAAAATATACTTTGTAGATTGCATAACCGCAGTGGTTCACAAAACAATTGAAAAGGATAAAACAAAAAGAGTTTTATTCGCAAGTCATCCTTCAGATATACGGAAGGGGGGTACAATCCCAGAATCTATAGATAAGTTCATAAAAGCCATTCCAAATGAAAAATTTATACTTGTAGATGCTTTGCGCACTTTATTAATACATAATGAACCAAAGCACGTATCAGAATTTATTCATAATCTAGCCAGAATCTCAAAAGAATTTAAAACAAAGATAGTTGTTCTCACAAGAAAAGATCACGATGAAGAATTAATTGAAAGAATTTCTCCAATCTTTGATGAAGTTGTTAGGATTAAATGATATCGGTCTTCCTTTTTCCATACTTGTTATAAAAAACTCGCTCTTCAAATGGCTTTTTTTCTCTCTGGACTCCATATTCTTTTGGTTTGCCAATAGGTATTAAACCAAAAATCTTTCTGTCATCAGGAATCCCTAATAATTGGGATATCCTATCTGAATTATCTTTCATTCTAAGTCTGGCATCAATCCAACAGCCGGCATATCCCATAGCAGTTATCGCTAACAGTATATTTTCCATTGCAGCAGCCGCATCATGTACATAGTATTTTACCTTCAAATCCTCTGAGACATATTCCTTATTAAAATCTGATACCAATAGTATCAAAGCAGAGGCATCTTTTAAGTATTCCTTTTCAATTACATCTGAGATCTTATCAATAAGATTTCTTTCAGTTACTATGATAAACTCGGTAGTCTGGAAATTCAAAGCAGATGGCGCTATTCTTCCAGCATCTACAATCTTCTCAATATTCTTTAGAGGAATATCAACTCTCACAAACCCTTTCTTTTCGCTATATCTCTTTTTAACAACTTCGAAGAAGTCCAATTTAGATCATTTGGATTCTTTCTTTTCCACCAGTCTCTCTATATTTCTGAGCCTACGTTCGATACTTTTCAAGATAGTATTGCCTCTATGCTCCATATAGATTATTATCTCATCTGGACCAATCTTATCGTCAAAATGCTCATCTTTACGGTATTCTCTGATTATTTTTGCGACATCATTTTTTAGCCTAATGAGAGTAGCATTAGGCTTTTGTTTCTTGGATTTAGGCATGATTTAATATAGGGAATTAATATTAATCTATTATTTTTATTGCCATTGCATTACCTTTTTGGCATAATGGCGTTCTCTCACATTTTTAAAAGAACACGAATTTTATTTATTTTGCTATAATGACATTCTAAGAAGCTATTTTTACCTCCCCTGACACTTTTAGCCTTTTTAGCTTTCTCTAACTCTCACATTTATACTTTTATAAAAATTTTAAAAATTGTATTTATATACTAAAATTAATATTTTGTAATTATATATATTTTATATATTTATTATAAAAATTTTATTTTAATAGATTATATATAAAATAGTATATATGCAATATAATTGTAATTTTGAAATAAATTTTTTGATATCTATGTGAGAGTTTATATAATTAGACAAATTATATTATTCTGTATTTTTGGCCCTTTTTATGGTTTTTATGTATATTCTAGAGTATATAGTTTTTATCTTTTTAGATCTAATATATGCCAAATTTGTTATTTTGACCCGTGGATATAATATAATGGCATATTAGGAGTTTTTTACTAAAAAATGGCTTAAAAAGTGGCTTAGGAAGCATATTTTTTATGTGTTTGGGCACGGGTATACCATCGATATTTATTATTCCACATCATTTTGATATACAATAATTGCATTTCTGGCAAACCAATATACCATAGATCAGGAAATAATAGTATATACTGGAAAGAATATATCGATATACTCCCTTAAGTCTATGTTGGTATATAGTATAATAGTACTATAGCGAAATATTTTTTTTCGTAATATTATGGTCAATTTACGAAATAAAAATTTTCGTAATTTAATATATTCTATATTATATATATTTTATAGATGTATTAAAAATAAATCCATTATAAATAATTTTTTATATAATATCTATTTTATTATATATTATATATAATATAAATAAAGTCTCACGTGTGAGAGTAGATTTTAGGTAGAAAAATTCAAAAAAGGTGAGAATCGGCAAAATAGGCAGATTTTAGGTATTTAGGTGTTTTTGTGCGAGTTTAATATCTCCTCTAGCTGCTCTATAAGTCTTTCCTTTGGTCCAGAATTATCTAGGATAAAATCTGCTTGTTTTTTAATTTTATCGATATATTTTTCAGTTTCTTTTGACTCTGACCTCAAAAATTCTTTAAATGTAATGTGAGACTCACCTCGTTGACCTCTTTTTTTGCATCTTTCATATCTTATTCTATCTGGAGCATCGACATACAATAGAAGATTATTTTTAAAACTCCTAAGCATTTTGACTTCATTGGGATATCTAATGCCATCTATTACGATGATTTTGTTATTATCGTTTTCTATATCTTTTTTGAGAGTGTTTACAAGGACGTTCTTTCCAAGACTGTCTCTGATAGAAATTCCCAGGTTCTGCAGATTTTTACGCTCTATAGAGATATATAATCTTGTTAGCAAATCCTCCAGAATCTTAGAAAATCTATATACACTGGCCTTGTAATTTTCTCTCAAGTAATCGCTTATGACGCCCTTCCCAGAGCCTATTTTTCCAGTAAGTCCAATAACACGCTCCATAGCTAAAATATTACTCTAGAAAAATAAAAACCTGTTGTGGTGGGGTGAATAGAAATTTGCCCCACAAACCGAGATTAATAGGAGGTGTTTAATCCAGAAATCAGCCCCACCACGTAATAATTAGAATGTGGATTTAAAAACGTTATTCTTTTAATTTCTATGGCGTCAATATTTAAAAGTATGGATATATGCAAGATTTTTAGACTTATAATCTTAATTGTCATTCTTGCGCCCGCTACAACGGGACTTTCTTACACACTCGAACCAGCTATTATGTTTGTAAACGACACTAGAGAAATCATTCGTTTTGAGACAGATATTGGTAGTAATTGCACAGTAGAGTATGGAACAACCTTGACATATGGAACAAACATTAGTGATAATACATCAGATAGGCTCCATGAAATAGTAATCGATGGGTTAAGGGCAGGAACAGAATACTATTATGGGGTTGATATACAAAGTGGTAACGATACCAATAATGAATTTAATGCCAGTTTTGTAACATCAAATAGGGATAAAACTTCTTTTGTCTTTGCAGTCCTTGGCGATTCTAGACCTGCTAGTGGTCCGTTGATGCCTGAGGTTTTTGGAACTCTCATAAACCTTATAGAAAATAAAAACCCTGATTTTATTGTAATGACGGGTGATGATGTCAAGCTTTCTGATGTTGGTATAATTTCAAGAGATGAAGCAGTCAGCTACTGGGGAGGTTTCATAAATGTAACAAAGAGTATAATGAAAACAAAACCGTTTTTCACTGCCGTTGGCAATCATGACAGACCAGACCAGACAGAAGCATTGAAAAGATTTCAGGAGGTATTTTTGCATCCGCACAATGGAAATGGAGAAATGGGGTATTTCAACGAAACGACATACTGGTTCGAATACGGGAATTCTCTTTTTGTAGTCCTGAATACCGAAGAGCCGAATTACACATCAAATATAGGTGGTAATCAACTAACATGGCTGAACGAGACCATTAGAAGAACAGGATATACTCATAAGTTTGTATTCACACACAGGCCGATAAGGGGTTCCACAAGAAAGACTATGATTAATGCCAATTTAATTGATAGTATATTCTGGGAGAATAATGTTACTGCAATTTTCGCAGGACATAACCATCTTTACTGTTATTACACAACGCATGACAATCTGCTTTACATAACCGCAGGTGGAGCAGGTGCAAAACTCCATACAAGACGTTGCGCTGGTACTGGGATAAGCACACATCATTATGTGTTGGTGAGTGTCACAAACAATACGATAATAGGAACCGTCTACGATGCCTCAGACATTGAAATTGCCAACTTCAGTAGAAGTATACAAGCAACGGAAAAGAAAACATACTATGCCTCCTTTCTCATTAGTTGGAACCTACTATCATTGCCACTGCTGTTATAGAAACCTAAAGGCATCATGACTTTATCAAAAGGATATTTAAATCCTATCCCAATACATTATATTATTTTATTTTGAGGCCTAAAAATGCCAGAGATGGAGAAGAAGATAGTTGATACAACAGATCTAAAAGTTGGAAAATATGTATTGATTGATGACGAACCTTGCAGGATTGTCGATATACAGAAGTCGAAACCAGGCAAACATGGAGAGGCAAAAGTCAGGGTCGAGGCTATTGGTGTATTTGACGATAGAAAAAGATCGATTTTAAAGCCTGCAGGTCATAAAGTCGAAGTTCCGATAATAAACAAAAAAACAGGTCAAGTTTTAACAATAGTGGGAAATCAGGTTCAGCTGATGGATATGGAATCATACGAAACCTTTGAACTCCCGTTTCCCCAGGAAGAAGAGATAAAAAATCTGTTGAAAGAAGGAAAAGAAGTTCTTTACATGGAAATCGGCAACAAAAGAAAAATTTTGCAAGCAAAGGGTGAATAAATCTGCCCTTTTACTTTTTTAAAAGTAAAAAGGAAGGGGTCAGGAAAAACTTAAAACTGGGGGAAACGTAGTTTCCCGCGGTTTAGAATGAAAACAACTGCCATATGTCATGGAGCAGCTACTATAATAACTGCGTTCGCTGCTGGAAAGGGATCTGCATTTGGAATAGACCTCTGGACTAAGGCCACAGCTGAGTTAAATGATTCAAATAAAATAACTGCTGAAATTATTGGCAACCCAGATGAAAATACAAATCTTATGAAGTGCTGCGCTAGAAGAGTCTTGGACTATTTTAAAAAAGACTATGGCGTTGATATAAAAACAGAGTCTAATATTCCGATAGCAGTTGGTCTAAAATCGAGCAGTACTGCCGCAAATGCTTCGGTCCTAGCAATAGTTGGAGCGATCGCTAGAGAGAATGGTCAGATTAAGGAAGTTCGGTTAGATAAAAATACGAGAGAACAGAAGATAACTATTGATGATAAAGAAGTGACTCCAGAGACTTTGATAAATCTTGGTGTTGATGCTGCATTTGACGCAAAGGTTACAATAACTGGGGCATTTGACGATGCATCTGCTTCTTTTTTGGGAGGCTTTACTGTAACTGATAATCTCAAAAGGAAAATTTTAAGGTCTGGAGACATGGAGTCATTGGATGTTACTGTATTAATACCAAAGACTAAGAAGGAGTACTCTGGCAGTTTTGATACAAAAAGGATAAAGTTATTTGAAAGAGAGATGTCAGTAATCTGGAATGAAGCTTTAAGAGGAAATCTCTACACAGCGATGACTCT
>Ga0315280_10009605_pt1 | contig 12347 bp, 7 predicted proteins | sample YL17G06_40_MG_FD_203697 | JGI IMG/M metagenome (GOLD analysis project Ga0315280, IMG submission 203697) | Sediment microbial communities from Yellowstone Lake, YNP, Wyoming, USA - YL17G06_40 | ecosystem: Environmental > Aquatic > Freshwater > Lake > Sediment | place: USA: Wyoming | collected... | reverse complement strand
CGAGTTCAAGGAGGACTTTCGCAGCACGCCCGGCGCCTCGGTCGCCTACCACGCCCCGTGTCATCTCCGGATGCAGAACATCGGCTTCCGCGGCCGCGACCTGCTGCGGCGCATCCCCGGCGTCAAGCCGAAGCTCGTGGCCGAGTGCTGCGGGCACGACGGGACGTGGGCGATGAAGAAGGAGTACTTCGCCCTCGCGATGCGGTACGGGCAGAAGGCCTTCGACGGCATGAAGGAGGTGGAGGCCGAGGTGTGGGCGAGCGACTGCCCGCTGGCGGGCGTGCAGTTCCAGCAGGCGTGCGGCAAACAGCCGCTGCACCCGATTGAGATCCTCGACAGGGCCTATCGGGAGGACGGGTTCCCGACCAAGATCGATACGTGACAGTCCTTGGTCGTTGGTCCCTCGTCCTTGGTGCGGTTGTTGGTTCCTGGTTCGTGGTCGGTTCCCGGTCGCTGGACCATTGCCTGACGACTGACGACTGACGACTGACGACTGTCGACTGACGGGCGACTGATGACGCGACCATCGACCGTCGACTATCGACTATCGACTATCGACTATCGACTATCGACTACCGACTACTGTCGACTGTCGACTGCATCTGACATGCAACCCCTGACACGAGCCGACATCCTCACCGCCGACGCCTACGAGCGCGAGCGCGAGCCGCTCCGGCGCCGGCTCATGGTGCTGAAGGAGCGCCGCCGCGCGCCGGTCGGCGACGAGTGCAGTGTGCACTTCGAGAACCGCGACACGATCCGCTACCAGATCCACGAGATGCTGCGCGTGGAGCGGAGCTGGGATCGCCCCGGCGCGGTCGAGGCCGAGCTCGAGGCGTACAACCCGCTGATTCCGGCGCCCGGCGAGCTGTCAGCCACCGTGATGTTCGAGTACGACGCGCCGGAGGCGCGCAAGCAGCGCCTGTCGGATCTGGTAGGCATCGACCGCCACCTCCGACTGGCGGTTGGCGACACCGCGCCGCTGCTCGCCGAGTTCGACCGGATGCAGATCTCCGAGGGCCGCGTGTCGGCCGTGCAGTTCGTGAAGTGGCGCCTGGACGCGCACCGTCAGGCGCTGCTGAAGCGGGAGGGGACCGTCGTCCGCCTGATCGTGGATCATCCCCGCTACCGCGCGCAGTCGGTGCTGTCGGAGCAGACGCGGAAGGAGATCGCCGCGGACCTGGAGGCGCGCGGGTAAACTGCCGCCGACCGCATCGTGGAAGTCGTCCGCAGAGAATCCCAGCGTCGCGGTCGCGACGCAGCCGGGAAGCGGTCACGTGCCCGCACGTGGGCGATCCTCGTCTTTGGTGCGGGTCCTGATCCTTGGGTTACCGGCCGCCGTCGACTGACGACTGTTGCGGTCTTGTCCAAACTGCGATGCAGAGCCGGAACGCGCCTCGCTCTGCCAACCGCTCGACAGCGCGGAAAACAGCGCCTCCGGCTGGGGAGGCTCGCTGAGCGATTCGGCCTGTCCGAGACTTGGGGGTGTCGCCCCGCCTCAGCGCGTACCTGGGCCTGCGGCGCCGTTTTCGAGCCCTCGTGATCGCGCTGCTCGCATGGTTGGCTTCACGAGGCGCGTTCCGGCCACCGCAAATTGGACAGCAGTGCGACTGTTGACTGTCGACTGACGGCAACCATCGACTAGCGACTATTGACTATCGACTACGTCCCCGCACCAATCCCGCCCGAACGAAGATGGCGGGCGGACGAGGAACATCGGCGTCGCCCGCCATCCGCGCACCGAACAGCCGCCTGCCCGTCGGGAACCTGGCTGTTACTTCTGCTTGACGACCGCCGTCACCTCCTTGGACAGGACCTGGTCCAGCAGGCGCAACTGCTCCGCCATGCGTGCCGACAGGTCGTCGAACAACTCGTACGCCTGCTTGGTTGGCCTCGCATCCCCCGACGCGACCACTCCGGACAGCGTCCCCATCTTGTTGAGCAGCCCTTTCGGCGTCACCTCCAACGGATGCGACACCGTGAGCCGTGTCAGTTCGGTTTCGATCGCCAGCAGCTTCGCCTTGACCGCCGCGATGTCCGCCCGCGGCTTCTTCGGCGGTACGGCCGGCTTCTCGAGCGCCTCGACCTGGCGCCGCGCGTCGCGCAGCTTCGTCAGCGCGTCCGACCCCTCGGACACCCTGTCGCGAATCCTCACCAGGAGGTCGAACTGCGCCTGGAGATCCTTGTCGGTCATCCCAGTTCGCGGATCGCGGCGGATCTCGAACGACCGCTCGTAGGTCTGCCCCCCGACCGTCAGGCGCGCCGTGTACCGGCCGGGCGGCGCGACCGGCGGCACGGGCCGTGAGGCCTCGAAGCCCGCCAGGGCGACCGGCGATGCCGCCTCGCGAGCACCTGGATAGCGCATGTCCCAGAAGAACCGGTTCATCCCGCCGGCAGCCGGCAGGCCCCGGGCGTCCTTCGCCTGGCTCGAGAACCGCTGGATCATCTGGCCCGTGCTGTCCAAGAATGTCAGCGTCGCTTCGCCCGATGGCGGCTGCTTCAGGTAGTACTCGATCGCCACCCCGCCCGGCGGGTTCGGTCCCCCGGTCAGGTACGTCCGCCGGAGTCGGCCGTCCAAGCCGCGCACGTCCTCGTAGGCCATGACCATCGGCCCGGCGCTGCCGAACTGCACGCCGGGGCGGCTGCCTCCTCGGCCGCCGAAGAATCCGCGCCCGCCGCCGCGGCGCTCGATCGCTGGCACCTCGAACAGATACGCCGGGGCCGAGACGACCTCGGGCGTGATCTGGCGCAGCGCGGCGATGTTGTCCAGGATCCAGAAGCCGCGCCCGTGCGTCGCCACCACGAGGTCGTTGTGCTTGACCTGCATGTACGCCACCGCCACCGGAGGCAGGTTGCGCTGCAGCGACTGCCAGGACGCGCCCGCATCGAACGAGATGTACGCGCCGGTCTCCGTGCCGGCATAGAGCAATCCCTGCCGCACGGGATCCTCGCGAATCACGTACGCGAAATCGTTCTCGCGAATCCCGTTCGTGATCTTCTGCCAGGTGCGGCCGTAGTCGGTGGTCTTGTAGAAGTACGGCGTCCGATCGCTCACCCTCACGCGGTTCGCCGCCACATAGGCCGTCCCCCGATCGTGCGGCGACACGTCGATGGCGGTGACCGTGGTCCATTCCGGGAAATCCTTCGGCGAGACGTTGTCCCACGTCTTGCCGCCGTCCCGCGACACCTGCACGTTGCTGTCGTCGGTCCCGACCCACAGCTCGCCTTTCTCGAGCGGTGACTCGGCGATCGTGCGAATCAGGCTGACGTAGAACAGCGACGAGGCGGTCGACGTGATCGGCCCGCCGGGGATCTTCTGCATCTTGTCCAGGCGGTTGCGTGAGAGGTCGGGGCTGATCTTCTCCCACGATTCGCCTTCATTGGTCGTTCGGAACAGGAACTGCGCGCCCGTGTACAGGACGTTCGGGTCGTGAGGCGACAGATAGATCGGGAACGAGTAGTAGAAGCGGTACTTCACGTCCTTGGGCGGCGCGCCGAACTGGTCCTCGGGCCAGACACTGATGTTCCTCATCAGCCCGGCCTTCCGGTCCTGGCGGATGATCGTCGTTCGGTCGCACCCGTAGATGACGCTGCCGTCCGGCTTGACGGCCGTCTGCCCGCCCTCGCCGCCGCCGATCTCCAGGTAGTGCGGCCATGAGATTCCGCCGCCGGAGGTCCGGCTGGGTATCCCGATATGCGAGCCGTCGTTCTGCGCGGCATACAGGACGTACGGGTCCTGGTTGTCGATCGCCAAACTGAACAGGTCCGCCGTCGGCTGATTGTCGAGCGTCGACCACGAGAGGCCGCCGTTCAGCGTCACCGAGGCGCCGCCATCGCTCCCGTCGATGATGCGCCGTGGGTCCTTCGGATCGATCCACATCGCGTGATGGTCGCTGTGCTGCATCGATTGGGGCGTGAACGTCTTGCCGCCGTCGGTGGATTTCCAGACCTGGACGTGCTGCACGAACACGGTGTCCGGGTCTTTGGTGTCGGGGATGACGTACAGGTAGGACGCAGCTTCGCGCCGCACCTCCCGCTCGTCCCAGAGCTTCTGCCAGGTCGCCCCGCTGTCATCGGACCGGTACACCCCGCCGTCTGCCGCCTCGATGATCGCGTAGACCCGGCTCGGCCGGGGCGGCGAGATCGCCACGCCGATCTTCCCGACCAGCCCTTTCGGCAGCCCCGGGTTGCGGGTGATGTCCGTCCAGGTGTCGCCGCCGTCGGTCGTCTTGTACAGGCCGCTGTCCGGCCCGCCGCTCCACTCGTCCCATGGGAACCGCTGGAACTGATCGAGGGACGCGAAGAGGACATTCGGGTTCGTCGGGTCCATGGTGAGATCGAAGGCGGACGCCCGGTCGCTCTTGAACAGCACCCGCTGCCAGGTCTTGCCGCCATCCTTCGTCCGGTACACCCCGCGCTCGGGGTTGGTGCCGAAGATGTCACCCATCGCTGCCACGTAGACGATGTCCGGATTGGTCGGATGGATGCGGATCTTCGCAATGTGGCGGGTCTCCTTGAGGCCGATGTTGGCCCACGTCTGTCCGCCGTCGGTCGACTTGTACACCCCGTCGCCCGGCGTCAGGTCCTGGCGCGGCTCCGATTCGCCCGTCCCGACGTAGACCACCTCGTGGTTCGACCGCGAGACGTCAATTGCGCCGACCGGCGGCAGCTTGAGGAACCCGTCCGACACGTTCCGCCAGAACAGGCCGGCGTCGTTGGTCTTCCAGACGCCGCCGTGCGCGGTGCCCATGTAGAAGACGAGAGGGTCGTCGGGATCTCCGGCGACGGCTGGCACACGGCCTCCTCTGAACGGACCGATCGGCCGCCATTCGAGTGCGGTCAGAAAGCTCGCATCCACGTTCGGATACCCGGCGGCGTGGGCTGCCGCCCCTGAGCGGCGCTCGCCGGGGCGCCGGGTGTCGCCTGATAGTGCGGCGACAAACACACACGTCGCTGCGATCGCTGCCACGCCGAATCTGGCAGTCCTCTTCTTCATGACACGTTCCTCCCCTCGAAGTGCATCCTCCAGACGAAAGCGATGAACGGGTAAATGCGGCGACCGCGACGGCCGCCAATTATAACCGCAAGGTACGCCGCGATGCCTCACGAGATGTCGCCTGAGCAGTCCCCGCCCAGGTTGCACGGATTTCGCTGAACAGCCCGGCGAGCGTCAGAGTGGTCCCGCACGCGCGCCGCGGTTCGGGTCGAACGCGAGAGAACGGGCCTTCCCTCGCGCACCTCACTGCGACGAGCCGGTCTTCGTCGTCGCGTTGTGGCTCCAGGGCGGTGGCTCGACGCCAACGAGGTGGCGCACGAAGAAGTCGAAGCGCTTGCGCTCGCCGTAGGCCGCGTGCTCGTCGGAGCGGCCGGCGCCGTGCTCGGCTCCCGGGATCACGAGCAGGTCGAAGTCTTTGTCGTGCTTGATCAACTGGTTCACGACCTGCATCGTGGACGAAGGATCGACGTTGGTGTCCAGCTCGCCGACGACGAGCAACACGTCGCCCTGAAGCCGATAGGCGTTGTCAACGTTGGACGATTCGGAGTACTGCGGGCCGATTGGCCATCCCATCCACTGCTCGTTCCACCAGATCTTGTCCATGCGGTTGTCGTGGCACCCGGCATAGGACACTGCCGCCTTGTAGAACTCCGGGTGGAACAGGAGCGCGCCGAGCGAGTTCTGGCCGCCCGCGGAGCCGCCGTAGATGCCGACTCGCGAGATGTCGTAGGAGGGATACTTCGCTGCCACCGCCTTGTGCCAGAGGATGCGGTCGGGGAACCCCGCGTCCCCCAGGTTCTTCCACGCGACGTCGTGGAACGCCTTCGACCGGTTGGAGGTCCCCATCCCGTCGATCTGCACGACGATGAAGCCGATCTCCGCCTGCGCCATCATGGGTGAGTACGCGAAGAACGACTTCGGGACGAACGAGCCCTGCGGCCCGGCATAGATGTTCTCGATGACCGGATACTTCTTCGACGAGTTGAAGCTGGTCGGCCGGATGACGATGCCCCAGATGTCGGTCTTGCCGTCGCGGCCGGGCGCCGTGAACACCTCTGGGGGGCGCCACCCTGCGGCCTTCAGCGCGGCGAGGTCGCCGTGCTCGATCTCCGCGACCAGCGAGCCATCGCTCGTGCGGCGCAGCTCCATGACGGGCGCCATGTCCACGCGCGAATACGTGTCCACGTAGTACTTCATGTCCGACGAGAACGTCGCGCTGTGGTTGGCCTTCGCCTCTGTCAATGGCGTCAGCCCCGTGCCGTCGAAGTTGATGCGGTAGTAGTGGACGAAATACGGATCCTCGCCCGGGTTCATCCCGCCCGCGCTGAACCAGATCTGCCGCTTCGCGTCGTCGACCTTGACCACCCCGCGGACGACCCAGTCGCCCTTTGTGATCTGGTTCTTCACGGTCCCGGTGGCGCCGTCGTACAGATACAGGTGGTTCCAGCCGTCCCGCTCCGACATCCAGATGATCTCCTTTCCGTCCTCGATGTCGTACCGGAACTTCTTGCCCGAATCCGCCTGGCTGCCGTTCGCCTGCCGGTAGTTGAAGAACGTCTTCGGCTCCTCGGAAATGATCGCGCGCGTCCTGCCCGTCACCGCGTCGACCTCGATCACCCGGTACACCTGGTGCCCGCGCTGGTTGTACTCGAAGGTGAGCGCATGGCCGTCCTTCCGCCACACCAGGTCCGACAGGTCGTACGCGTTCGGGAAGAGCGCGCTGTCGATGACGGCCTGGCGCCTGGGCTCGACCTCGAAGACGACCGGCTGATCGACGTCGAGGAGGTCGCCCGGTTTCGCGTAGAACCGCGACGAATGCTTCGGCTGCAGCTGATCTTCGGGCGATGACTCGATGTAGTGCACGTCCCGCCGGTAGCCGGGCCTCACGCGGTACGCGGCCAGCCTCCTCGAGTCGGGCGACCACGCGATCGAGGCGATGTCGTAGTAGTCGCCTTCCGATCCGTCCGTGCTGAGGAGAGTCAGCTTCTTGCTGCCAGCCGGTCGGATCGCGACGTTGTAGTTGTTGATCAAGGCTTCCCACTTCTTGTCCGGGGAGACCCGAGGCCTGTTGTCCGGCTGGGCGAGGTTCGCCACCGCGCGTCCGCGGCGCTGGGGCTCGGTCTTCTGGCAGACGCAGTCCGGGAGCGTGCATCTCCACGCGGCCTGCGCGAAGGTGACCTCGATGGCGCCCCTGTTGTCGGTGAACCGCACCGTGCTGAACGGCAGCGTCACTGCTGTGTACGTGTTCCCCGTCGCCTTGGACAGCGCCGTCGCAAGCTTCGCGTGATCGAAGGCCGGCCGCTTCTGCTGCGTCTCCGTGTCGACGATCACGAACTCGTTTCCACCCTTGACCGAACGCCGGTACCAGAAGTCGCTGCTGTCCGGGATGAAGGTGGCCGGCTCGGCGATGTTGATCGCCGCGTCCTGGTACCTGTCGCGAAGGCTGGTCGCGCGCTGATAGTCGGCCGGCGTGACTTGCGCGCCGGCGGGCAGCGCCGGCACGACGCCCAGGAAGAGAACGATTGCGGTGATGGCGCGATGGCTCGTTCCCATGAGACTTCTCCAGTGAAGGCGGGTTCGCGGGCGGCGCGAATTGTCGCAGCAGATCACGGCTTCCTACGTTTTCCTGCGCCCCAGCCAGAATGCCAGCCCCAGGACCGACCACCCCGCGAACGCCGCCCACTCGTCACCGGTGAAGCTCCCTGGCACCTGCGGCAGCACTTTCATCACGATGATCGCGACGCTGACCAGCGCTCCGGTATACGCCAGCACCGGGCGAGCACCCGCGTCTTCGGCCCGATGGTGTCCCGGGTGTGCTCGTCTCACCCTGGCGAGGTACGCGAGGCAGGCGGCCAGCCAGCCGACGGCGCCCGCGAGGGGGCCGACCTCGGTGATCGGCACCAGCACCGCGTCGCCGAGCAACGCCGCGCCCGCGGTGAGGACGGCGAGCAGGGTGACGGCGGCCGAGGGCGTGCCGAACCGCGGATGGACGGAGGCGAGCACCGGGTGCACGAGGCCGCGCCGGCCGATGGCGAACAGCAGGCGCGTTGCGGCCATGAAGTTGCCGTTGAACACCTTGAGCAGCGACAGCAACGCGCCGACGATGATGAGCTGCGCAATCAGCCGCGAGCCGAACGCCCGCTCGAACGCGGCCTCGGTGCCGATGTGCCCCGAGACGATCGCTCTCCAGGGATAGACGAATGAGACGACGCCGATGACGATGACGTAGAACAGCAAGCCGGCGACGACGGCGAGGTACATCGCGCGGCTGAAGCGGCGTGGATCGTAGCCGGGCCGCGCCTCCTCTGACGCCTTCGCCACCGACTCGAAGCCGGTCATGAAGTAGAAGGCAATCTGGAGCACGAGCAGCGTGGACAGCCAAGCGCCCTCGCCTCCGGGGTGCGCGAACAGCGGCTGCAGGTTCGACGCCTGGCCGTGGGCGAGGCCGAGCGCGGCGAACACGAGGAAGATGGCGAGCAGGCCGAACGTGGTCACGTCCTGGAACACGCCGCTCGGCCGGATGCCGCGGTAGTTGAGGAGCGCGACGAGCGCGGTGAGCAGCAGGCCGAGCGCCAGCCGCGGCGCGTAGATGGTCTTGCCGGCGACCGCGTAGAGCGGCCAGGAGTCGAGCGCGGGGATCACGCGCGCCAGCAGGTTGCCGATCGCCACCGCTTCCCAGGGACAGACAATCGCGTAGGCGAGCACCATCGTCCAGCCGGCGGCGAAGCTGACCGGGGATGGAAAGACGCCTTCCGTGTACGCGATCTCCGCGCCCGCGTCCTGGATGCGGCGGACCAGCGCCCCGTAGGTGGCGGCGATGGGCAAGAGCAGCAGGCCGCAGAGCAGAAACCCCAGCATCGCGCCGCCGGGACCGCCGCGGCCGAGCCAGTCGTCCATGAGGACCAGCCAGCCGACGCCAACCATGCTGCCGAAGCCGAACGCGAAGTACTCGACGGTCGTCAGCGTGTGACGGAGGCCGCCACCGGCCTGTCTTCCGTGGGGTGTGTGTGGTTGGTCGCGCATCCCCCTGCCTGCAGAACGCCGAAGTATACAGCCGGTGGCCGGCGGTTGGCAGCCGGCAGGCCTGGCTTCGGGCTTCAGACTTCGGGCGCCTGCGTCTCGTGCCGAAGCCCGTAGAGTGGGGCCAGACGGCCGTGATCCACTCGTGGCTCCTTACTCATCGCTCGTTACTGATAGAATCTGGCCCGCACCGAGGTGCCGGATGCCGTTCCAGCCTCGCGACCCCTTTCGTTCGCCCCGCTTCGCGCAGCCGGCCACGTTCATGCGGCTGCCTCATTGTCCGGACGTCGTTGGCCTCGACGTGGCGATCGTCGGGATCCCGTTCGACGGTGGCACGTCCTACCGTCCGGGCGCCAGGCTGGGCCCGCGCGAGATCCGCGCGCAATCGTCGCTCATCCGACCGTACAACGTCTTCCAGAAGATCTCGCCGTTCGACCGGCTGACGGTGGCCGACGCCGGTGATGTGGACGCGTCGCCGGTGAGCATCGAGCGCGCGTACGAGCAGATCGAGTCCAGAATTGCGGAGATCGCGACCGCCGGCGCGACGCCGCTTGCCGCCGGAGGCGATCACAGCATCACGCTGCCCGTGCTGCGAGCGCTCGCGAAGAAACACGGCCGGCTGGCGCTCGTTCAGTTCGACGCGCACATCGACACCTGGGAGGAGGACTTCGGCTCCCCCTACTTCCACGGCTCGCCCTTCTGGCACGCGATCCGGGAAGGGCTGATCGATCCGTCGAGGTTCATCCAGGTCGGCCTGCGGGGGTCGATGTACAGCCAGTCGGATTTCGAGTTCCACCGCGCGCACGGGATCGCCGCTCGGGACATCGTTCGCGTGCGCGAGGAAGGGATTCCGGCGACCGTCGAGGCGATCCGCCGCGTCGTCGCCGGACCGACGTACGTGACGTTCGACATCGACGCCGTCGACCCGGCGTTTGCGCCCGGGACCGGCACGCCGGAGGTCGGCGGGCTGACCAGCTTCGAGGCGCTGCAACTGGTGCGCGGGTTGGCGGGACTCGCGGTCGTCGGCGCGGACGTGGTCGAAGTGGCGCCGCCACTCGACGGGCCGGGCCAGATCACCTCCGTGCTCGCCGCGAATCTGCTCTTCGAGCTGCTGTGCGTGATCGCGCAGCGGCCGGCGTGACGGGACGTGGCCGCTGAGGCGCAGAGACACGGAGAAACAGGCGAGTGTAGGGCGAGCCTTCAGGCTTGCCGGGGAGACCAGTAGGCAGCAGGCAGTTGAAGGAGGATGCGATGCCGTCGTCTGAAAAGACCGTCTGGTACTTCTACAAGGTGAGGTGGGGCCACCAGGAGGAGTTCCTGGACCTGTTTCGCCGGAACCATTACCCGGTGCTCAAAGCGCAGCTGGGCGGCCGGCTGACCGCGATCCGGACCTTCGTGCCGACCTATCACGGCGACGGCCGGGCCGACTGGACGTTCGTCGTCGAGTTGACGTTCCGCGACGTGGCGGCCCACACCGGGCCGTCCGGCGAGGCCGAGATTGCGCGCACGATGTTCCCGGACCAGGATCGCTTCCGCCAGGAAGAGCAGCGCCGCTTCGAGCTGCTCGATGCGCACTGGGACGTGCCGCTGAACGAGATCGAGATGGAAGGCAAATAGGGGTGCACGACGAAGGGGCACGACGGAGGTGCACGACGGAGGTGCACGACGAGGGTGCACGACGAAGGTGCACGACGAAGGGGCACGACGGAGGTGCACGACGGAGGGGCACGACGGAGGTGCACGACGGAGGGGCACGACGAGGGTGCAGGACGAGGGTGCAGGACGGAGGTGCACGACGGAGGTGCACGACGGAGGTGCACGACGGAGGTGCACGACGAGGGTGCACGACGAGGGTGCGCTGCCGCACAGGAGTTGAAAGATGATGAGCAGGCATCGGAACGGTGACGCGGCGGTCAGCCGCCGCGACTTCGCGCGGTTGTTCGCGCTAGGCGGATCGGCCGCTCTCTTTGCGCACCCGGCGTTCGGCCGCGAGCGGCCGCCAGAGCTGGTGCCGACCCCCGCAGCTCCTGACGAGCGGTTCTGGGTGTCGGTCCGCCAGCAGTTCCTGCTGCCGCCCGGCCTGGCGGTCGTCAACGCCGCCAACCTGTGCCCGTCCTCGTACCCGGTGCTCGACTGCCTCTATCAGCACACGCGCGACGTGGACTGCGATCCGTCGTTCGACAACCGGCGCAAGCTGGGCGATCTGCGGGAGGCAGTCCGGCGGCGTCTGGCCGACTTCCTGCACGTCACGCCGGAGGAGATCGTCATCACCCGCAACACCTCGGAGGGCAACAACATCGTCTCGAGCGGGGTGGACCTGAAGGCGGGTGACGAGGTGGTGATCTTCGGCGACAACCACCCGAGCGCGCACGTCGCGTTTCGCGAGAAGGCGAAGCGCTTCGGCTTCACCGTCAAGGTCGTGGACCCGGTGAGCCCGCACCCGGGACCCGAGTACTACGTCGACGCCTTCGCGAAGCAGATGACGCCGCGCACGAAGCTGCTGGCAATCACGCACGTGACCTCCTCGGTCGGCGATGTGATGCCGGCCCGGGAGCTGTGCCGGATGGCTCGCGAGCGGGGCGTGCTGACGCTGGTCGATGGGGCGCAGTCGTTCGGCGTGCTCGACATCGATCTGAGCGACATGCAGCCGGACTTCTTCACGGGCAGCGCGCACAAGTGGCCGTGCGGCGCCCGCGAGGTGGGCGTGCTCTACATCAACAAGAGCGCGCAGTCGAAGATCTGGCCGAGCATCATCAGCCTGTATGCCGGCGCCGTGGGGATCTCGAAGACCTTCGAAGGGATGGGCCAGCGCGACGAGCCGGCGATGGTGGCCTTTGGCGAAGCGCTGGCGTTCCAGGAACGGATCGGGAAGCGGGCGATCGAGGCGCGCGCGCGGCAGTTGTCGCAGCAGCTCATCGAAGGCCTGAAGCAGACGAGCGGCGTCAGGCTGTGGACGCACCCCGATCCGGCGAGGTCGGCCGCCATCGTGGTGTTCCAGCCGGGCAACCTCGATCCGGCGAAGCTCGCCACCTCTCTCTATCAGAAGGACCGGATTGCGTGCACCGGGCGGGGAGGCGCCGACCGCGGCGGCATCCGGTTCTCTCCGCACCTGTACAACACGGTGGAGGAGATCGACCGGTCGCTCGCAGCCATCAAGCGATACATGACGACGGGAACCTGACGGAACGTACGTTCTTGGTTCTTAGTTCTTCGTTCTTGGTGCGGTTCCTGGTCCTTGGTACTTGGTGCGGTTCCGCACGCGGCATCGGGGACCAAGTACCGCACCAGGGACGAAGGAGGAAGGACCAGGGACTCAGAACCGCACGAGGGA
>Ga0315280_10009604_pt1 | contig 12347 bp, 22 predicted proteins | sample YL17G06_40_MG_FD_203697 | JGI IMG/M metagenome (GOLD analysis project Ga0315280, IMG submission 203697) | Sediment microbial communities from Yellowstone Lake, YNP, Wyoming, USA - YL17G06_40 | ecosystem: Environmental > Aquatic > Freshwater > Lake > Sediment | place: USA: Wyoming | collected... | reverse complement strand
GCCTGGACTCACAGCTTAACCGTTTGCGGGACTATTGCCGGGCGCGTCTGTGGACTATCGCCGGGGAGTATACGGACGATGGTTTTACCGGTCGAAACACGGCAAGGCCAGCATATCAAAAGATGTTCGCGGAGGTCGGCAAGTGGGACGCCCTGGTCGTTATCAAAATGGACCGGATACACCGCAGTCAAAAGAACTTCCTCGCCATGATAGAAACACTCGAAAAACAGGAGAAGGAATTTGTCTCCATGAGCGAGTCCTTCGACACATCGAACGCTATGGGCCGTTTTGTCATGAGCATTATCAGCTTGATCGCGCAGCTCGAAAGCGAGCAGATCGGGGAGCGCGTCAGCGCAGGGTTTATACAAAAAGTCAAGTCCGGTAAGGCCGGATACATGAGCCACCGGGTCCCGTTCGGCTACCGATGGGACAAAGTAAAACATTGTTACCTCGAGGTCAACGATGAAGTAAATATCGTCAAGAAAATATTTAAGGACTACCTCGCAGGAGCCACGATGAAACAGCTAGCGGAGAAAACCGGGCTACCGGTAACAAGCATCCGGTACTATCTGCATAACACGATCTACGCCGGTGTCGAGCGATGGTGTAACTTTTTCCGCGAGTCGCAGCTCGTCCCCATCATCACCATCGAGGAGTTCAACGCGGTACAAAAACTCATCCACAAACGATACAACGAGCGCGTGACCTACGAGCCACTACTCATTAAAAACGGGACCTACAAGATCGACAAGAACACGGAGAAAAAATCCCCGCTGATCCAACGCGGTAAACACAACTGGGAGAAGGGATGGTAAAACATCATCTTTCGTGGTGGTGGTATTGCAAGGACTGTATGGTTATTTTCAGGCTGCCGAAGGCGACGTACTTCAGCTATCAAAAGGTCAAAGTACCGATCTACTGCCCCTAGTGTGGCCACGAGAACACAAGGGAATCCTTTAAGGATTACTATAAATTCAACCCGGAGGTAAAAAAAAGATAGACTATATCATGGGGGGCCGTGTGTTAAATGTTGGATGGTTTGCATCCCAAACAACACAGCTTCTTCTAGAGTCATATCATACCCTCGCTCGGCCCCCCTCTCGACCTTACCCTATATCCTGGGGCCTTGGCCTTCAAACTATCCCTCCTCGTAGAGGCAACATATTTTCCCCTAAAATCCTCTGGGCTGAGGCCCCTCCTCCCCTAACTTGACATTATGTCAGACTGAGCATTTTACCGGCAAACCCTTTTATCCCGGGAACGACACAATAGTACCTAAGGAGAGATCACTATGAGTGAGATCGCAGAGCTGGAATATGTCCAGAAAAAGTATAAGGAATATCGCGCCGATGGCCTCAACGCGACCCTCGCCTGGGCGAAGGCCCTCGAGTGCGCGGTGTTCTAGGGATTTTCCCTCTCTCCCTCTTTTATTTTTTAGCATTATTATCTAAAAAACATTGTTTGCACCGGTCTGCTGCCGGCCGCTCCATTGATCAGCGTGGCCGGCCTTCGAGAGACATAAAAAAGTTATCACACACTCAAACAATTATCAGAATAATAATATAATTCCACACGCGCGCTTAATGGATAGCGTTACGAAGCCCGAAAATCGACAGGATACCTCCGATTTCCGCGATTATAGCAGAGATACCCGTTAGGAGGTCTAGTTTGCCCTGGTCCACCATGCCAATAGTAACGACAATTGCTCCGACCCCGGCAATTACCGCACCGCGCTTTGTGTTTGACTGCCACCATTTTTTATCCATTAAAAGAGTCTATTAGTAGTCTACAAATAAAGGTTTCGATATCACTTTTTACGGCCAAAAATCGCGCTACCGGCAGCGCCGATGAAAATACCGAAGATCGCAATAACAGGCCCTAAAATCGTGCCGTCGATGTTCTTACACAGAGCGATGGACTCCAGGACCGTTATACAGATCAAAGCGGTAACAACTATCGCGGTCAAATTGGCCCCATTCAACATAGAAAAAACCCGGCTACGCCTTGACAGGACCAGCGACAATCTCGAAGTATGCTGCCGGTGCTACGCCGTGCTTCGTGACCGTGAACACACGTTTTTTATACGTCGCGTCCTCGACGTACGGTTTCATCGTCATAATGGCCTTTTTAGACGCGATGTACCACTTTTTTATGACCTGCTTATCATCCTCCATGTTCACATCGAGGATCAACGTCGGCATCGAGATAGGGCTTATTTGACCCGTTTTCGTGGCCTGTATCGTGGCCTCGTCGATACCCGTAAATGTCAGTTTCTTAGGCAGCCCGTCAACGAAAACAACAGCCTCTTTAGGTACATATCTCGACCAATCAACCATAACTTACTGAGCCTCCTTAATGATACCAAGAGCTACGGCCTGAGATCTCTCTATGAACTGGAGTATCACCTGTCCACATTTACAGGTCCCCGATCCATCAGGGTTCCACGATATCAACGTGTGGCAATTACCGCAGATTTCGACATATACGGGGTATTCCATGCTCTCAGACAACGTAACGCCTACGGGCTTTAAAATCATTCCTAGTATATATACTCTTGGAGCGATAATAATATTTTGACATAATTACAAACTAATAATTTTAACAAGACGGTAAAACGACAAAGTGACACTCCCCCTCTCCCCTAGAATTTTTCGCAGTCGTGAGTGCAGACGCGGGAGCAAACGCACACGCAAGAGCTAAAGTTTTCAGGAGGGAGGGGACCGGCATAATACCGTCCTGATAAAATAGTCCAAGTGGAAAAGTACCGGAGTGGTAATTCGATTAAACCGCCAGGTCGCCGGTTTGACATTTTGTCATAGTAGAGCGATTTCTTCTTTGACATTTACCCGGCGAAGGTATATAAACAGGTGGATTTTCCTACGGTCGGACCCTGTACTTTCCGATTTCTTTCAGATAGTCGTTTACCCATGAGGGAGAGAAATATTCGATGGAAATTTTATGACTGCGAGCGAGATCTTCGACTTCGCTGTCGTGCTGCGCTATCAAGAGGATATTTTCTCTTAGGAGCTTACCGTACTGCTGGAGTGTGTCGGTCTTCGGGATCAATTGATCGTATAATAATATTTGACTTATCACTCCAGGGTCGGGCTTGATCTTCGCCTCTATTAATATTAGTGTCGTTTTTGTGATAACGATGGCGTCGGCCCACCGCTGATACACCTTGTAAATATCGGGTGGCGCTCCCTGTTGTATCGACGTTGAGGCCCATGCTGGAGCTTGACCGAGACGGACGCGATACATGACGGTTTCATTCTTGTATTTTTGAGCGAGATATTCCGCTAAAAGTCTACTCTCTCGAGGCTGCCACAGTCGCGTCATAATAACCCATCCATGATGGCCTAAAATTCCGGTGCTTCTATATCCTCGACGTGTGATAAATAGATTACTCATGTAATAGTGAGGTGAGAAAATCAATGCCTGAGCCAAACATAAACAATTTAACGCCTGACGAACAGGCGAAGCTAGAAGCACTCATGAGCAAGATGGAGGGGAACCCAAACCCCGCGCCATCGGTTCCTGACGTCAACGCTGACCGTGAATGGGGCGCAGCACCCGCACCGAACCCGGCTGTCGTATCGCGTGTCCTTGACCCTGCGACATGGGTTAAGAAACAGATCGACACCGTGACAGCGGTAGGACGCGACCACTACCTTACCGGGGTGAAAAACCCGCGTAAAAACCCTATCACCGCAGGGATCGCAGCACAACCCAAGTACGAGGCGAAAATGAAAGATCCCGCTGTCCTCGCGCGACGTGCTGAAGGTCTGGCGAAAACGAACATCGACGAGTGGGTCCAGATGGCAGAAACCCGGGGCGCTGATAACCTGGTTTCCGGTGTCACCCAACGACAGTACAAAATAGAGCGAGCTGTCGGAAAACTCCAGCCGATGCTAAAAGCACATCTCGCAACCATCGACGCCATGCCCGACGTGACCGACGCGAACCGTGAGGCAAAAATGATTGCGAACGTCAAGGGCCTCCGCGCCATGAAAGGTAAAGTGTAAAAACCTGGAGGTGAAAAATGAAATATAGACATGTAGTCCTCCAGGACAACATCGACATATCGACGGCAGACACCAAGACGTTTGATTTATCCATCAGCGACGTCATCAGCCGTCTAGGGTTCAAATTCCAGATCCAGAACCACGCGACGACCCCCGTTATCATCGCTCACCCCGCAGCAGCGGTATCAAAAATAGAGCTGATAGACGGCAGTACGACACTCGCCAGCCTCTCCGCAAAAGAATTGCTGACGATGAACTACTACGACCACAAACAGACTCCACTTTCATGGATAAACGGCGTCACCGCGACACAATCCCACTTCGCATGTGCGCTTGACTTTGGCCGGTGGCTGTGGGACACGCAGCTCGCGCTCAATCCGCGTCCCTACAAAAACCTCCAGGCCCGGGTCACGTACAACAAAGCGCTCTATGAAAGCAGCTCCACGTACATGTATATGACGATGTGGGCCGACGTGTTCGACGAGAAATCCGTGACACCGACCGGGTTCATCAAACGGCACGAGATCGCAACCTGGACCCCCGCAAACAGCGCGGAGGCCAGCACAAAACTCCCGCTTGACCGCATCATACGGGCGTTATTCGCAACCGGCTATGCCACGGACGCAGATATCGCCAGCCAGATCTACCGGTTGAAACTATCCGAGGACTCGAATAAAAAAGTCCCGATAGACTGTTACATCCGACGATACATCGCTCAGATGTACCTCGACTACCCCGCGATCCAGGAGTCAGTAGATCACCTGGGGGCAAGCGGTGGCGAAGTCCTGTACACCATGCCGTCATACGACTGCGACTACGAGGGAAACAGCACTGGTAACGAGGTCGTCTACGCGCCTACATATACCGCTGACGTCCTGACCGTCAAGGGATCGACCGGTGGGAACCGGATCAATGGAACCGTACGGGGTCACATACCATTCCACACGATACCGCTGTACTTCGGTGATCGTAACGACCCATCGGACTGGTACGATCCATCCAGTTTCAAGAGCCTTGAGTTCATCGCAACCGGGGCCTCCAGCGTCGGTACAAGCCCAGTAGGACGTCTCTGCATAGAGCAGCTAGTGTCTCAGTAGTACGAACCATCCTCTCTCTCTCTCTTTCTTTCTTTATATATCTGGAGTGTGATAAAAATTAATCAACCGTGGTTTCAAAGCGCAAGCATCCCCGCGAGTGGCACGTTAGACAGTCCCGGGGCTATCGAGCTGGTACGAGCGAGGACCCTGAGCGTTACCGTACGCTTAACGTTCGGGGGATCAATCGACGCCGACACGACCATAAACGTCTACTACTCGCCGGATGGGAAAAACTGGGATTCTATCGCCTATACGAGTATGACGATCCCGTACACGGTCAGCGCGACGAAACAGAAGACCATCATCATTGATCCCGTCGAGCATGGGGCCATAAAAATCTCAATAGTGAACGGGTCTAGCGCTGACGTACTCACGAATGTAACCGCATGGAAAACGCTCGAAAGCTGGTCGAAATGAGAACACCAAACCGAAATCCAGTGTACATTTCGCAGGGTTATTTTTCGGTGATGGGGGGATTTAACGCGACCTCACCCACTGACAGCACGACGTATTATTTCGGCAGCCTGTGGGGGGCTGCGATGGGCACGACGGTAGACATAAACCGTGTGTACATCCCGTACAAAGGGACCATTAAAGCCGTCCGGGTGTACATCCTTTGTAACACCATCGCAGGATCTAGTGAGGACGTCGCTGTCTCGCTACGGCTGAATAACACAACGGAATACGCGATACAAACGAAGGGCCTCGACTCGGGAAAAAAGAACCTGTACAGCAACCTTAACCTTAACATCGCGGTTGCTGCCGGTGACTACATCGAAATAAAAATCGTCACTCCCGCGTGGGCCACAAACCCGACCGGCGTTTACGGGGCTTTTCAGGCGTTAGTATTTTACGAGCAATAGGGCCCCATGAAAAATAATAATCCCCTGGACAAAGATCTAGATCCTGACGAGCTGCAGGCCGTCCAACAGATAGGCGAAAACTATCGAGTGGAAAACAGCGAAAACCGGCCCTGCAATTATAATAATAGGTGAATAAATGTGGTTCCGAGTGAACGAAACCGTCCCCGCGAACACGACCGAAGACAACGCAATAGAAACCAGGCTGCCGATCACGAGCGGTACCATCGTCGAGTGGGACGTCGGAGGACCCGACGAAGGCGCGGATCTCTTAAGACTCCAGGCTTTTTATCAGGGCCAGCAAATACTACCGTTCAACCCGGGAAAATACTTGTTTCCCTCGATGGTCAAAGCACCAAAAAAAGATAACTACCCGATAGCTCAACCACCCTTCGAGCTGTTGTTTAAAGCCTGGAATAACGACGACAGTTACCCACATGAGTACTGGGTCGATATCACGATCCTACGCGAAGAGGAACTCATGGGAACGACCGTTTCCCCGAGCCTGGCCTCACGAATATCTGACTTTTTCACCGGACTTGTCAGCCTTATTTTCGAGGTGTTCTAACATGGTCCACACCCTACCCGATTTTACTACAAAATACAGGATGGTTAAGATATTCGCTAACATCGACGACGCGGAGCTGGCAGCACGAACGCACAGTATCGACGTGTTCGACCGTCGAGGGAATGTCGTATGGTATGACGACTTCGACGTGGCAGACACGAGAGACATGCCGAAGTGGGTTACTGGGGGTGACGGGACCGGGAACGCTCAAAGCATAAACTCCTTATGCACGTTCCTAGGAAAATACTCCCTTCAATTTACGGCAGGGTCGGACGGTAATTTATGGGGCTGGATGGAACGTCATTTTCCCCTTCCGATCTCAACCCGGATGGGAATCGAATTTATATTTTCCCCATCGGATTATTTCGACCATGCGATGTTCACCCTGGATATCTTCGACGGCACGACCGAATACTACGCCTCGATCCAGGTGGACTTCGTGAATCAGCGTTTATTGATTTACGACATGTCGACCTTTGATTATGTCCCGCTGATGAATTACAGTATCGACCGAACGGGGAAGATTTTTTACCATCTAAAATTCGTGGTCGATTTTGGTACAAAACAGTACGTCCGGCTGATGTTCGCTAATCAAGAGGTCGATATCAGCGGGTACGATATTGTTGTAAATCCCCTCCCCGCTTATCAATTCGTGGACGTCAGGATGGATTTTATAGGCGAGGTCGGACACAACGGCCTCATGTACGTCGGGGGTGTGATCCTGACGAACTACGAGCCGTAAAGAGCCATGAGACGTTAGTGTTTTCGTGCCTTAAGTATGTCCAGTAGTTCTAACGATACGCTCAGTTTCCCTAACTGAAACGCCATCTCGATATCGCTATAATCCAAGGGCAGAACCATCGCCAGCTCCACAGCGTTTTTAATCATGTCCCTCTCGCTCCGTAGCCTAAAAATGGTACACTATCTGGAGGTTTGCTCGTACCGTGTCGCCGACACCGCCTCCTCCCTGAGACACCCAGGCGATGAACGCGATAAAGAAATCGAACACCAGGACGAACGGCAATATAAAAATACCAAACACCCCATAATAATAAAACATATTCGTAAGGTTCACTCCGAAGTTGCACTCGCGCCAGATGTCACCAAAACTTTTATGAGAAGTTCCCATCGATATCATCCACACGATGGGATACACGAACCATATCGTAAGTAAAATCGTTATCAACTGAGAGAGCGCATTATGACCGAATAGTAACGTGACCATCTGATACACGGCCATGACGAGATCTCCCAGATTTTGTAGGCGAGGATCAACGGTAACGACGGACGGCAGCCAGTGATACCACGGCGTCCCTTCCTCACGTGCATGACGCCAGTACGTGAACTCCTGAGCGTACACTCCTACCGCGTAGACAGCCCACGTTTTCACCAGTAGGTTCTTTAGCGGGGCCTTGAGCATCAAAAGCGTGAACGCAGACGCCCATAGGACCATTCCAAAAAAGTTCTTTAGCACAAAGGCTTGTCGTTGTGTTATAACCGTTGTATCAATATCCGCTTTTTTAGTAACGATAGCCTCCGCGTTCACGGACTGCATTAAAATTAGGGCCGTGACCGCAACGATTATAAACGCCGTCGTCTTCCTTAACATAACAATTCCCATACTTTTATACGGGGGAGTAGTATAAATATGTTTCGCGCACCTCCCTCTCCCCCTTATAAACCATAACTTTTAAACCAGGCTCGCCCTATGTTGTGTGTGGTGAGTTTATGGCAGACCAACCAAAAAAGAACGTGACAATCGGAATACCCCGGGAGCGTACGATCGTAGACGCCGAGGGGCATTTCAATAAAAAGCTGGAGATACCGTACGCGATGGACGGCGCGAATTATAGCGTTTTGATCGACAAAGAAGGATCGACCCCTGATTCCATACTGAAAGCGGTGACTGACGACGCGACCCGGATTAAATCACTGAAAGGGCAAACCATACAAGTCTGATTATTTATATCCTGGTCGTGGTATAAATGGCTGTTTGGGATTTCCTCCTCGACATAATCCTCGGATGGATCGGGTATATCTGGGACCGGATCAAAGGGTTCGTAGAAACACTAATCAGTACCTTGGTCGGATGGATCGGGGGATTCTGGTCCAGTCTCACGAGTTTCCTTGGATGGATCGGGACGCAAATATGGAACGCGCTTAGTACATTTGGCGCAACGATCCAGGGCTGGATATCGACGGCGATATCGGCTATAAACACCTGGTTCTCGGACGTATGGTCCAGTCTGACAAAATTTACCAGCTGGATAGTCTCAAACGTGTGGTCCTGGCTTAACAGCGCATGGTCCTCATTCACCAATTTCCTGGGATGGATCGGGACGCAAATACAGGGAGCGCTAAACACTTTTGGTACTGTCGTCTCCGGCCTTATCAACGCTGCCGTAAAAGGTGCTAACGATTGGATCAACGGACTCGGAAAATCATGGGGAGATTTCGTCAATGGTGTGGGTGCTGCATGGGACAAAACACTTGCGTGGATGCAAAGCGGGGCCGGTGCAGTCTGGACCGTTTTAACCACGGTGGCCTGTCAATCCGGGGGCCTCATCACTAATCTTATAACGTGGGGACTGAAAGGAATTATGGACGACTTCGGGGCGATGTTCGGCGAGTCAAAAGAGGAGAGCCAGGACCGATACAAAGAAGCAGTAAAACCTAATTGGGAGAGCGTCGACACATCGACGCATCACTGGTGAAAACATGAGCTTCTGGGAATGGGTAGGTGACGCGATCTTCGGGTCCTTCACGTCGAGCTTTCAACATCTGGTAACTAAAAACTCAAAGCTCGCTATGAGCGCACCAACGGACCCCAACAGCCCGATAAAAGAAGACACGAGCAACCATGTACAATCCCGACGAGGCGACATAGAACAGCTCTCCCGGACCGAGATACGAGAGGAATTACAATTACATTCACCGGTAGATCCTGAGACCGGCGCTCGGTTATTCGAGAGCATATCAAACGCGGTCCTGGCCGGTACGCTCGCTCTAGACACCGTGGACCTGGCCATCGAATGTGGCAGCCTCGGACAGATCGATGTGTCAACGGCAGGACTGAAAGACACACTCGTTAAAAAACTCGGTGGCGACAGTCCGATAAAGGATCTCCTGGGTATGGAAATAGACATTTCAGCGAGGACGCCGTACGAGTATCATCTAAAATCTATTTATCGGCCCATGGTACCAGGCATGGGTGAGCTGATGGACGCACGAGGTCGCGGTCTCATAGACGACGTTACGTTTTTTAACCTGGCGAAGTACCACGGCCTCAGAAACGAGTATTTAGAATGGCGACGACAAGCATCATTCGAGCATGTGTCACCCCGGCAACTCGGGCAGCTCGCACAAAACGGAATGTACGACGACGTGTTTTACGGCGAGGAGCTGCAAAGATCACGGTATACGCCATCATCAATCGCAAAACTCAAGGGTTTTTATAAGAAGATGGCGATGGCCGAGTCTATCAAACTCCAGAAAACCCTCGTAACCAAACAGTACCAGAACGGCGAGATCTCCGCGCAGCAATTCAAGGATTACCTCGCAGGGACCGGTCTTAGCCCGGACCTGGCAGATTTGACAGTCCAGATCGAGGACCTGAATAAGAAAAGCTCAGCTAAGGATCTCAGTCAGAGCGTCCAGGAAAAACTCTATATTAACGGTGCGATCACCGAGGCAGCGTACCGTGACCGTCTCGCAGCGCTCAATTATACAGACGATGGGATTAACGGCCTGGTCCTACTGGCTAACCTTAGAAAACAATCAGATCCTAAACAGCTCACTCTCGCGCAGCTCGAGGACGCCATTAACTACGGTCAGATCAACGAGCAAGGATTTTATGACCGTATGAAAAAAATAGGATATCTCACCGCAGACGCAGCGTCGCTATTGAACATCTACCGGCTGAAACACACGAAAGCTCCCAATGAGATTCATAAGGACCTGACGGTCTCCCAGATCGTTAAAATGATGTCCCAGGGACTACTCGCAGCGGAAGACGTGTATCAGCGCATGTTAAACATGGGGTACAGCCCGGACGACGCGGATTTATTACTGACGAGCGAGATCCTGGGCCTGTCGAAGTCCTCGACGACCTCCAGCGCAGCTTAGAACCATGAAACTGTGATGTAAAGCCTGGCTTTTCGTGCCACAAATTAAAATCAGCCCCTTAGAAATATTTTTATATCCTGATATTATTCGTTTTTGTGGGAGAGGAGCCTTCCCCCGATGGGGTGCACTCTAAAACTGAGCCTAATTTTTCGCGCGTACGGCATGTCTGAAAAATTTTTGCGGTGCGGGTGTAAAAAAATCCTAGGCTCAGTTTGCCCCAAAAACCAGGGGTCTTTCCCCTGTTCGGGCTTGTAGCTTAGCTAGGTCAGGACCTAGCAGCTCTTGTTTTCTCCTGTTGCGACCTTACTGAACAGCCTCCCACAGTATAACTTCCTGGCTGACCGTCATATCTATAAACAGCTTTGTACATACGAGTGACTCGGAGGCGTTTTGTGTACAAATAAGATATGGCGAGCCGACGTTATGTCTCGACCAATGAAAAAGTATTGATCGCTGGCCTGTGGCGACTAAAACACATGAGCGCGTGGAAAATCGCCCGGATCGTTGGTCGGAGCTATAAAACAGTGTACAACTATCGAAACTACGAGCCACCGGCTACCAGGTCGACCACGCGGACAGCTCCACGTCCAGCAACCCGGGAAGCTGCGACGGAGCTACCCGCTGTCGACGAAGTACTTATTCAGTCAATGTTTAAAGACTTTGTGGACCTAGGATGGTACGAGTACGACGAGAGCCAGGTTTTTACATTCATCAGAAACCGGTACTGGGATCGGTACGGACGTGCGATATCGAAATGGCCGAAGTACCATGGCTGGACCAAGGCTGACATAATTAAGGATCTCATGGCCCTATTATTGTACAAATATACTAGCAGCGTCCGACAAAAACCTTAAGTATGACAAAAACCTTACTGTCATACATGGAAAAGACACTAGGGACACGATTTATTTTTAGGGCTGATGATGGACTGGCGAACTACGTACTCTCAAAACCGAACATCTCAGAGTACCTTCGCCAGCTCGTAGAACGCGACATGAGGCAGAAACAGCTACCAATACAATGCCGGAAAAAATAACCACCATGGGGGAGAATTATGGAACAAAAAACAGATAGAGAGATCGAGGCCGAAATAATTGCGGTGTACGACATGATGAAAAACCCGGCGATTGCCCCCGTCTATTCCTATATGGTCGGGGTCATCGACGCTTTAAAGTGGGTCCAGGGCAAACATGAGGACCTGTTCGATCCAATAACAGCGATGAAGAAATGACAAAACGACATTCCGTCAGACAATAGGTAAATACCGGGAGCGACAAAACAGTACCACAGGAGAGTGATAACATGATGGAATCCGAGCAGAAAATAAAAAACGTCGCTATCTACATACGAGTGAGCAGCGAGGAACAGGCAACCCACGGCTACAGCCTGGACTCACAGCTTAACCGTTTGCGGGACTATTGCCGGGCGCGTCTGTGGACTATCGCCGGGGAGTATACGGACGATGGTTTTACCGGTCGAAACACGGCAAGGCCAGCATATCAAAAGATGTTAGCGGAGGTCGGCAAGTGGGACGCCATGGTCGTTGTCAAAATGGACCGGATACACCGCAGTCAAAAGAACTTCCTCGCCATGATAGAAACACTCGCAAAACAGGAGAAGGAATTTGTCTCCATGAGCGAGTCCTTCGACACATCGAACGCTATGGGCCGTT
>Ga0315280_10009603_pt1 | contig 12348 bp, 12 predicted proteins | sample YL17G06_40_MG_FD_203697 | JGI IMG/M metagenome (GOLD analysis project Ga0315280, IMG submission 203697) | Sediment microbial communities from Yellowstone Lake, YNP, Wyoming, USA - YL17G06_40 | ecosystem: Environmental > Aquatic > Freshwater > Lake > Sediment | place: USA: Wyoming | collected... | reverse complement strand
ACGGCATGCCGTGCCCCTACGAAGGCCCGCCCGCCCGAATCTCACCTCGATACCCGCGTAGAGCACGATGTGGGTAATGCTAAGCTGGAAGGGAGAGGAGTGGCCGGATCGCCATCCCAGGATCTCGCTGACACATCCCAACCCCAGCAGGACTTCCGCCCACGGCGGCCCAACTTCTTACGTAGCCACATAGCGGGCCATCGTCAAATGCGTCGCCGACAACACCTGATCGCTGCCTGCGTCATCACCATCATCCTATGCGCGCCCGCTCTCGGTGCCGCCCCGCCAGAGGCGGGCAAGCCTCGCCAGGAGAAACCCATGGACATCCTCAAGCCCCCGACCGCGCCGCAGTTCTTCCGCGGCCACGGCGCGATCATCCTCACCGATGATTCGCAGTTCGAGACCATCGCCCGCGATCCCGCCGCGCCGCTCTTCGATGGCCCCGGCCGCGCCAACTACCTCTATCCGCCCGAGACTTCGCTCGTCACCCTGATGGATCAAGCCGCCAAGAGCGGTGCGGAATGCTTCATGGTCTCCTACGATTTCTTCTTCGGCGGCAGGGCGCGCCGCCTCCACCTCGATTCGCCCGAGACGCTCGCGGCGTTCGAGGTCGTCGCGCGCCTGGCCAAAGCGCGCGGCATGACGCTGGAGGGCAGCATCATCAACCCCCTCGACCTCGGCCGCGGCTACGCCGCCAAGCACGAGCAGGCGGGCGAGATCTGCCTCTTCCAGGAGGCGCGCATCGGCGCCGACGGCCGCTTCGCCGTGACCCTTAACTCGCAAGCGCAGTGGTGCAACAACAAGGGGCCCATCTCGCTGCGCGTCAAGGCGGTCAAGGTGTACGCTTTCACGGAGCGGCCGGTGCGCGGGACGCCGTACTTCGCGGTTGATCCAGAGGCCATGATTGACATCACCAGCGCCATCACGCGCGCGGAGCCGGCAGGAGAGGTGTTCGGGCCCGAGGCCGGCTGGCGGCAGCAGCCGTATCGCGTCGAGGGTCGCGTGCCGGCCGCGGGCAAGGACGCTCGCTGCCTGGTGGTGCTGATTCACGCCCTGCCCGAGCTGGACTACTTCGACCGGAAATCACTGGCATACGCGAAAGGCGTCATCGAGGAGTACCACCACCGCGGCATAGACTTCGCCGCCTTCTACGGCGACGAGATGCACAGCCAGTTCGATTGGGACCTGTCGCGCGTCGGGCGCAAGGAGCTCCAGGTGCGCTACCTCACGCCCAGCACGTGCCGCGCCTTCGCCCGCGCGCACGGCCGCGACTACGCCGATCTATACAAGTACCTCGTTTATTTCTGCCAGGGCCACGGCTGCCTCGACGGCGACCAGGCCATTGACGGCGGGCAGCACGTCATGGGCGCGACGCGCGACGACATCTACCGCACCTGGCTCTTTCGCCGCAACTATTTCGACATGCTCTCCGGCGCCGTCAGCGGGCTGTCGCTGGAGGCGAAGCGCTACGCCGAGAAGCTCTACGGGCGCCCGGTCGAAGTCACCGCGCACCCCACGTGGCAGGAATCGCCGACCTGCGATAGGTTCGGCGCCGACCGCGCCTATCGCTACGATTACACCGATGCCTTCGAGGGCAGCTCGTCGGTGCGCGAGGCCATCAGCGCCTGCTATGACTACTGGCGCTGGAACCGCGTCTACACCGGCTGCGGCACCGATCATCCCGAGGGCGGATGGGCCGACCGCGACTACTTCAGCCGCGCCTTCGCCTGCGGCCTGGGGACGCTCAATGACGCGCCCTGGGCCTACTGCGGCGCGTGGGGCGGGCCGCCGGAGGTCATGGCGCGCATCAACCAGGTGACCACCGCCTACGGCTGCCGCGGCAGCCATCCGCTGCACAACGTCGTGCAAGGGCAGGTGCACCGCGACACCGACGTCCTGCTGCTCTACCCGCTCGACCTGCTCTATGTTGACCAGCGCTTCGGCTCGTGGATGGTGCAGTACGGCTACTGCAACTATGCCACCGAAGAGGAGCTGTGCCGCTGGGGACGCGTCACGGCGGACGGCCGTATCTCGCTGCGCGGCCGCAAGTATCGCGTGCTCGGCGCGCTCTTCGAGCCCTTCGTGCGACCGAAAACGCTCGACCTCATGGCGGCCATGCTGGAGCGCGGCGGCTCGGTGCTGTGGATGGCGACGCCGCCGGAGCGCAACGAGGACGCAACAGGTTCGCCAGGCGCACGCTGGCAGAAGATGTTCGACGTGAAGTTCGAGCGGCCGATGCTGGGCGGCGCGCCGGCGGGAGGCAAGATGGTGCGCTTTGTCGGTGCCATGTCCGGCACCGAGCCGATGGCGATCCCCTCCTCGCTTCTGCCGGACTGGGTCTATCCGGTGCAGCCCAACGGCGCCGAGGTCATCGCGCGACTCGGCACGCGGGCGGTGGGCACGGTCACACGCTATCCCGGCGGCGGCCGAGCGATGTTCCTGGGCTTCCGCGCCCGCGACGACCAGTCCGCTTCGACCGGCAAGGACCTCCATGCGCTGTTCGACGCCCTGTGCGCGATCGGCGCCTACGCGGGCGCGGATAATCCCGAGCGCGTCTCGCGCATCGGCGACGTCCTCGCCAACAAGTTTCCCGACGGCGTCATCACCGTCACCAACCACTTCCGCACCCTGACCGAGCAGTGGCCCGGCGGGTTCAAGCGCGACCCGGAGAAAGACGCGCCCATCGTCGCCCGCCTGAACCTGCCGCCCAATGAGCTGCACCTCGACCGCCTCGCGCTCGACGGCCATATAATCGAATACCAGGGCGCGGAGACGCTGAGCTATGCCGTTCAGGGCGGCCGACTCGCGGCGTTCTGCGGACAAGGCGCGACCGGCATCACCGTTGATGGCAGCGAATACCGATTTGCTCCGCGTCCGCTGACAGTCGCATGGCGGCCGGCGCCCAAGGCCGAGCTGGCTGACGGGGTGCGGGCGGCGCATCGCCTGTGGGTCTCGGAGCCGGCCGACATCCGCTTGCCGCTTGACGCGCGCCAGTGGAAATCCGTGCGCGGAGCGGTGGCGCGGGATGGAGCCGCGGGCGACGCGGTCGCAGTGCGCGTTGACGGCGACGCGCTGGTCGTCTCGGTCGCGCCGGGGCAGCAGGGCCGGTGGCTCTACGTCGGGGATTGGTAGAGCGAACGTGGGAGCCGCCCTCCTGAGGCGGGTAAACGTCTCGCGGCGATTCGTGCGGAGCGTTGGGATGAGACGCATCACGGGGATTACCATCATGATTCTACTGAGCGTGTTGTGCGCCGCCACTCTCGGCGCAGCGCAGAACCTTCCTGCGCCGGTGGTCGAAGCCGAGGAAGACGTCTACCATTACGACCCGCCCGATAACGGCGCGGGGCCGATGTGGTGCAAGGGCTCGACCTGCATCGCGCGCATCGGCGACGACGTCTTCGCCAGCGGCCTGGAGACGATCAAGGACCTCAAGCCTCTCAATAACGTCCGCTGGCTGCTGTTCGAGCGCGCCGCCGACGGCTGGCGCCTTGAGCAGCGCGACCAGGCGCACCGCACCCGTGAGCCATGTCCGCTCGCCGCATTGCCCGACGGGCGCCTCTTCCTGTCGGTCAATCCCACGCTGGCCGAACCTAATGCTTACAGCGGCCCCGCGCAGCCGCAGATCCTGCAGTTCTCCGCCGCCGACCCCAAGGCGCCATATCGCCGGCTGCTGCCGAGGTGGGAAGGCAAGCCCACCTTCACCGAGCATTCCTATCGCGGTCTCGCCGCCGACGGCCCGCGCCGCGAGCTGCTCGTGCTCAACATCCTCTATCACGAGGCGCAGTATTGGAGCTTCCGCGACCGCGCCGGCCGCTGGGCCGCGCGCGGCAAGCTCGTCTTTCCCATGGGCGCGGACTATGAGAAGCCCGAGCCCATCCGCCTGTGCTATCCGGTGGTGGCGCTGCGCAATCGCGCCGCCTATGTCCTCGCCATCAGCGACATTGTCGAGCCGGTCAAGGCGTGGCGCGCCTATAAGCTGGAGCTCACGCATCGCGAGTGGGACTACGATTTCCGCCGCCTGTTTTTCACCTGGACGCCCGACATTATGACCACGCCCTCCGCCCCGTGGGCCGAGATCGCCAGCCGCGACAAGACCGCCGGCCACATTGACAACCTCGATATCTGGATTGCGCGCGACGGCGCGGCGCACATGCTGTGGCAGGAGACGAGCCTCGACCCGCGGCTGCGCGAGAGGTTCTTCCCGGGCGAGAAGCTGACTTACGCGCTCGAGCACTGCGTGGTGCGGGCGGGCAAGGTCGTCGCGCGCGACACATTGGCAAGCGGCGGCGAGGGCGAGTCAGGCGAGATACCGGGCGTCGCGCGGTTCCAGGCGACGCCGGAGGGGCGCTTGTTCGTCTTCTACTACTGCGGCGGGACCGATGCGTCGGGCAAGGGGGTGTCGGAGAATCGCGTAATAGAGATCCTGCCCGGCGGCCGCCACAGCCCGCCGGTGAAGGTGCCGCTTGAGTATCCGTTCACGTCATTCTTCACCGCGACCGAGCGCGGCGGCTCGCCGCCCTCGCGCACCCTCGATGTGCTGGGCGAGTGCCCCGCCAAGCCGCAAACCATCCGCTACGCGCGGATACGGCTGTGGTGAGGGGCCGGCCCCATTCGACCCGGCGTGGGCACGCTCTAGCCGTCTTGGGGGGTCGGATTTGGTGTTCAGTGGCTACTGCGCAACCACCCGCAGCTAGTACCGTGGCCGCCTGTTGACGCTCGCGTAATAGATTGACTTGTCAAACCGCTAATAGCGAGCGTCAAGTCCCCTCGTCCGGCGTCAACCAGATATGCGAGCTTGAATAGTGCCCAGGTAGCTCCTCGCGCTTTGGTGCACGGGCCAGGTACAGCCGGTATAGAAAAGGGCGATTCTCGGAGCGGCAAGGGTGTTCAATATCGTCCCAGTTGCGAGCGATTATGCGCACCGCAAACCACCGGGGCTTGTTCCCCGCGCCGAAGAGCACAAAGCAGCCCACTTTGTTATCTGCGAGGGCTCGACGCGCGCTCTGATTCCGCAGCAGACGTTGATCGCGACTGATCACTGGCCAACCGCGACGCCCGATCTCCTCCAGCCACTGCTCGTCCTTGGTGCGGGGATCGAGGTGGTCGTCGTGCCTCTCGACGTCGAGGTCGAGAGCTCTGAGGGCTTCCGGTATGGTCCTTCCCATGTCCCGGTCAAAGAAGAGCGTCATGCAGCGGCCACCGTCGGCGATATGCCCTCAAACACCAAAGCATGGCGTATGGCAGCCGCCTCGATGCCGAAGTCTTGCTTGATCTCCTGGATGGTCTCTCCGGCCTGATAGCGCTCCTTAACTACTAGAGTGGGCAGCGCACTGTCGGCTAGGATCGGAGTCCCGAACTGGACCTGCGGGTCCACGACAATCGGCACGGCGCGGCCACGAGGAAACCAGCGTATCGCCACGCCGTGCTCATACTGAAACTCCGTGATCCTGTCCCGGATGGGGTCTGCCCAGATGACCTGTCCGGCAGCACTCGCTTCCCCTAACAGACGCTCGGCCCAGCGACCTTCGCAATCTCGCAGGTCATAGAGCACGCGAGCGCCATCCGTCTGGAGCTTCATCGTGGCGAACGGATACTCCATGCCAAAGGCGCTTTCCAAGAAGTCACGAGCAATCCGAATCCGGCGAAGCGACACCCCCATGTGCCTCAATGTGGCCACGAAGGCGACTTCCACCAGTTGGAGGTATGACAAGGGTCGCCCGCGCTCTCTTTCGCTCATTGTCCTGGCACCCCGCCCCCCTCCGCGCGTGTGAGCGCCGTAATGCCATCGGCTCACGGTGTTGCGGTGTATGCGAGCGAGACAAGCGGCTTCCCTAACAGGGTACGCGGGGAGGTAGAGTCGCCTCAACCATCGCTCCCTAGGAAGACTTCCTATTGCGCCGGTGCTCATCGCGTTACACACTCCCGTGGATATGCTAGCCCATTTCCCGTACCCACCTGTCTCCGTACCAAACGCATGTTACCATCCTGTTCGATGTGCCGTCAAGCCCAGCGTGTGCGACGGCGGCCCGGCCAAAGCGGATCCCCCTCGCCCGTGTACTTCGAGAATGCTCCGCTTGCGCGCCGCCCCGGAATCCCTACACCTGGAACTGCTGCCCGTAGCGCTGGAGCGACACGTAGTCGGCCATGTCGCGGCGCGGGCGCGCCTCGGGTTGATCGACCGCCCGGCCCACCGGGATGCACGCGAGGATGCGCAGCTCCGGCGGAATGCTCAGCAACTCCCGCAGCTTGTCGTGGTCGCACGCCCCGACCCAGCACGTGCCGTAGCCCAGGCTGGTCGCCGCAAGCACCAGGTTCTGGAGCGCGATGGCGGTGTCCACGTGGTGCCAGCCTTCGCTGATCGAGGGATCGCCCAGCCCGACAACGATGACCGAGGCGTCGCCCATCCACGTCTGGTTGTGGCACGCCTCCGCGACCTTGCGGCGCAGCGCCGGGTCGGTCACGGCAATGAGATGACAGGCCTGACGGTTGCCCGCGGACGGCGCCTGCCGCGCGCACTCCAGAATGGTCGTCAGGTCAGCGGCCGGCATCGGCTCTTCGCGGTAGCGGCGTATACTTCTACGGCTGAGAATGGTGGTTACAGTGTCCATGGTCTCCCTCTGCGTTGCTCCCGTAATCCTCTCCCTGTTAGGGAGAGGTTAGGTGAGGGTGTGGTCGCGCACGGTACTCGACCCTCACCTTAGTCCTCTCCCTTGAAGGGAGAGGAGTTGCTCCCCGTATGCCGACCACCGCACCTGCGACTTCACGCGTCGCTTAGCCGCCCGATTGCCGCGCGCAGCTCATCAATCCCGATCGCCCCCGCTCGCAAGACCACCGGCGGCTGGGTTGTGAAATCAACGACCGTGGATTCCACGCCCACTGGCGCGCGTCCTGCGTCGAGCAGCAACCCAATTCTGCCGCGCAGTTGCTCCAGCGCCTGCTGCGGGTCATTGGTCGCGCCCCGCCCGCTGATGTTGGCGCTGGTGGTGGCAAGCGCCCCGCCGCACGCCTCAACCAGCCGCAGCGCCACCGCGTGGCGCGGCACCCGCACCCCGATGGCGCCCCGAGACGCCAGCGCCGGCAGCACCCCCGGCCGCGCGCGCGCCACCACCGTCAGCGGCCCCGGCCAGAACTGCCGCGCCGCGCGCTCCAATTCCGGCGTCATCGCCGCGGCATAGCGCCCGAGATCCTGCCCGCTGGCGACGAACAGCACCAGCGGCAGATGACGCGGGCGGCCTTTGGCCTCGTAAACGGCGTCTATGGCTTTCTCATCGTCGGGCCGGCAGGCGATGCCATAGACCGTATCGGTGGGAAATACGACCAGCCTGCCGGTCGCGATGACAGCGGCGGCGCGCCGCAGCGCCGCCGGCGCCGGCGCGGTTGGGTCAACGCGGATGACCTCGGTGTCGGTGTTCGCGGGCTGAATATCGTGCATCGTCAACTCCTCTCCCTTGCAGGGAGAGGTCGGGAGAGGGTTGCCCGGCGGGCTGGCTGCGCCGCCGCACCCTGTCACCCTCACCTTAGTCCTCTCCCTGATAGGGAGAGGAGACGCAAGACGCAGGTGCGCGTCCCCCGCCGCGCCTAGTCAAGCTCGCATATCTGGTTTACGCCGGACGAGGGGACTTGACGCTCGCTATTAGTTCCTTACGAGTCAGATTCTCAACAACTTGTATAGAAAATTCGTCGCTGTATTCTTGGTTCCGGCTATGCCGGGTTAGGGGTTTGAGACGTCAATTGGCTCGCGCAAGCGCGAGCTCCGGAATGCGGCGCCCGGCGCCGCATGCTATTACGCGAGCGTCAATAGTGCGTCGCGCCTTCGCCCTTGCCGATCTGCTCCAGCAGTCTTGCGCGCTCGACCTCGGCCAGCGCCTCAAGCACCGGCTCTAGTGCGCCATCGAGAATGCGGTCGAGGGCGTGCCAGGTGCGCCCGATGCGATGATCGGTGACGCGGTTTTGCGGGAAGTTGTAGGTGCGGATTTTCTCGCTGCGCTCGCCGGTGCCGACCTGGCTGCGCCGCGCGGCGGTGATCTCCGACTGCTGATCGGCCAGCCGCTTCTCCAGCACATGCGCGCGCAGCACGCGCATCGCCTTCTCGCGGTTCTGGTGCTGGCTGCGCTCGTCCTGGCACGAAGCGACGATGCCCGTCGGCAGGTGGGTGATGCGCACCGCCGACTCCGACTTCTGCATGTGCTGCCCGCCGGCGCTGGAGGCGCGATAGGTCTCGATCTTGAGCTCCGCCGGGTTGATCTGCACCTCCACCTCCTCCGCCTCCGGCAGCACCGCCACCGTCGCCGTCGAAGTGTGAATGCGGCCGCCGGCCTCGGTCACCGGCACGCGCTGCACGCGGTGCACCCCGCTCTCGTGCTTGAGATGCCGGTACGCGCCGGCGCCTTTGACCGCGAAGACGATCTCCTTCATCCCGCCCATCGGCGTGGGGTTCGAGCTCAACACTTCGGCCCCCCAGCCGTGCGATTCCGCATGACGGGCGTACATGCGATAGAGATCCCCCGCGAATAGCGCCGCCTCCTCGCCGCCCGCGCCAGCGCGAATCTCCATGATGACGTCCTTGTCCTCGTTGGGATCCTCGGGCAGCAGGCCGACGATCAGCTCCTCGCTCAGGCGCCGCTCGCGCTCCGCGAGCTGCGCCAGCTCCGCGCGCGCCAGTTCCTCGAGCTCGGGCTCGCCCCCAGACGCCAGAAGCGAGCGCGCGCCCTCGGTCTGTGCGCGCACCGAGCGCAACTCGCGGTATTGCTGCACCACCGGCTCCAGCCGCGCCCGCTGCCGCGACAAGCGCGTCAGCCGCTCGCGATCGGTGAACGATTCCGGCTGCGCCAATTCCTCGCCGAGCTCCTCATAACGCCGCTCGAGCTCCGCCAGGCGGCTCTCCATTGCTGGGGTGATGGTCTCGGTCATGGGTCGGTTTGGGAAGGAAACAGGGAGTAGTGAGTAGGCAGTAGTGCTCTGTCAATGCATGTATTGATGGGTGTTTCCCCTGTAGGGGCGCAATTTGGCTAGTGCTCTGTCAGGGTTAAAATGACGGGTGCAGTCTCTGTCGCTACTGGACCGGGCGCGACCTCCGTGAGGTCGCGAGGCCCCGCGCGCTCATGGAGCGTGCGCCCGAGGGATGCATCAGAACATGGTTGACAGAGTAGTAGTCAGTAGTTAGTAGTTGGCTGGCGCCCGTTCCCTTCTTCCTACTCCCTGCTTCCTAGTGCCTACTTCCTGCCTCCCGCCCCCCACCTCCTACTTCCTGCTGCCTTCTTCCTACTCCCTGCTTACTGCTTCCTCTTCCCGCTTGCCCCGCTCCGCGTCCAGCGCCGCCTGCATCGCCGCCTGGGCAACCTCGATCTGGTCGGGCGTCGGCTCGGCGGTCGTCAGCCGCTCCAGCCACATGCCCGGCGCGATCAGCGCGCGCACGATCAGCGCATCGCCATATCTTCCCGCCAGCCGCGTCAGCTCGTACGCCAACCCCGCGATCACCGGCAGCACCAGCACCCGGCTCGCCAAGCGCAGCGCGAAGCTCGGCCACCCCATCACCGCATGCACCAGGATCCCGACCAGGATAACGTTGAAGATGAACCCGGTGCCGCAGCGCCGGTGGATGACGCTGAACTCGTCGGCGGCGGTCAGCGGTCGCCCCGCCTCGTAGGCGTTGACCACCTTGTGCTCGGCGCCGTGATATTGAAACAGCCGCTTGATCTCATTCATGCGCCCGATCAGCACCACGTACCCGACGAACAGCGCCAGCCGCGCGATCCCCTCGCATACGTTGAGCAGGAACGTGCTGTGTATGACCCGCCCCAGCCGGCTGATGCCCGCGCTCGGCAGGAGCACGAAGAAGCCGACGCCGAATGCCAGCGCGAGAATGATGGAGATGCTGAAGTACCACGGGGTGGGCGCCGCCTTGCCCTCGGACTCAACGGCGACGTTGGCCGAATAGATGAGCGAGCGAAAGCCGATGGTCAGGGCGTCGATCAGCCCCGGCGTGCCGCGGATGAAGGCGATGTTCAGGCGCGGGTGACGCAGCAGGAGCGAGCGCGTCGGCTCGAGGTTCACCACGATGCGACCGTCGGCGACGCGGCATGCGGTGGCGACGTGACGCGGGCCGCGGATCATCACGCCTTCGACCACCGCCTGGCCGCCGTAGGGGGCCTCCGGTTGTGTGCCCTGGTTCATTGCCAACCCGGCGCCATCGCCACGCATCAACCACAAAGACAGCGGGCAATCTGGCGTCTTTGTGTCTGTGGTTCGTCTTCTACTCGGCGCGCTTCGCCTCATGCAATGAGGCCGACCCGGCCCGCAGCAAGAGCGAGCGAGGTCGGCCTCACGATGACAAAGGGCTACTGCTTGGCGGACTTGGCCGCGTTCTTGCGCGCCTCAGCCTGCTGCTGGTAGCGCGCATACTTCTGCTGGAAGCGCTCGACCCGCCGCTCGGTGTCCACCAGCTTCTGCTTGCCGGTGAAAAAGGGGTGGCAGTTGGAGCAGATCTCGATTCGGATCTCGGGCTTGGTGGCGCGCGTCTCGAAGGTATTGCCGCAAGCGCAGGTCACTTTCGCCCGCCTGTACTCGGGGTGGATGTCTTCTTTCATTCCTGTCGCCTCGTGAGCGCGGCCGATTCGCAGCGATGGCCGACGCCGTCGCTGCGCCGCGCCCTAGCCTGAAAAAACGTCCGCTGACCTGGCAGCCCCCGCCGCGCCCGGGCCGCAAGCGGCGCCCGCGGCACCATCATCATCGTACCGAAACGGGGGGCCGACTGTCAAGACAAACCGCGCGCCGGTAGTGGGTCAGTTTGGCCGTAACGCCACGATCTCCTCGATTGACCAGACGTGATCGGCTATCCCTGCCGCCATCGCCGGTGTCCTCGGGTAGGGATTGGCGAGGGTCTGGTGCGGGCGGGCGAAGTTGTAATACATGAAGTGCAGGGAGACCGCGCAGGCGTGGTTCTCTAGTTTCTTCGAGAAGGCGTTGGTCAGGCGGGTAAACCGCCGCAGCCCCATGCGCATGGTCAGGTTCTGCCGCTCAACGTAACTGGTCGAGACATGCTTGGGGTCGGGTCGGCCATTGATTCGCGTCTTGTCCGCGCCGATGCAGATTGCTGGGCTGTACCGCTTCTCCCCCTCGGCGGCGTCCGTACCGTAGAGCTTGACCAGCATCGCATAGTCCACAGCGCCGCCGAAAGCATCCTCGACGGCCGTCAGGTAGACTTTCAGGCCATCCGTGGTCAGTTGCACCCGGTTCGACAGCCGCGAACTCAGGTCGGCGATGAACTCCTGGGCTGTCCCCGCGTCGCGTTCGCCAACCTGCCAGCAAATCATAAGCTTGGTGTCGGCGTCCAGGGCCGTCCACGTCCACACGTCCCCGATACCGAACTGGTCTCGCTCGGACGGAGGGACGTTCTTCTCCTTGCAGCCCACGAACGACCATACCTCGTCGCACTGCACCCGCTTGGTGGTCAGGTCGCGCAGTACGCGGTCCTGGTACTCGTAGCAGGCCTCCCCAAGCTCCACCAGAAGCTTGGTGACGGTGTTCTTGGCTGCGCCGGTGATACGGACGGTGGCGCGGATGGAGTTGCCCTCAACGAGGCAGCGAATGACAGTGGCTCGACGGGCAGGTGATAGCCTATTCATGCTGACCAGTATACATGACTGGTCAGGATTTGTCAAGCATTCTGGTCACTTTATTTTAACCCGTACCCGTCTTTCTGTGTCAATCGTAGAATACGGGTCAGTTGGAGGCAGGGACGATAGTGCATCGGACTTGACGCCAAGTTCCTTCATCATGCGGGCTATTTCCAGAGCTTCATCAACCAACTTAAGGTCTACTCTTGGGTTCAGTCGGCGGAGTTCAGACGCGCTCTCGCTATTCATGGTGCCCTCCTTCCGCGCTATGGCAGTTTGAACGGCCATACGAAACCCTCCGTGGTATGCACACCCATTGGCATTCCCATTTTACCCATCAGGTCCGCCAGGAGCCCACTATAACTCCGGATTATCGTGTGAGCCTTAGGCAAAGCGCCGAAGTCCTTCGTCTTAAGCCGCACGATTCGACCCAGCACTTCTCTGTTAATCCCGCGACCATGCGAGTGCCACGTCTTGGTTTCACTCAGGCTATCGGCTATCTCGCCAGCCCTCTTTTCCTTCGTAGCATGGTCAACGGGCTCCTTACGATCTTCGGTATAGTTCCAATCCCTGAATTTATATTTGGGCAGCCACTCCACTAGTAACGTCCTAGTGCTCAGTTAATATAGTCCTGTGATAAGGGGCGCGATGGTATATAGTGCTCTGCATGAGCACACACCTGAAGTTGCACCTCACATCGCAGCAACGTAGGCAGCTTGACAAGCTAATACGC
>Ga0315280_10009602_pt1 | contig 12349 bp, 8 predicted proteins | sample YL17G06_40_MG_FD_203697 | JGI IMG/M metagenome (GOLD analysis project Ga0315280, IMG submission 203697) | Sediment microbial communities from Yellowstone Lake, YNP, Wyoming, USA - YL17G06_40 | ecosystem: Environmental > Aquatic > Freshwater > Lake > Sediment | place: USA: Wyoming | collected... | reverse complement strand
TGGATCCTGTGCTTCGTCAATCGGTGGATCAGTTACCAACAGAACAGTGGTTATGAAAATAATAATCACAAATTTTTGAAGGTTAATGGTTCATATTTCGCACCGATTCTGAACCTTTCAGAAAGAACTTACGCTAACGCAAAGAGTCGGTAGTTTTGCCTGCGGCGTAAGTTACTTTTATTGTATCTTCTTCGATAAGGGCATATTCTTTCTTATCAAGTTCAAAGACCGTGCAACCGCAGGCGCGTTTGATATTTGAAATAACCGTCCTGAGCAAGACATTACCAAAATCCTGGACGATATAGAGTGATATGATCCTTGCACGGTTCTTTTGCGTTCTCTGTATCAATCGAACAAACCTGTTGCCTGATGCTTGTAAAAAACATAAAATATCAACGGGCCACATGGTCGTATTGAATGACAGGTAGTGTTATGAAAACCAGCAGAGATCACATCGATCAGCCCTTCGGCACCGCCGAAGTCCAATCCGTAATGGTAGTAGATGTCTTTGCTGTCTGGGACCTCGCCGCCATCTACAAAAACCGGCACATTAGCCATTTGGGTATCGGAGGCAAACCAGCGCTGCTTGACTGGATAGACGAAAGTGCCAGGTCTGATCCACGGCGAATCAGCAGGCCAGAGCCTCAGCCTGGCATCTTTAGCCAGTCCCCAGGCATTCTGTTGGCTGCTTCTTTCCAGATAGCCCTTGGTAACCGGACAATCGATATGTACGCCGGCAACGGTAACAGGTAAGTGATATGTCGAAGAGACGAGCGAGACAGTTTTGCCGTTGACTTCCACGTTCACTACCGCCCGGCGAACAGCATTGCAGATGTCGTCTCGTGTTTCCTTCAGATCAAGCAGCTTGATAGTTGCCTGCGAGCCATCGTGAAGTGGCACGGTCTGGGGTTCCCCCACGTTCATATCGACCACCTTTACCAAGGGCGTCTGCGTAAGTCCTCGACGTTTCTTCAATTCACGCCACGTAGTCAGGATGATTCCCTCGCTTTCGATGAATCTCTTTATGTCAGGGTCCGTCACCAAACGCAGTTCTGCCTCGCGAGCTGGGCCCGAACCAGAAATATAAGAGAATGCCTCTGTCGGAACAGTACAGTGGACAATAATCTCGGTAATGCCTGGTTTCATATCACGCAGCAGTTTAATCAACTCGGCCTTCTTCTGCTCATAATCGTTCGCCTTAGTTGGCGCAGTTACAAGGTCGTCGAGAACAGGAAGCCCAGCGTTCCATACCCTTTCAGCAATGGAACATACCAGCGGCTTATGCTCTCCAACTTCATCACCAACATATTGCATGTGGCCTGCAAACATGAGGATGGGTATTTTCTTTTCGATTCCCACTTTCACGTAGCGGTCAACAAACTGCGGCTGAAAACACGTGCCCATATGGGCATCCAAATGCGTAGGCTCGATCCCCATGGATATAGCCTTATCGATTTGAGCACGAATCTCAGTTTCGACTTCATCAGCCGTAGCGTGAGCAACCACATCGGGAACATTTCGCCACAAGTAACCATGCTTGTCCACAAGGCCTGGTACAGCCGGCCTGCCGGCAACTGGCCCCCATCGATAATTGTTCCATTCCGATGTGAGTGTGAGATGGAGACCGGCATCAATGTGCGGATGCTCCTTCAGATAGGCTGCAAACTCCGGCACCCAGGAACATGGCATCATGATGCTCAGCGATGTAGCGATGCCATCCTCAATGGCCTTTGTTGCTCCCATGTTCGAATCATGTGACATACCGGCATCATCTACATGGAGAATTACGACTTTTGTGCCCACCGGCCATCCCAGGCGCTCAGCAAATGTTAGTTCTTGGGCACGTGCTGTGGCGGATCTTGTGAGAACCATGGCCAGCAGCAAGCTGATCTTGACGATATGATTCAATAACATAAGACTTCCTCTTGATGAGGCTCTCGACGCTTGATGCCCAAGGCCGGTATCGATAGCTGAAATACTATTTCCCATGCAGCCAATATACCAAGACCTTTAACTCTGAGCAAGCGCCGGACATTTATGACCTTTTTGCCATGATTGCAGCCACGATCCAGAAGTGTCTCTCGACAGCTTGCTGGAAGCCTCAGGCTCTTACACTTGTGTTTCTTTGCTGACCGTTTGAAATAGGCCTGGCACCTTCTTCGTCTGTGCCACGAGTAACTTTCGGCTCGGCAGAGGTGCTTTCCACAACCCTTATTTCTTCAGAAGCCAGATCTCGGTGATTCGGGATTGCTCACGCCAGTTCAGATGAGCTTCGTCTGGCTGATCCCAAGTGATGACAAGCCTACCACTTTGCACTGCATCTCGCGGTACGGGAAACTCTTTGAGCTCACCAATTCTCTTGCCGTACAATGTCGGTTCGACCCGCACTTGGTTGATCCTCGTCAGAGCATCGCCGTAGCCTGTAATACGAACCACATAGTCGGCATTTGGATCGATCTGTTCATATCTTACGGCGATTGGCCAGTCCATACTGACCTGCCAAGACAACCGCTTACGGCTAAAGCCATCATCCCACCACCAATAACCCGGATTAGGATTTCTGGCCATGAGGGGATCCGTCTGCCATCCCTCTCCCCGTACGACATGGGGAGACTTTGCTATATTGCCTACATCGTCGTAAAAGCTACCTGCCCCCGGATTCTCCCACGTACAGATTTCTTTCAGCCGCCTTAGCTTCTCGCCCCCGGAATCCATTGCATGAATCTTCTCAAATTCATCCTCCAGCCACCAGCGGTTATTCAAAGGGTAATCAACATAATCCAAAATTGCGCCGCGTTCGGGCCCACTGGCCTGGTATTTCCCGACGCTTGTCTGGAGTCCGATACTCTTAAACAGATCGTCGCACAGTCTCACAACTCGCTGGCGTAATTCAGGCGAAGCCGGTTCTGTAACCGCTCGACGCAGTATAAACCGAGCATCTTCCATGGCCTTGTCCGCGCCAACTTCTGGTGCCTTGGCAAGACCGGCATTGGCTTCTTTCTCAAGTCCTGTCTCGTACAGGAGCCGCCGCCGTATGTAGGTATCGTAAATGCTGCGAAGCAGACACAATTGCCACCGCCAGTTATCCTTCAACTCCGGTGCATTGGTTTCCAAGGTACGCCAGTAGCAAAGCGTGCTTTCCACAGCGCCATTTTCTGATAAAGGACCTTCCCAGTTTTTCTCAAGGGCCAGGATGCCGTCTGCGACTGATTCTGCCAGATCGGGTCCAAAGAATACACGCGCATAATCCCTTAGCACTTCTCGCACATCAACCTCCGGGTCCCAGCCGCGGGCGCTCCAAATTACCTTGTTCACATCATCGTGAATCCCGTCTGAATAGGTAATGAAGCCATCTGTATAAGGCGCTAGCCAGTTGTGGATGAGTGCATAATACACCGGCTGGGGATTGGGGCACTCCCGACCCAAGGTTAGGCTGAAAGCTGGATCCCACCAGGGAACGGGATACTGACAGCGCACGGTGTGAGTAATATCGGGATAATGCCGCAATTTATACTTTTTAGAAAGGCGCTGGCGTGTCTCCGGAATTGGTGGACTCGATGGCCCTGCTACCAATCCGCCCAGCCAATCTGGTTTGTGTTTGTTGATATAGGAATAGACGTACTCAACCTGCTCATCGCTAAAGCCTTGAAGTGAAAGCCACACCCGCGCATCAGGATGTTGAGCAATTAGCCGCTCACCGATGTCCTTAAGAAATGGAAGTAATAGCTGGGGGTGATTCATGCCGGGATCCCCGCCCGGCACGAACACGGCATTTAACCTTGGGCAAGCTCTATAAAGCGACTCATGCCTTCTCAGTTCAGCCACGCGTTTTGCTTGATCATTGAGGTCAAATACCACTGGCGTCCAGACCCAGTAATCAAGGTCATAGCGGTCGCATATTTTGCTCAGAAGCCTGTTCATCTCCTTACGCGGAACAGTCATATGCGGACTTGATTGTTCATCCTGAAACGGGATGTTCTCAACGCAATTGGTTCCAAAGATGATAAGATCACGAATATATTGTTCATACGTGGAGGCATTCCAAGCATCGTAGGAATTGGCTCGAGCACGGTAGCCCAGTTGATGACCGCGAATGGGGTATGCTGGCGAGGTGGCAATATCTGTTGTCTTGGCCAAAGAAGCGCTGCCGGGGCCCCAATCCAGCAGTCTCAACAGGTGTCCTACACCAAAGAGTACGCCTCTGGCGTCAGCGCCAACGATCCAAACCAAAGATTCACCTCGCCTGCGTTGCTCCACACAAATGCGGTACCCCTCCGGCTTAAATTCGGGCAGATCTTGGCAGTCGCGGCGTGGGACCTCCAAATCAGCAAGCTCATTTGTAGCACAAGTAGCAATTGCAATCGCAGGTTTTTGAGTATCGTATTTGCTTGAGATCTGCCACCTCAATCCCGTACGTTTCTGTACTTCCTCCTGCAGCATTTCAGCGGCAACATCCTCTGTTTTAGAATGCGGTTTCTTGGCGATCAGAATTACGGTTTCTTTTAAGTCAATGCTTTCAGCCTTGGTGGATTGCACACTCAGAGCTGCAAGGAAAGAGCACATCCAAATGACATGCACGAACCTGAAACTGACGCCCGAAGCACCTGATAAGACACACGTGAGATTGTGCATTTAATGATAACTCCTCAGGTTATGCATCACATCGGTAAGACAGTCCTCATGCCGGCCTGCCCGGTTAAACGTCCGATAGTTACCGCTTGCTTCGGTGGGACATTCGTCCTTATCAATAAGATACATCAGCGTGGCAAGTTTCGATAGGTCATTTCAGCCTATTCGGGCTCACCGCCGGCTGCATAAAACATAGCAGCCACACCAACCGATTGGGAACAAGCACCTTGCCAAGCTCAACGGTTCCTACCCTGTTCTACAACACCCATTAGCCTATCGACTACATCACATGACTAATCTGGCCTAGATTCGTATCACGATTATAATCGATTATGAGCTTACGAGGCAGAGATAATACCGCAGACAAAAACAGTTTAGGGGTCCTGGCAGACTTTCGTTACCGGCTTGCATGATGCGCCCACCAAGCTAAAATATCGTGCCGGAACATTTATTCGTAATATTGGGTTCGTGCGATCAATAAGAACAACGCTGATGATACAATAGGGATGGCCAGATATGAATGCCAAGCAGATTAAAGACACCATCGCGAGGGGCGGTAGAGTATATGGGACGCTTATCACCTCGATGGCTTCGAACTGGCCAACACACATAGCAAAAACAGGAATCGACTTCGTTTTTATTGACACCGAACATATCCCCCTGAACGCCGAAACGGTGTCACAAATGTGTAGGGTCTACGCGGCCTGCAATATGGCGCCGCTCGTTCGTATTCCATCGACAGATCCATGCCAGGCGGGCCGAGCGATTGACAGCGGAGCGGCAGGAGTCGTCGTACCCTACGTCGAGACTGAGAAGCAGGTCTGTGACGTCGTAGGGGCTATGAAACTGAGACCACTAAAGGGCAAGAAATTGGATAATATGCTCAGTGGTACTGAATTGCCCAAAGCTGAATTGAAGGATTACTTGCGCAATTACAATGCCAACAATCTCTTGCTCGTCAACATCGAAAGCTGGCCGGCTATTGAGAATCTGGATGCCATTCTTTCCACACCCGCACTGGATGGCATAGTAGTCGGCCCGCATGATTTGTCTTGCTCACTCGGAATACCAGAGCAGTACGAACACCGCAAATTCACTGAAGCTCTGAGGACGATAGCGGACAGTGCAACTTCCAAAGCCCTTATCTGTGGCATACATTTCATGGGTTGTGGCCCGACTTCGCTGGCCATTGACTGGGTTAAGCTTGGCTACAACTTACTTATCCAGCATGCGGATGTCCTCTATGTGGCTCAGGGTTTGAGTAAGGACCTCGAGATGATTCGAAGAGGATTAGGCGACAATGTGGGCTGAGGGAGGTGGTATGATTTCCTGGAAGTTCCTCTTCTTAGTGCTGCTGTACACGACATTCAAAGGAGTTATGAAATGTTGCTAAGGATAATCTCCGCGGTTCTGGTTGCATGTTTGGCTTCGTCAATGGACCAATTGGCGTTGGGACGAGCGGGCCCGCCACACCGACTTGCCCCTGCGTCTTCCTCGTGGAAGCCAGGAGCAGGGGCGGGGGCGGGCGATCAAGGATGGATTTCCCTATTTGATGGCCAAACACTTACTGGCTGGAAAGGCAGCGAGAACCAAGGAACATTCAGTGTGCAGGATGGCGTGATTGTGGCTGGCGGGCCGAGGAGTCACTTATTCTACGTTGGGCCGGTTGAGGATGCAACTTTCAGGGATTTTGAATTGAGGGCGGACGTAATGACCAAACCTGGCTCCAATTCGGGAATATATTTTCATACCCAATATCAACAAGCAGGTTGGCCCACCAAGGGTTACGAAGTCCAAGTGAACAATACGCATAGTGATTGGAGAAAGACGGCCAGCCTATACGGTGTAAAGGATGTTCGTGACTCTCCAGCCAGAGACAATGAGTGGTTTACTGTGCACATTATAGTTGACGGCAGACATATTACTATCAAGGTCAACAACAGAGTTGTCAACGAGTATACCGAGCCGGAACAGGTCGTACGAAGTAACACCGACCAAAAGTTGCCCAGCGGCACGTTTGCCCTACAGGGACATGATCCGGCAAGCACGGTGTATTACAAAAATATTATGGTCAGGCCGCTGCCAAGACCTAATTTCCCCATGGTTGACTACCACGTGCATCTTAAGGGCGGCTTGACGTTAGAGCAAGCCATTCAAAATGCAAGGCAACGGCATGTAGAGTTCGGCATCGCTGAGAATTGTGGACTTGGCTTTCCAGTGACCGATGACCAAGGACTGCAGCGGTTCCTGGGCCTTCTGGAGGGCCAGCCTGTTTACAGGGGCATGCAGGCAGAAGGGCGTGAATGGCTGGAGCTTTTCTCGAAGGATATGATTGCCAGGTTCGATTATGTGTTCACGGACGCTATGACGTTCACCGACAAACGAGGTAAGCGGATACGGCTCTGGATTCAAGATGAGGTCCAGATCGACAACGAAGAGGATTTTATGGATATGTACGTTGACCAGATTGTGTCGATTCTGAACAATGAGCCGATTGATATCTATGCCAACCCTACTTTTCTGCCTGCCAGCATAGCTGCAGAATACGATGCCCTGTGGACGGAAGAGCGAATGGATAAAGTTATCAGTGCCGCCGTCAAGAATGATGTGGCTATAGAAATCAACGCCCAATTTCTTATCCCCAGCCCGGCATTCATAAAGAGAGCTAAGAAGGCAGGTGCAAAATTCTCGTTTGGCACAAACAATGGGGGCAGCGAATTAGGTCATCTTGAGTATTGCCGTCGAATGGCGAGGGAATGCGAGCTCACAGCAAAGGATATGTTCACGCCGAAGCCCGAAGGTATGAAGCCGATCCAGACCCGGCGAGTTTCCCGCTAAGGGCTCGTAACCTAATAATTTGAGTATTTGACTGTATCATGCCGATAACAAAGGCAATGGGAAGAAGAACAAGAAGACAAATAGATGACACCAAGATCTAAGCGTATTGGGAGAGAACTGGCTGGTAGGTCTAAGATAGTCGAATACTACGACACTGATATGAAATAGTCGGACCGTGATCATGGAAGGTCGTACCCTGCTGCGCCAGCAGTACTGGACCGGTCCAATTAGCCTCAGAGGGTCAACCAAAGCCTACAACTTGACTACAACTCTAAGACCCGTTATCTGTCAATTTTATAAAAATTCTTGTTCTATAAGTCTTTCTTTATCAATGAGTTACTAAAAATATAAAAAACGTAACCATTTTATATATCCTATGGCCGTTATTTAACACTCGCGGCTTGTACAGCCTCATATGAGTAGAGGATTGAATGACCGTCGTGATGACCTTATAGATGTGATATGTGGGACCAAGGCAAAACGAGCAGGGTTGTGTCCACGACAAAAATGCTCGATACAGACTACTCTGGAATAATCATACTATATCATAATTTCTTCCTTTACGATTGTAATTCAGAAGTTATAGTTAATTCGCTGGAAATATAAAACTTCCAACAAAAAACCCATTTTCGAGGACAGGAAAATGAAAACGTCACGTCGTAATTTTCTGAAAAGCTCAGCGGTTGCTGTAGGCAGTCTGTTGGTCTCAGGTGAAAGGACCTTCGCTATGTCAAAGCCCATCTCTAAAAAGATAGATAGCCAGCAAAAGATTCCCAAACGTCTGCTCGGCAGAACTGGCAGAAAGTTGTCGGTCATTGGTCTAGGTGGAATAGTTGTCAAGGATGTAGAACCCGGTCATGCAGATAGGGTTGTCGCCGAAAGTATCGAAAGAGGTATCAACTATTTTGACGTTGCCCCAACTTATGGCGATGCCGAACTCAAACTCGGCCCTGCTCTGAAGCCTTACCGTGATAAGGTTTTTTTGGCTTGTAAAACTACAGCTCGCGACAGCAATGGCGCAAAAAAAGAGCTGGATAATTCGCTAAAACACCTGCGGGCCGACCACATCGACCTTTACCAGTTGCACGCGATAACAGATGTAGAAAAAGACGTCAAGGCAGCTCTGGCCAAAGACGGAGCTATCCAGACCTTTCTTGATGCAAGAAAACAGGGCATAATTGACTTGATAGGATTCTCCGCCCATTCACCCCAGGTAGCTCTGACTGCGATGCGGGAGTTCGACTTTGATACAATACTTTATCCAGTTAATTTCTGCTGCCATTTTCAGAGTAGTTTTGACCAGGAAGTCCTTGTGGAGGCAAAAAAAAGGAATATGGGTATACTTGCGTTAAAGGCGATGGCCAAGCAGAAATGGCAGAATGATGAAGACCGTAAAGCTTACCCAAAGTGCTGGTATGAACCAATTTCAGAGCCCGAAATAGCAAGACTTGCCTTGAGTTGGACTCTCTCACAGGGTGTTACCGCAGCTATACCACCGGGCGAAGAACAGTTGTTCAGAATGGCCTTGGCTATAGCTGCGACATATAAAGACCTAGAGGCAGACGAATTATCAAGACTTGAAAAACTCTCTGTTGGCTTACAGCCTATTTTCTCCGCATAACTTACTGTCGGAAGTAATTGAGCCGAGCGAAGTGGACTATACAGTGCAACTAATTCATACAACCATCCTACAACTGAAGAGTTCGTTATTTGCCAATTTCATAAAAATGGTCGTTCTATAAGTGTTGTCATATCTGAGAGTTATGACGAATAAAAAATTCGCCAACATTTTATATATCCAACGCCCACTATAAATACAATCAGATTGAATGACCTATTTACTTCGATTCCATATTGGCCGTTTCAGAGTCAATCACAGTAATCATCGGCCGCAAAGGCCTGCGTATTGACTCTCCCTTGAATTTGCGAAGGACCGCATCAAAATCCCTATCTAACCGAAACCGCTCATCCTTGAACACTTGCCTGAACACATATTCGGTGCGTGCCGGATACCGGTCCCGCATTCTTTGGAATAACCAGTAATCGATACTTTCGGCAGTCAGATAATCCCAGACCCGCTGTATCTGTTCGCAGGTAAGCTGCCCTTGGTCCTCAAAGGCCGAACGGAAGAGCCAATAGCCCACATAGAATGCCAGCCCGTGCAGTCGGTCAAAAACTGCCGCCGTATCTTTGGCTTCTATCAAGTAATCCGGCAGCGGGAACTTTAGCTCCGGAGGCGCGTGTCCATGTCTTTGTTGATAGAGTTGAGCCCGGCTCGAGCCGCTCTCGGGAAGGATCATCTCATCTCTCCAGTATCTGTGGAACCGGTTAATGGCTGCCCCAAGTTTTAGGCCATCCTCACACAAAAGCTCTTCCCTGCCAAACAGGGCCATCCAGGCTTGGTATTGGGCCTCCTGAACCTCAAAACCCTCCTGGATACGAGGGTCATCATTATCAACAGGGCGATGAAATGGTCTGTACCTGGCCTCCAGCTTCAACTTGGACACCAAATCTTGGTCCTTACCGGCACCTTCAAACCGTTGTTGTATACCCGAAAGGAGCCAGTGGTCATCCCATGGTGCTATTCGCGAAAAGAGCAAGTCGCCGGATTTGAGAGGACGTAATGCCTCGGGTTTGGTGGCTTCCAAGCGATAGTTCCTGTCACTTGATAGGTCTGTGGCATTTACGAAGGGAAGCTCTATATCTCTTACAAGGAACATTCCGTAAAAAGTCTCCCTGTCCCATCTTAGCAACCGCTGCTTTTGCCGGTCACCCATGCTTTTGTGACGCTCAATGAACAGTTGGATAGGTGTTTTCCCATCCAGATGAGTGGCTCGAAAAATAAACTCGTCAGTGGCCTCATCGACGGCTGATGACCTATTATTGAGTCGCTCTTTCCTTTCGAGTTTATCCAGTTGCTGTTGTACAAAGGACATCCACTCGGCAAACAACCATGGGTCGTTACGAACAAAATGTGCGAGCTTCCACTTTATATCACCGCCGTCATCTTCATTGCTGATTGTCAAGCCCAGTTGGTAAACATCACGGATTGGATCGCCGTAGCTGCCGGCTGGTTCTGTCGACCTGCCATTGTTGGGGAAGTACCGGTTGTGATCGGCCAGAGGATTCATCAGGCATTCGTACAGGTCACCACCAGAGGAGCATCTTGAAATAAGAAAAGATATTAAAGCTTCATCCAAATTACTCGTAAGCTTACTCAGGTCGCTGTGGGGCCGACCCGGGTAAATGTCCCGGGTATCTTCAACATATTTGCGAAGAAGTGGGTCAAAACACTGTGATGCTGTATATTCGCCAATTGCCTCTGCGGATGTATCGTCAAGTTGCCAGAGTTTTTCCTGTAAATCCTCACAGAGTCCGGCAGGCCAGTTTTGACTGATAAGGATTTCAAAACCTCTTGCCAGCATCCACCCAACAGTAATTGAATCTTCGTTATTGAACCGGAAGGTGTCTGTCGACAAGTTATTGTGCATCTGCCGACAGCGATTGGACAAAATTACTGCCAGCTCATGGATTAGGACATCCCATAGGCAGGGCCTGCGGTGCAGACCCGCAGCAAACAGGTTTCGTGAGGAAATGGATGTTTTCCGTCTTCGTGTTTTTTTTCGTTTTTGGTCCCTTCGTTTATGATCACGTTTTGACATACAGGGTTAACCTTTCCCATATCTATGATTGTCATCTGTTATTAGCTTATAGTGTTTCCACCACCTATTTCCTTCTTCTCTTTTTCTTTAGCTTCAAATTCCTGTTCTGCACCCTTCTTTTTGGTATGACCGGATTGGTTTTACCTAAGTCGCCGTGCGGCAAACTCCCCTTTACATCCGGCAAGCCTGTAGGGAAAATAGCATTGTTCTGATTATGATGGAAAGCCTGGAATATGTATTCGTTCCAGTAATTGGTTTCCAATCCGTATTTCATCAATGTATAAAAAGCCTTTGCATTATCCGGTTCGCCCATTCCCAGCAAGGTTCTCTTAACAAACACTATCCAATCGTCTTTTGTTTGATCCATCAGGGCATATGGGGTATTGAATACCATACTATAGTCGAATGAGTCGTTGATAGGCGGAAATATTCTGACCAGCCAGCGCTGCCCTTTTTCCCCCGAATAACCAGCAGGAATGTAGCACAAATAATTTTTCTGGCTGATAAGTTCCTGCAGCCAAATCCTGCCTCTTTGGCTGCCACAATGCTCATAAATGCCCATTCGAGAATTCTGCATTAATTCAAGGACTCTGTCCATATCAGCAGAGTAATCCAAATACTCGGCTACATCCAGCAAGCAAGTCCCGATAGTTTCCTTGTCCGGGCCAAATTGCAAGTCGAAAAAAGCCCAGCAGGTAAAATAACTCCCGGTAAGAGGACTCAAAGGAGGCCCTTTCGGTATGTATTCTTCTTCTGCGGGGCCAGCAATGTCACAATACGCTTTTAATTCCGGCAATACCGAAACAGATTCGGCAAACAGGGAGACTAAGTGCTGCATTGCCACATATGCCGCATGAAGAGGGTCCAGGCCATCATCTATGAGTTGCTTGACATCTTTTACGCTGTTTGGGTCCACTCCAATATTTTGAAGATTCCCAGCGTAGTCCGCCAAAGATGCTGTTTTCGCAAATTTGTTGACTTGTGAAACAAGAGCTTCTCCAATCATTCCCATTCAAAAATCCCTCATTTCTTACGGTTATTCAGTTTCCCAATACAGATTGCGATTGGCTATGGTATTGTATCAGGCTGGATAAAATTTTCAACTGCAACATAAGAGACCAGCAAATTTGGCCAAACTTACTTTTCGACTTGCGAATAGCATGTTCCTGTAGCATAATTATCACAAGACGTGCTTGCCAAAAGATTAGATAGAATAGTGT
>Ga0315280_10009601_pt1 | contig 12349 bp, 9 predicted proteins | sample YL17G06_40_MG_FD_203697 | JGI IMG/M metagenome (GOLD analysis project Ga0315280, IMG submission 203697) | Sediment microbial communities from Yellowstone Lake, YNP, Wyoming, USA - YL17G06_40 | ecosystem: Environmental > Aquatic > Freshwater > Lake > Sediment | place: USA: Wyoming | collected... | reverse complement strand
GGCCGGGATAGTGGAGAAGGTGAAGGAGCACGGCGGAGACCCCTTCGTCACAGACACAACCACGCTAGTGTATGGCTCGAAGCTCGGTCGGGTCATAGCTCAGGACATGTACAAGACCGCTGCCAGAAACGGCTTCACCGAAGCCACCCTGGGATGCCCCTTCGTCGTCGCCGACGGAGACTACGGATTGGATGACGTCAAGGTCAGAATAAACGGAAACTTCCTGAACTACGCTTACATAGCTCGGGCTATCGCAGATGCCGACGCAATGATCACTGTAACGCACTTCAAGGGTCACACCTCAGGGGTCTATGGGGGAGCGATCAAGAACCTGGGAATAGGCTGCCAGTCAAAGAGAGGAAAGACCGCCACCCACATGATGACTAGCCCGATCTATGGAATAGGTGCCACGTGGCCCTTCCACCCCGAGAAGTGTAGGGGGAAAGACTGCATCTCCTATCAGACGTGCCTAGAGCTCTGCCCAGTCGGAGCGGTTACGTTCAAGGAGAATCCACCGTACGTTGAGTGGGACAGGAAGAAGTGTGTCGGCTGCGGCGCCCACTGGTTCCTCTTCGCCTGCGGCGTATCCCGGTACCCACCTGAGTATGAGTACGCATGCCCCGCCGCCTTCGCTGACTCAGCTGCGGCAACGATAAAGGTCCTAGGTGAGAAGCACGTGGGCTACATCAACTTCGCCATTGACATCTCCCCTTGGTGCGACTGTGCGAGCAACACCGACAGCTGGCTCCTTCCAAACTTGGGTGTCCTCGCCTCGAAGGACATAGTCGCGATCGACAAAGCCTGCCTCGACATGGCGGACAAAGCGCCGGCGGTACCTGGGTCAAAGGCGTATGACAAGGGATTCATCGGAGAGCCTTGGAAAGAGGGGCATGAGAAGTTTACATACGTGAGCACCAGGTACCCGGAGGTCAGCCAGTGGATACAGGTGAACGCCGCAAAGAGCCTTGGACTCGGGAGCGCTGAGTACGAGCTGGTCGAGGTGGAGCCGGGACCAATGCACCTCTACGTGCCGCCACAGTACCGCGATCACCCAACCGGCTACGCCCTCAGGAAGCGCTTCAAGATAGAGACCGCGGAGCCTGACCCCGCCACCTACAAGAAGAAGCCTCGAGTTAACTTCGACAAGCTGAAGAAGAAGCCCTAGGCTTCATCTCCTTTTTCACAAAAGATCGACAAGCAATTATGGCGCCTACCTCAAAATCCTCCTAGTCGGGGTGGAACGCTTGTACGACATCGATAAGGTGAGAGAGGACTTTCCCATCCTCAAGAAAGGAGTCATATACTTGGACAGTACCGCAAGCAGCCTCACCCCCGAACCGGTCCTCAACAAGATGATGGAATACTACCACGAGTACCGGGCGAACGTGGGGCGCGGCATCTACAGACTCTCCCAGAGGGCAAGCGAGGAGTACGAGGAAGCCCACAGGAAGGTGGCGAACTTCATCAACGCCAAGAGCGATGCCGAGATAGTCATGACAAAGAACACCACGGAAGGAATCAACCTCGTCGCCAACGGCTTGATGTGGAAGAGAGGAGACAAGGTTGTGACCACGCTCATCGAGCATCACTCCAACTTCATCGTCTGGCTCAGAGTCAAGCAAAAATATGGTGTTGATATGGAAGTTGTCAAGCCAAACGCGGAGGGACTATTCGACCTAGCAGAGTTTGAAAGGGCTATCGACGACAACACGCGGCTTGTGGCTCTGACGCACGTCTCAAACGTACTTGGCACCATACTGCCGGTTGAGAAGATAGGAAAGATCGCCCACGACCACGGCTCACTGATCCTAGTGGACGGCGCGCAGTCGGTTCCGCACATGAAGACAAATGTCCAGAGCATGGGATGCGACTTCCTTGCCTTCAGCGGCCATAAGATGTGCGGTCCAACTGGCTCAGGGGCGCTCTACATCAGAGAGGAGTGCACTCCCCACGTGGAGCCTCTAGCCATCGGAGGCGGAACGATCGACGATGTAGGTGAAGATTTCTACAAACTGGGTCAGAGTCCGATCAAGTACGAGGCAGGAACCCCGGCCGTAGCTGAGGCGATAGGTCTAGGAGCCGCCACCGACTATCTGAGAAAGCTGGGCATGGAGAACATACAGGCTTGGGAGAGGAAGCTGACGGAGATAGCTTACAACGGATTGAAACAGATCAAAGGGGTGGACCTATACGGACCCGACCCAAGACACAAGATCGGAATCCTCGCCTTCAACGTGAGGGGACTCAATGCGCACGATGTCGCCCTGGTCCTCGACACAACAGCCAACATATGCGTCAGGTCGGGCCATCACTGCGCCCTACCCCTGGCGAAAGCCATTCTAAACGTGCCAGGGACCGTACGCGCCTCAACATACTTGTACAACACGGAAAAGGAGATATCAAAACTCATCTCGACTGTGAGCGAGATCTCGGAATCCTTAGGAACTCCCTAGGTCAAACGTACTGACCCAGGGGCGCGTTGGCTAGGAACTCATCCAAGGGTCGGGCGCGTATGGAGAAGCCCGAGCCATTTTCGCTCATCGCCTTTATAAGAGCCATTGCCGTCTCGATTCTGGTGATAACGGGAACAAAGAACTCTACTGCGGTCCTCCTGATAGCGAAGCCGTCGTCGACGCTCCGATGACTGGTAGTGGAGGGAGTGTTTATCACCAGCCCGATCTTCCGGGCCGATAGATAGTCGAGTATATTCTCTCCTCCGTCAGACTCTTCATGAATCTTCTTGAACACCTTCGCCACACCCACTCCAGCCTCTCCCAGAACCTTAGCCGTTCCCTCCGTCGCGTATATTGGATACTTCATCTGGTCGAGGAGTCTGCCGATCTCGACTGCCTCAGCATCATCCTGATTGCGCACCGTCAGGAGGACCGGTGTTCCGGTCTTCTGGATCCTGAGGTTTGTCGCGGTGAGCGCCTTGATCAGGGCGCCAGCGAAGTCGTAGTCGAGACACGCCACCTCTCCCGTCGAAGTCATCTCTACGCCTAGAACAGGGTCCGCACCCCTCAACCTCATGAATGAAAACATGGGCGCCTTCACCGCGACGTGCATCATCTTGGGCCTCTTCAGGCAGTTCAGCTCCCTCAGCGTCTTGCCAAGCATCACTTTTGCCCCAAGCCATATCAGTGGCACACCCGTAGACTTGCTCGTGTAAGGCATACTCCTGCTGGCTCTCAGGTTCAGCTCAATGATATAGACAAGATCGCCCCTGACCAAGAACTGGATGTTGAACGGACCCCTTATGTTCAGAGCACGTGCGATCTTGAATGTGTATTCCTCAATCTTTCTCATCACACGAGAATCAAGGGTTTGCGGAGGTATGACCATGGTGGCGTCGCCACTATGGGTGCCCGCGAGTTCGATGTGCTCCAGAACCGCTCCGATCAACACGTCACTCCCATCGCTGACCGCGTCCACCTCCACCTCTTGGCTGTTCTCCATGAACTTAGTGATAACAACCGGGTGTTCAGGAGAAACGCTCGCGGCGAGCCCCACGTATTCGCTCATCTCGCTCTCGTCGTACGCGACCCGCATCGCAGCTCCTGAAAGTACGTAGGATGGACGGATCAGAACCGGGTAGCCGATCCTCTTCGCGAACGCCTTCGCCTCATCCAGTGACGTCAGGCTGCTCCAGAGCGGCTGCTCGATCCCAATCCTATCTAATAGGACGCTAAACTTGGAGCGATCCTCCGCACGGTCGATACTCTTCGCGGATGTCCCAAGAAGACGAATCCCCGCCCTTGCCAGAGGCAACGCGAGGTTGTTCGGGGTCTGTCCACCGACGCTGACCACAACCCCCATGGGCTTCTCCTTGTCGATTATGTCAAGGATCCTCTCGAGCGTGATCTCCTCGAAGTAGAGCTTGTCAGACATGTCATAGTCTGTTGAGACCGTCTCCGGGTTGTTGTTGACAACTATTACCTCATCAACCCCCTCGCCCTTCATAGACCAAGCCGTGTGCATCGTGCAGTAGTCGAATTCCACGCTACTTCCGATCCGGATACACCCCGCCCCCAACACCAAGACCTTGCTCTTGGACCCCCCAAACTCGACATCGTCCTCTTGATCTCCGTAAGTCACGTAGCAGTAGTTTGTCTTTGAAGGCCACTCCGCCGCCATAGTGTCCACAATCTTGAAGGAGGGGAGTATGCCGTGGCGCTTCCTGAACCCTCGAACTTTCAGCTCATCTGTCCTAAGGCACCTTGCGATCTGCTTGTCCGAGAAACCCAGCCTCTTCGCCCCACGAATCGATTCAACAACCTCAACATCATCGCTTAGGGAGAGACCTTGAAGCCTTCTCTCCATGTCAACGATGTTCTTCACCTTGTACAGGTACCACGGGTCGATCCCACTCAGTTCATTGATCTCCCCGATGGAGATCCCCGCCTTCATCGCTTGGGGGATCCTGAACCATCTCTCGTCCGTGGGTCTCAGAAGCTCCTCACGGATCTTCTCAATGGGCTCAGGCTGATCGTCCCCAGGGTTTCCAACCAGACCGATCTTGCCTATCTCAAGCTCCCTAACTGCCTTCTGAAGTGCCTCCTCAAAGGTCCGGGCTATCGACATGACCTCTCCAACGGACTTCATCATAGGACCGACATGCCTATCGACCATTCCGGGGAACTTTGGGAAGTCCCAGCGGGGTATCTTAACCACCACGTAATCCAGAGCCGGCTCGAAGCAGGCGGTGGTTACCCCGGTCACTTTATTCAGAAGTTCAGGGAGCGTGTAGCCGATAGCCACCTTTGCGGCGATGTAAGCCAGCGGGTATCCAGTTGCCTTTGAAGCGAGGGCGCTGGATCTCGACATCCGAGGGTTTACCTCGATTGCGACGTACTCCTCGCTACGAGGGTTCAGCCCGAGCTGAATGTTGCACTCTCCTATTATCCCGACCGATCTGACCACGTTGATCGAAACGTCCCTGAGAATCTGGTACTCCCTGTTCGTCAGTGTCTGCGTCGGTGCAACAACCATCTTGTCCCCGGTATGGATACCAAGTGGATCCACGTTCTCCAGGGCAGCGACGGTTATCGTGTTGTCCGCGTGGTCGCGCATGACCTCGTACTCGATCTCCTTCCAGTGCTCAAGGTACTTCTCAACCAGAACCTGGTGTTCGATACTCCACTCCAAAGCCCGATCGACAATGTGCTTCAACTGACTAGGCTTGTACGCAACTCCAGCCCCTCCCCCACCCAGCATCCACGCCGTCCTCACGATGACCGGGTAGCCAATTCTCTCGGCGGTGGAAAGAGCCTCCTCGGTGGAGTACGTAGCCCCACTAGGCGGAACAGGAACGCCGGCCTTCTCCATCGCCGTCTTGAACAGCTGTCTGTCCTCGGTTATCTCGATGGCTCTGAGCGAACTCCCCAAGACTCGAGGCCCTCTATCGAAGACACCCCTGCGGGCGAGTTGCAATCCGACATTTATTCCCGTCTGTCCACCGAAACCGAGCATAACCCCATCGGGTTTCTCCGTTCGAATGATCTGCGCCACCACTTCTGGGATGCAGGGCTCTAGGTAGATTCTGTCAGCCATCCTCTTGCTCGTCTGGATCGTCGCAATGTTTGGGTTGACGAGGACGGTCTCGATCCCCTCTTCTCTCAGAGCCTTGAGCGCTTGAGAGCCGCTGTAGTCGAACTCGGCAGCCTGGGCTATGACGATTCCACCACTTCCTACAACGAGGACCTTCTTCAGATCCTCAAACTTGGGCATGCGAAGCCACCCCCAGACCGCCCATTTTGCCTTGCATGCGAGCAAAAGAAGAATTGTAAGCCTTACCATGACTCCGGACGGGCCCCACAACTCTTTCGGTCGACCAAACCCGTAGATTCTCTCTTTCCGGAGCCAAAGAACCCTTCCGAACGAAAACGCCTTTCCCTAATTTAAGTCTTGCGCAGCGGGAGTGAGATGGATCCTTCAGGTTAAGAACGACCGTCCAAGGATCGTCGGACCGAAGTCAAACAGATGCCCTATGGAGTCTAATCGTATCTCCAAGGGCTCGTTTGATCACATCGATGCTCGACAGGTATTCAGATATCTCCACATACTCCTCAGAGGTGTGTGAGAGCTTTGAGTCACCCGGTCCGTAGGTGACCATCGGCACCCCGAGCGCCTTTCCAAGGATGTTCATGTCTCCCGTCCCAGTCTTTCGCATTAGAGTAGGTCTCCTACCGAGAACCCCCCAGATCGCCGAGCTTAACGCTCTCACCGGGAGGGAGTGGGGGTCGGTCTCGAATGGCTCGATCTTGTCCTCAACTCTCCACTCGACTTCGAGGGATGGGAATGCCGCTCGATAGTTGGTGATGACGTTCTCAATCTCGCCTAGAACGCGGTCGCAGGTGGTCGTGGGAGGAACTCGGACATCTAGGAAAGCCTCACATAAGCCTGGAATCACGTTGGTCGCGTTTCCTGCCGAGATCTTGGTTATGGAGGAGGATACAGACCTGTAGGGGTCGCTATCCTTCTCCCCCTCGAATGGATGGCTTTCTATGGCCTTCGAGATCTCATACGCTCTCTCGATGGAGTTGCAGCCGATCCAGGGAGCGCTGGCGTGCACGCTGGGAGTCTTACACACCAGCCTCAGGAGGATGTGCCCCTTATAGCCGATCGTGATGTTGCCGATCCCACTGGGTTCGCCAAAGATCGCGTAGTCCACTCTAAGGCCACTCTCGATCAGCCCCCTGACGCCAGAGCTGGAACCCTCCTCCTCCACAACACCAGCAACTACAACCCGCCCATCAATAGACTTGGAAGTAAACGCCGAAGCAGCCATAAGCAGAGCCGCGAGAGAGGCTTTTGCATCCACAGCACCTCTCCCCCAAATCCTAACTCCGTCAGACCTCACCTTCATCCGTCCGGGAACCGTGTCTAAGTGCCCACAGAGGAGAACTGTCGGGGACCCCAATCCCACCTCACCCAGAACATTGCCCGTCGGGTCCAGGCGAACGTTATCGAAGCCCAGCTTGTTCATCCTTGCGGCTAGGAGGCGGGCAATCCTCTCCTCCCGTCCGGGGGGGCTGTAGAGATTGAGCATGGACCTGAACAGATCGATCGCGTCATCCGACAAGCTTGGTCCCTTCAAATCCACAAGCAGAGGTTCGGTGGGTTGATGATGACCCCCAGAGGAGATTCGTCCTTAGAGGACTCTCTTGAGGAGGACGAGATCACTCTCCCCAGTCTTCGCCCTCGATCTCAGCCACCTTTATCTCAAGCTCGTTCCCATGGATGCTGCAGACCTCGAAGGACAGACCGCAGTCTTGGCAGTTCAGTATCTCGCCTACCACAACATCTGGAGGGACAGGGATCTCCGCGTCGCACTCCAAGCACTTCACTATCAACGCTTAAACCTCTTGGGTGCATAATCAAAGGGAAAATAAGCTTTCCGTAGCTGTATTTAAGCACTTCGTGAAACCATACTTGGTTATCGCCATTTTCGTAACACAACTAGGGTATTAGTACCTGAAACCCCGCCTATTCGACGAATTTCGTCAACGCAGGAGTTGACTGCGCCTAGCCCATCCCCTGAGAGCAGCACAGCCACATCAAACTGTCCCGTCACCTCATAGACAGTCTCAACTCCGCTTATGCTCCTTATTTTCTCAGCTATCTCTGGTGCGGGCACCTCCGTCGAGACGGAGACCAGAATTACAGCCGCGATCCCGTTCCTAGTTGCGGTCTCGATGGTGAACCTCTCTATCAGACCTGAATCTACGAGCCTCTGGACTCGCTTTCTAGCCGCGCCTTCGGAGAGCCCCACCTCCTTCCCTAACTCCGTGTATGAGATTCGAGCTTGCTCGCGGAGGATACCAAGTATCTTAGTGTCTATTTTATCCGTAGCCTTGCCCAAACGGTTACTCAACCTCCCACCTTTGAAGGAAGCCTCACCCGTTCCTCTTCCCCGAGGAGGCCGTCCAAGAGTGAGAGGGTTTGGGTGATCTGCTCCTTCTCGATCACTAGAGGCGGCAAGAATCTGAGAACCGTCCTTCCACAGTAGAGCATCAGAAGCCCCTTCTTGACCGCATTCAGCAGGATGTTCTGTATCTCAAACCTCGACTCCAACGCCAACATCAGTCCTAGCCCCCTAACCTCCCGGACTATCCTATACTTCGCTTGTAGCGCACGAAGCCCATCTTTGAAGTAGGAACCGAGCTCGGCGGCTCTTTCTGGAAGATGGTTCTCGATGATGAAGTCTATCGTGGCGCTTGCAGCGGCGCAGGCTAGGGGGTTTCCACCAAAGGTGCTCGTGTGGTCGCCAGTCTTGAATGAGGACATAATCCCATCTTTCGCAAGCATCGCTCCCATGGGGACACCTCCCGCGATCGCCTTAGCCACACATAGAATGTCTGGAACAACCCCCCAGTGGTCGCTGGCCCACATTCTGCCAGTCCTTCCGAAGCTGGTCTGAACCTCGTCAAATACTAGAAGAACGCCCCTCTGATCGCAGATCTCTCTGAGACCCTTGAGATACCCTTCAGGGGCTACGTGGATCCCTCCCTCGCCCTGGATGGGCTCGACTATCACAGCCCCCGTCCTGTCAGTCATCGCTTCAACAACCTTCTCTGGGCTGCCGAACGGAACAAACTTGAAGCCTGGTACGAGGGGTTCGAAGGGTTCCCTATATCTGACACCCCAGGTGGCTGAGAGGGCGCCCATAGTCTTCCCGTGGTAGCTCCCGACCATCGCTATTATATCGGGCTTGCCTGTGTGCTTCCTCACCAGCTTGAGAGCTGACTCCACGGATTCTGTCCCGGTGTTGCAGAGGAACACCCTGTCCAATCCGCTAGGCGCGATCTTGACGAGCTTTTCGAGCAATTCTGCCCGGGCATCGTTGTACATGGAGCCGTGGCAGGTGATCAGTTTCTCGGCCTGCCTCGAAATGGCTTCCACGACCCTTGGGTTCGAGTGACCAACTATGCTGACCCCGTAGCCGCCCATGCAGTCCACGTACTCATTCCCGTTGATGTCCCAGAGCTTCGCCCCCTTGCCGCGAACGATTGTTACGGGCAGCTTCCAGTACACGGACGCGCCCAGTTTGTTCTCGACATTCATGACAGTCTGTTCATCCAATCTCGATCACCGTCCCGATCCTATGATCAATAGACGCGGAAATTGGGTTTGCACTCCTCCCAGACGCTATCACCGCCCTCTTCACTCCTCTTTCAACCGCCTCAGTTGCTGCCAAGAGCTTCTTGTCCATCCCAGGTCCCACTCTGGGCAGGATCGCCTTTGCTTCGGCGAGTGTCATCTGGGGTATCACCTCATCTCCCTTCATGACGCCCGGAACGTCTGTTAGAAAGATAACGATCTCAGCAGGCAGTGCGATGGCGACTCGGGCCGCAGCCCTATCGGCGTCCACGTTCAAGAACTCGTGTTCGTCTCCGAGAGCAACTGGCGCCACCACGGGCACATATCCATTCTCGATCAGAAGCTTAAGTAGCCCAGTGTTCACGCTTTCGATCTTTCCCGTGTAGCCTCCCTCGATCAGTCTTTTTCTCCCACGCTCGTCAATTATGACCAGCCTCTTCTTTCGATTTGCGCGGAGGAGGGAGCCGTCGACCCCTGAGACACCGACCGCTGGCACAGCACGGGCTTGGAGGGCGGCTGTGACCTCTTTGTTTACCTTACCCGCCATGACCATCGTGAAGATCTCAACCGTCTCCCTATCGGTGTAGCGGCTTCTGATCCCTTCCGGAGAGACCACGAAGGTCGGGCTCTGCCCCATCCTCTCCGAGATCCTTGTCACCTCGTCCGCGCCACCGTGAACGAGCACGACCTTCTCCTTTGACAGCAGGGTCTTCACGTCGTCAAAGACGCTCGGATCGAACTCGCTAGTGAGGAGACTTCCACCTATCTTCACTACGATCGTCATACTGGGTCACGCCGGATGGATTCCAGGGAACTCCAGTCCCATCTTCTCCTCAAAGCCGTGCACAACGTTCATGCACTGCACAGCGGTCCCCGCCGCGCCCTTCATCAGGTTGTCTATGGCAGATATCGCCACGACCCTGTTTGCATGATCATCAACCTCGAAGCCGAGATCGCAGAAGTTCGAGCCTACGACCACCTTCGGGTCGGGTAGCCGGAACAGACCCTTTCGGTCCTTCACGAACCTTATGAACGGCTCATCTTGATAGAAGGCACGGTACAACTTCCACAGGTCAGGAGTGCTGAGAGGCGATTCTGGAAACACGTGGCACGTTGAGAGTATCCCTCTCACAATGTTCACGGCGTGAGGCGTCATGGAGACTGTGATCGGTTCACCGCGCAGCGATGTGAGCTCCTGCTCTATCTCTGCCGTGTGGCGATGCCCCACCACCTTGTAGGGTCTCACAACACCCGACCGCTCGGCGTGGTGGGTTCCGAGCGTCGGCTTGACCCCCGCTCCGGAGGACCCGATCTTCACGTCAACGACGATCCTGTCCCTCTCGATCACCCCAGCCTTGGCCAAAGGGGCTAGAGCGAGTATAGACGCCGCCGACATGCAGCCAGGACAGGCCACGAGAGACGCCCCCCTAATCTGCTCCCGATGGAGTTCTGGTAGACCGTAGACCGCTTTCTGAAGGAGGTCGGGGCGAGGGTGTTCATATCCATACCACTTCATGTACGCCGCTGGATCCCTTAGCCTAAAGTCGGCACTAAGATCTATCACCTTGAGCCCAGACTCAAGGTATGCGGGTATGATCTTGTGCGAGGTGCCATGTGGGACCGCGGTGAAGACAATGTCGCAGTCTCCAGCCGCTTTGAGAGGATCAAGCCCGTAGAATTTGAGGTTTGTTAGCCCTCTCAGGTTCGGGTGGACCCTGAAGACAAATTCATCCGCATAGCTCCTAGAGGTTGCTAAGGCGACCTCGACCTTTGGGTGCTGCAACAGGATCCTCAGGAGCTCCCCACCCACGTACCCGGAAGCCCCGATGACTGCCACTCGCATTTCTTATCTCCTCATCTGTTCAAGGGCGTAGTCTATTATAAGACCTGGGATATCCGCCTCCGAGACTCTCGACGCCCCCCTAAACTCAACGGTGCCGTTAACTTCATGGACCACAATCCCTCTGGCAGACTCCATAACATCGACGCCCAGAACCCCTCCACCTACAGCAGCCGACGCCTTCAAGACCGTGTCCTCAAGCTCCTTGGTTAGAGGGCACGGCTCGGTCCTCCCACCCACAGCCACATTCGTCCTCCAATCGCCTGGAGGGGCGTACCTGTAGACAGCGGTCACTACACGATCACCAACAACTATCGTTCGAATGTCGCGTGGTGGACGTTCTATCATCTCTTGGACGTAGTATATCTGGTACAGAGGGTTGCTGAGTTGCTCTCGCATCTCGAGCAAGGCCTCCGCTGACTCTAGGTCCTTGACCTTGGCGATAAGCCTCCCCCAGCTGCCTGTTACCGGCTTCAAAACCGCGGGAAACCCAACCCTCTGCATCGCTTCTAGAGCCGCTGTTCGGGTGAAGGCGAGTATCGTCGTCGGCGTCGGAACGCCGGCTTTCTGGAGAGCAAGCGTGGTGAAGAGCTTGTTCCCACAGAGGTCCGTGACCGTGAACGAGTTTATGACCTTGAGTCCCTTGCTCTCTAGCAGAGCGGTGACGTGAAATCCACGATAATGGCTGATACATCTTTGGAGAACCACGGATCCGAACTGGTCTTGGAGTCTCTCTCCACTCTCACTCAAGTCTAAGCAAATAGCCTTAGCGTCCACTATCTTGAGATCTAGTCCCTTCGCCCTTGCCTTCCTCACGAGAGCCTTCTCATCCCATCGGACACGGTCAAAGACTAGCCCCAAGGCACTCCTCAAAACTAGCTATTCACCCCAGTCTTCTCCTACCTTCTCCGCAGGCTGGAGAACTATGCAGTCTCCCTTGACCTCCCGCGCCTCGAACTCCAAGCCGCAGTCGGGGCAGGAGACTATCTCGCCTGGCATGATGTCACCGGGGACCGGTATCTCGGCATCACACTCCGAGCATCTAGCTTTCGAGTTTCACACCTCCTCTGATTCTATTGACTGCCTCGCTCAGGCTCGTCTCGGCACGAGACAGGCGCGTGAAAAAGGATGCCAAAACTTTCGAGTCCGCGTGCAGTCTTCTCCTTCTCGCCAGAATCATTCTGCGGACCTGGGCTGGAGCGGGTCCTCCAGCAACCGCCCTAGAAAGAACACTCCGCCTAGGCGAGAGCGCTCCAGTCAGAAGCTCTTCGGAAATGACATAGTCTCTTCCGAGCATCTCCTTCAACACTCCTGTAACCTCTTCCCCTGAAACCTGCTCGAGCGCCTTCCCCTGGGAGATGGCTTTGGTCACGATAACACCGACGGCTTGGTGGGCGAGGCGGAATGGAA
>Ga0315280_10009600_pt1 | contig 12350 bp, 6 predicted proteins | sample YL17G06_40_MG_FD_203697 | JGI IMG/M metagenome (GOLD analysis project Ga0315280, IMG submission 203697) | Sediment microbial communities from Yellowstone Lake, YNP, Wyoming, USA - YL17G06_40 | ecosystem: Environmental > Aquatic > Freshwater > Lake > Sediment | place: USA: Wyoming | collected... | reverse complement strand
AGCCGCCAATGTCCTGGTACACCCCTCCGCCGCCCCCGCTCTCCGCCAGGCTGAAGGTTCCGCTATAGGCCACCGCGTTGGTCACCGAGGCGCTCACCCCGCCGGCCACCGCCCACGGCGGAACAGACCCATTCTCGAAGCCCCAGCCCTGCGCGGCCTGCACGTCGTCCCAATACACCGTGCCCGCACCCCCGGTGTACCACAGGTGAATCCGAACCTTGCCCGTGCTGGTGGCGATGAAGTGAACCGCCCACTCCTCCCACCCGCTGCTGGAGGGCGTCCGCCAGCCCTGACCCGCCTGGCCGGCTCCCCCCGTGTCATGCACCCAGAGGATGGCTTGCCCGGCGGTGCCCGGCGCCGACCGCACCCACGCCCCGATCCGGTAGAACTGGCCGGGAATCAGGCCTCCGATGTCCTGGTATACGCCGCCCCCGCCCCCGCTCTCCGCCAAGCTGAACGTTCCGCTGTAGGCCAGCGCGCTGGTCACCGACGCAGTGACCCCGCCAGCTACCAGCCACGGTGGAACAGATCCGCTCTCAAAACCCCACCCCTGCACGGCCTGCACGTCGTCCCAGTAGACCGTGCCGCCGCCTCCGGTGTACCACAGGTGAATCCGAACCTTGGCCGTGCTGGTGGCAATGAAGTGAACCGCCCACTCCTCCCAGCCGCCGCTGGAGGGCGTCCGCCAGCCCTGACTCGCCGGGCCGGCTCCCGCCGTGTCGTGCACCCACAGGAGGGCTTGCCCGCCCGTGCCCGGGGCCGACCGCACCCACGCCGTGATCCGGTAGAACTGGCCGGGAATCAGGCCGCCGATGTCCTGGTATACGCCGCCGGCACCCCCGCTCTCCGCCAAGCTGAAGGCTCCAGTCCGGGGCAGCGCGCTGGTCACCGCCGCACTCACGCCATAGGCCACCAGCCACGGTGGAAGCGACCCGGTCTCGAAGCCGGGGTTAGCGACCAACCCGGGCGGCGCAACCCCCTGTGTCGTAAAGGACCAAGTGGCGGAACTGGTGGAGCCGAAGCTGTTCTTGGCCACCACCTTCCAGTAGTACGTCGTATTGCTGCTCAGGCTGCCCGGACCGTAACTGGTCCCCGTCGTGTTGGTCACCAACGGAGGAGACGGTGAGGTCCCAAAATACACGTCATACGAGTTGGCCCCACCGGAAGCGGACCAACTCAGCGTGGGCGCCAGCGATACCCCTGTGGCCCCGTTTGCCGGCGACGGACTCCCGGGCGGTGGAGACGGCGGCGCCCCCGTCGTGAACGACCACACCGGGGAGGAAGTCGAGCCAAAGCTGTTCTTGGCTACCACCTTCCAGTAGTACGTCGTGTTTTGGTTCAGTGTGCCTGGACCGTAGCTGGTTCCGGTGGTGTTGGTCACGAAGGGAGGAGAGGGCGAGGTGCCAAAGTACACGTCGTAGGAGTTGACCCCGCCCGAGGCCGACCAGCTTAGCGTGGGCGTCAACGACACCGAGGTAGCCCCGTTGGCCGGTGAGGGGTTCGCGGGCGGCGGCTGGGGCGGCCCCCCGGTGCTGAAGGACCAGACCGGAGAGGAAGTCGAGCCGAAACTGTTTTTGGCCACCACCTTCCAGTAGTACGTCGTGTTTTGGTTCAGTGTGCCTGGACCGTAGCTGGTTCCGGTGGTGTTGGTCACGAAGGGAGGAGAGGGCGAGGTGCCAAAGTACACGTCGTAAGAGGTGGCCCAGCCCGAGGGCGACCAACTCAGCGTGGGCGTCAGCCCTACCCCGGTAGCCCCATTGGATGGCGCGGGGCTCCCCGGCGGCGGGGTGGGCGCAGCCCCGGTAGTGAAGGACCAGGGTCCCCCGGTGGCCGTGCCGAACGAGTTCTTGGCCACGATCTTCCAGTAGTACAGCGTGCCCGTGCTGAGGGTGCCCGGGCTGTAGCTGGTGCCGGTCACGTTGGTGGTGGGCGATGCGGGCAAGGACGTCCCGAAGTACACGTCGTAAGAGGTGGCCCCGCCCGAGGCCGACCAACTCATAGTGGGCGTCAGCGACACGCCGGTGGCACCGTTGGCCGGCGAGGGGCTCCCCGGCGGCGGAGTGGGCGGAGCCCCGGTAGTGAAGGACCAGGGTCCCCCGGTGGCCGTGCCGACCGAGTTCTTGGCCACGATCTTCCAGTAGTACAGCGTGCCCGCGCTGAGGGTCCCCGGGCTGTAGCTGGTGCCGGTCACGTTGGTGGTGAGCGATGCGGGCAAGGACGTTCCGAAGTACACGTCGTAAGACGTGGCCCCGCCCGAGGCCGACCAACTCAGCGTGGGCGTCAGCGAGACCCCCGTTGCCCCATTCGAAGGCGAAGGATTCGAGGGTATCCCCGGCACCGCCAACGTCGTGAACGACCAAGTGGCGGAGCTGGTGCTGCCCGCGCCGTTCTTGGCCACCACCAGCCAGTAGTAGGTGGCCCCCGCGGCCAGCGTCCCCGGGTTGTAGCTCGTCCCTGTGGTGTTGGTTACGTAGGGCGGCGAGGACGACGTGCCGAAGTAGACGTCGTGCGAGGTCGCCCCGCTGCCGCCTGTCCAGTTCAGCGTCGGCGCCAGCGTCACCCCCGTCGCCCCATTAGGCGGCGAGGGACCAGACGGTGTTCCCGGGACTGCCTCGGTGACCGTCAAATCGACTGTATTGGTGACGCCGGGATCCGTAGGAATGCTTGTATTCCAGCTTCCGTCCGTCCTTTGATAGGCCGTGAAGAAGTGGTAGCTCCCCGCTCGGGTGAGCTGCTGACTCCTGCTGTAAGCATATGACTGCGCAGGAGACAGAGTCAGGTTGGACACGAAGGGGAAATCCGGACACCCCGCGTCACAGGTGCCGTTCCATCGGCCGCCGGTCGTCAAAACCTGAAACGTATAGTCCGTGCTCCCCTTGTTCGTGATCGTGAACTGAGCTGTTAGGGTCTGGCCGACAACGTACGGCCCGGAAGGCGTGATAATCAGACTGGAAGTTATTGTAGGCTCGCCGCTGCCTCCCCCCGCCGACGCCAGCTCGATGTAGTCAAAGGCAATCGTGTCATTTCCAGAACTACCCCCTAATGCGGGGTCTACCCGAACACCGGTTATCGACCCGGACCAAAGACCGTGGCCGCCCAAGTAGACGGAATACTCCCGGAACTGCCCGTCGTTGTTGACTGTGAAATTGACCCGCTTGTCCTCGCCCCAGCTTGGGGATGATGCGGTCGTGAAGTACACGGCCCCGTTAGGGTCGACTCCGTTGCTGGCCATTCGAAACTTCAATGCGTTGTAGACGGCTGCGCTCACGTTCACCAGCGGCGGGCTCTCCAAATACGGATCTCCCGTACCCTTGGGATCAAGTGCCAGCGTCGTGCCGGTCGCGGAGTAGCAGTCCACGTTGTGGACAACCCACCCCTGTGCATTTCCACTCGTGTTGAAGTCCCACCGCGTGCCGCTGTTCGTCCAGAGATTGGTGCTGATCGTCTGGGTGTATGGATCGCCACAACCGCCAGACCACCCGTAAGGGTCGATCGGCGTCCCGTTCCGTTCCACCTGAAAGTGCAGATGAGCTGCGACGGTGCCGACATTCCCCACTGTGCCAATGTAGTCTCCGCGATATACGTGGCGAGGGCTGACGTGGCTAGATGCGTGCAGAAATCGGCTCAAATAGCCGTTGCCGTGATCGACGTAAAACGTGTTGTAGGAAGAGCCTGGGATTTCATAAAGATCGCCCTCTGCAAGCGCATAGATGTATGTGCCGGCGGAGGCTCTGAAATCGTACCCGGGATGGCCATCATAATAAAGATAGCGGCTGTCCCCTCCCCCTGCATAGTGCCCGTTCACCCAAAACGGCGTCAGGGCGTAATCTTGAGCGAAGCCGTAGAGAGTCGTACCTGCAACCAGATCCTTTGGATAAGGCTCTTTGCCGGTCTCACCTGTATAAGCAACCACGGCAGAATTGCCGGAGTAAGGTGATGTCATCCAGTGATCAAACACCGAGTTTATGACGACGGACGTTGGCGTTTGTCCTGCCAGGGGGAAGCTTAAATACCAGGCGCCGGTCAGGCCAGACTCAGCCATAGTCTGGGCAGATGCTAGTCGCACTCCAGCCGTTTTGTCCTGCCGTGACAATGACAGCCTGAATACTTCGCTGGGCTCGAAACGCCACAGTACCAGTGTGGGTCGGTCGTCCTCGATCGCGGTCATGAGTAGGGCTTGGGCGAGCCTCCGGACGGGCAGCACGTTGGAGAAGCTAACGGTGGCGTTGATGGTCTTGATCCGGGCACTCGTTTGGCCCCGGGCGTCCAACGAGAACTCGGCTTGGGATGACATTGTAGGATCAGAGAGCGTCGAAACATCACCGGCACTCAGCCGATCAACGGATATAGCTCGCAAGAAGGGTAGTGCGTCATCGGGAACGACCGTGCGCCGTGTGGCGCGGCCATCGAGTGCTACCTGTATTAGGACCGTTGTAGACGTGGCAGAACCAGGCCCGGCTTCAAGGAGGAGGATGCTATTTCCGTCATCCCCCCAAGCGAGCAGCTCTGTAAGAAGCAGGCCCCTGTACAGGACCGTCTGGGACCCGGTATTCACGTTGAATGTCAGGACCCCCGTCCCAGCTCCGTCTTGGTATATCACTGCAAGGGGACCGCCGGTAGGGGACCACTCGGCCGCGAGTGGCCGCTTTCCTGGCGCAATGATCTGCTTGCGGCCACTGGTGAGGTCGGCTAGCACGAGATCCGTACCGACCCGCAGGGCCAGATTGCCATGCGCTACCCCATAGCTTTGGTCCCCACCGTGGAAGATGGGGACTGAGAACGGAAGCTGGTCATGGAGGCCAATGGCATACACCAGCCCGTCATCCAACACAGTGGGCACGACGGCCCCGGCCGACATCTGTAGAATGTCCTGACGGCTGAGGGAGCAGTCGAGACACTGGCCGGACGGCGTATTCGAAGCAGCCTCGATTCGAGAGTCAAGCGGAGCTAGGCTCAAGACGAGCCAGAAGCTCATCCACCTCACCAATCGCACCATATTGATGTCCTTAAGTCAGGAATCTTTCTATCTCGACCGGTCGCGGTAGGCATGCCGGTCGCCCGGCACCCCCGCACAGATCCGTACGCGCGCTCATCAGCGCATACGGCTGCTATCTAAGCACGAATTTGCATCTTCGGATCCGGATCAGGTCCAATATACACCCCACGCCCCCCTGTGGCTACCCCGGGAGCAGGATTTCAGCGATTCCGCAACCTGCCCGGTAGATCCGCCCTCGGCGCTCGCCAAGAATCACCCACTCGTGCTCGTTGAGAGTGACCCACACGAAGAACGGCTCTTGCACGATCTGAGGGAGCGTGGGCAGGGCGATCATTATCATCCGCGCCGCAGGTGCGCTGCGCCAAAATCATTGTTTACATGACGATGCACGCGCCAGATGGCGTTCTCATCAGCCGGCACTCCGCACAACCGCTCCAAGACGCGTCCGGCGCTGGGGCGCGTCGGGACCCGCCAGCGGGTCATTTTTGGCGAGCAAACCTGGGTCATTTCTCCCCAGTGCCGAAGGTACACGTCCATTCCTGTGCACGGTAACCCCCTTTGAATGTGTGCAATCACCAACTCCAGGGGGCGGCGAGGATTGAACAAGCGGTTCTCCTAGCCAAGCAGGACTCGCAGGCCGTCTCGCTGATACGGGAGGTCAGCCTGGGCCGCATTTAATAGTGGGACCTAGGTGTACAGTTGTCTACCTCCGCCAAGCCACCCAAAGCTTTGCCTGCAAAAGGGCATCATATCATCTACAGATGTCATAACAAGTACGGTGTGGGAATGAAAGAACCTTAACCGCAACTGGCCGCAGAACTGTATGGCAGTCCTCTCGGGGAGTCTGGGAAGCGGTGTGTGCTTCAAGACATCAGCTCACCAACTTCGATCCGGAATCCCCTAACATGAAAGCCCTGATAGTCCTATAGGTACCGGAACTACGAACACCTCCCCTGCACACTCAGACGCCGATGCCTGAGCGGTGACCGGGCATGCCGAAGCGCCACACGGCTTACAAGGAAGACCGGATTATAGGCCATGTCTAATTCCTCCCACAAGCGAAACGAAGCGAAAAGATACGACTGCGCATCCTTTCGCTTCGAGCCCCAGGGTAAGTGTTACTCTTCAGAAGGCTCGGCACTAAGCTTCTTCCGCGACGTTGTTGAAGCTTTTAGAAACTTTAATTCTTGTGCGTTCGGACACCGTTCTGAAGGATCTAGTCCTCTAACTTAGGAAACGCCGTGATCCGCAGTTTGGCCGACCCGTACGGGATCAGCGTGAGCGTCTCGATCGGCTCTCTGCTCGCCACCGGGCTCACCGGCAGCGGTCCGGCGGAGCCGTTCTCGAGGCCCCACTCCGGAATCCGGCGGCCTCTCACGCGGATCTCGACCGGCGCGCCCGCAGCGCTGAAGGGCATCTCGCGGACAGGCTTTTCGATGACCCGTGGTTTGGCGCCGCCCAGGATCAGCCCGTAGTTCCACGGAGTGGTGGGGTGTACTTCCCAATCCGCCGCCGGGCCGATCTGGCGCAGCTTGCGCCACTCCTCGCCGATCTTGAGCGAGAAGACCAGCGGCCCGCGCTCCAGCGCGACCGAATTGTGATACCAGCGGGAGGTGCGCACCCGCATGGGGAAGGTCAGCTCGACCCGGTCGCCTTTCTTCCAGGTACGCTCGATGCGGTAGTAGGCGCCCGGCCGCACACCGGAGACTCGTTTCCCGTTCACCGTGACGCGGGCCCTGTCCGCCCATTTGGGAACGCGCAGCGCCAGCGGGAACGCCACGCTTGAATCCGGGTTTACCACCAGCCGGATTTTCTCCCGGAATGGGTACTCGGTGTCCTCGGTGATGGTGGCGCTCACACCGTTCCTCACGACTGTGCGCACCTCGCTCGGTCCGTAGGCGATGGCGGCCACTCCGTCGTCCGGCGTGGCCATCCAGAGGCTCGCCACCAGCTTCGGCCAGCCCTGGTGAAAATTCGAGGTGCAGCAGCCGAAATTCGGTTCCAGTCCGAACAGGTTCGAGTCCCCTCCGTTGGTGGTCCAGGCGCGGGGATGGCGGGAACAGAGCACCTGGTTGGGCTGCTGGTCATACTGGTGCGCCCACATGTCCCCGCTGAACGTCCCGGGCAGACCATTGAACGCCATCTTCTCCAGCCGGTCGCCGAAGGCCGTCTCGCCCAGGATGGCGCTCAGGTGCTCGAGCGAGAACATGCCCTCGACCACCGCGCACAGCTCGGTGCCCTGCGAAGGATTCAACCCGGCGTAGTGCTCGTCACCGCTATGCAGGCCGTTCGGCAGAAGATGGTAGCGGTCCATTTCCCGCAGCAGTTGGTGGATGGCTTCGCGGTCCGAGCGGTCGCCCGAAACCAGCCCCCACACCGCCGAGGTCTTTAGCGCCATGGCGTTGTTCACCACGTGCGTCTTCAGGCCGGTCTGCGGCTTGCTCACCTTCTCCCGAAACTGGAAATCCGCGAAGTGTGCCTTCCAGTCAAAGCCCTGGGTCGAGAGCTGCCGCGCGAGATCCAGCAGCCCCGCCTTCCCGGTGCGGTTGTACAGCCAGACCAGGCTGAGGACCTCGTCGCCCCAGCGGTACACGGCCCACTTCTGCAACGGGCGCCCCGCCAGCAAGCCGGCCTGGTACTGGAAATAGCGTTCCATCAGCGGAATCACCCGCGCATCTCCGGTGGCCTCCTGGTACTGCGTCAGCACCTTGAGCATGATCATCAGCGGCCACCAGTCGTCGTTCTTGGCGGGACCGATCGAGCCATCCGGCTGCTGGTTGCTCAACGTCCAGTTCACCCACTTGCGGGTCTTGGCGATGAGTTTGGGGTCTTCGAGCAGGAAGGCCAGGGGGACCAGGCCGTCCAGGTAGTACGGCCCGCGCTCCCAACTTTCACCGGTTCCGCCGAGCCATCCGCTGTCCGGACCCACCGAGGGCCAGAACTCATCGAGGCGCCCGCTCAGCCCGTCCGCCTGGATGCGCAGTTGCCGCTCGAGCCAGCCTCGGGGCTTCACCGAAGTCAGCGGCAGAGGGTAGAACGCATTGGGCGGCAGCGGGCTTCGGTTCTTGACGGCAAGCTGAGCCTCCGCGCCCCAGCCGGTCGAGCATACAATAAGGGCGAATGCGGCAGTTTTCATTGTGGGTCCCATGAAAGTCTACCTATACTACATCGGAAAGCCCCGCGACGCGCACGCCAACGCGCAGGCCCAGGAGTATCTCAAGCGTTGCCGTCGCTACGCCCGCTGCGAGATGCGGGAGATCAAGCCGGACCGCTTCGACCCCTGGGACCGCCATCCCGCCGCTTCGACGATCCTGCTGGACGCCGCGGGCCAGCCGTTGGATTCCAGCCGCTTTACGGCGCTGGTGGCCAGGGCCGAGCAGGAAAGCCGTGACCTGGTCTTCATCGTCGGTGGGGCTGATGGTCCACCTGCCGGCTGGAAACCGCGCGCCAGCCTCCTCCTCTCGCTCTCCCCGATGACCCTCCCCCACGAACTGGCCCGGGTCCTGCTGGCCGAACAGATCTATCGCGCCTTTGCGACCTTGCGCGGCCACCCATACTCATTGAGCCATTGAAGAATTGAGTCATTGTGTGATTGGGTCATTGAGTCATTGCCGGAGCAGCGCCGGTGCGTCCGGGATCGGGCCTTTCAATGACCCAATGACTCAATGGCTCAATGACTCAATTCTTCCTCTGTGTTACCGTAAGACCATGGAGGGTCAGCGCGGTCTGCTGATGGTGTTCACCGGAAACGGCAAGGGCAAGACCTGCGCGGCCCTGGGTACGGCCTTCCGGGCCGTGGGCCAGGGATTCAAGGCGCTCATGATCCAGTTCATTAAAGGCTCCTGGCACTACGGGGAGCTGGATGCGGCCCGCATGCTCGGCGAGGCCTTCGAGATCCGGCCCATGGGCCGGGGCTTCGTCAAGGTCGGAACTGAAAAGCCGGATCCGGAAGATGTGCGCCTGGTGGAAGAAGCCTGGAAAGCCGCCTGCCAGGCCATGCGCTCGGACCGCTACGACCTGCTGATCCTGGACGAGGTCAACTACGCGATTCATTACGGCATGATCCCCGTCGAGCGTGTGCTGGAGGATCTGGCCCAGCGTCCGGAGCGGCTGCACGTCATCTGCACCGGGCGCAACGCCCATCCCGGGCTCATCGAGGCGGCTGACCTGGTCAGCGAGATGAAGGAAATCAAGCACCCGTTCCACCAGGGAATCACGGCCGTGCGCGGCATCGACTACTGACCATCATGCCCTGGTTCACCAGACAGAAACCCAGCCGCGAGACCGGCGCCCCGGACGAGGAGCGCAAGGTCAAGACCGAAGGGCTGTGGCTCAAGTGCGAGGGCTGCCGCCAGATCATCTGGAAGAAGGCGCTCGACGATAACTTGCAGATCTGCGCCAAGTGCGGCTACCACTTCCGCCTCGACGCCGTCACCCGGCTGCGGACGCTCTTTGACGGCCCCTTCGAGGAGTTCGACAAGGGCCTCATCTCGACCGACCCTCTGGAGTTCGTGGATTCCCGGAGCTACCAAGACCGCCTGGGCGCCATGCGCCGCGCCACCTCGCTTTCGAGCGCCCTAGTTTCCGCGGCCGGCGCCTTGAACGGCCGCCCGGTCAACATCTGCGCGCAGGAGCTGAAATTCATCGGCGGGAGCATGGGTGCGGTGGAGGGCGAGAAAATCACGCGGGCCATCGATCGGTCGCGGGCCGAGCGCAAGCCGCTCATCATCGTGTCGGCCTCCGGCGGCGCGCGCATGCAGGAAGGCGCCGTCAGTCTCATGCAGATGGCCAAGATCTCCGCGGCCTTGATGCGTCTGGATGAGGCCCGCGTGCCGTTCATCAGCGTGCTCACCGATCCCACCACCGGTGGCGTGACCGCCAGCTTCGCCATGCTGGGCGACCTCAACATCGCCGAACCCGGCGCCTTGATCGGCTTCGCCGGCGCGCGCGTCATCGAGCAGACCATCCGCCAGAAACTGCCGGAAGGCTTCCAGCGCGCCGAGTTCCTGCTGGCCAACGGGATGTTGGACGGGGTGGTGAAGCGCACCGAACTGAAGAACTTTATTGCGAAAGCTCTGGACTTCTTTTGCGGAAAGAGCTTGTAGCCTGTAGCTTGTGGACCCTGTGCTTCTACAAGCTACAAGCTACGGGCTACAAGCTACAGGCTACAGGCTCCGGAGGGAACCCATGCGACTTGTTCTTGCTTTCTGCTTGGCCGTCGTCCTTCAGGCGGCGGATTTCGACCTGCTCATTCGCAACGCGCGCGTGGTGGACGGCGCCGGCAACCCGTGGTTCCGCGCCGACGTGGGAATCAAGGACGGCAAGATTGCGGCCATCGGCCGGCTCGCGCAGGCCAGCGCCACCCGGGAAGTGGACGCCCAGGAACGCGTGCTGGCGCCCGGATTCATCGATCTGCACACCCATGTCGAAGGTGAGGTCGAGAAGGTGCCCGGCGGCGACAACTACGTGATGGACGGCGTCACCACCGTGGTCACGGGCAACTGCGGCGGTTCCTACCGCAATCTCGAGGAGGCCTTCGCGCGCCTCGACAAGCAGGGCATCGGCTTGAACCTGGCCTCTCTGATCGGGCACAACACCGTGCGCAGCCAGGTCATGGGCACGGCCAACCGGCAAGCCACGCCCGAGGAAATCTCAAAAATGCAGGAACTGGTCGAGCAAGGCATGCGCGCGGGCGCAGTGGGCCTCTCGACCGGCCTGATCTACATTCCCGGGACCTACGCCAACACCGAGGAGGTGGTGGCGCTGGCCAAGGCGGCGGCCAAGTTCCACGGCGTCTACGCCAGCCACCTGCGCGATGAGGGCGAGCACGGCATCGAAGCCATCGAGGAAGCGGTCCGTGTCGGAAAGGAGGCGGGCCTCCCGGTTGAGCTGGCGCACTTCAAGATTGACAACAAGCGGCTGTGGGGCTCCAGCTCCAAAACCCTGGCCCTGATCGACAAGTCGCGCCGCGAGGGCGTGGACGTCACCGTGGACCAGTACCCCTACGACCGCTCCAGCACCGGCATCGGCATCCTGCTGCCCTCCTGGGCGCTGGCCGACGGCGACGAGAAGGTCAAGCAGCGGCTGGCCGATCGGCCAACCCGCGCCAAGATCGCCAAGGAAATGGAGCGGATGGTCAAGCGCCTGGGCCACAAAGACTACTCTTACGCGGTGGTGGCCTCCTGCTCGTTCGACCACTCGCTCGAAGGCAAGAGCATTCGCGAAATTAACCTCCTGAAGAAGCGCAAAAAGAAGCTGAAGGACGAGATCCAGACCATCCTGGACCTGATGGCGCAGGGCGGGGCTTCGATGGTCTATCACTCCATGAGCGACAAGGACGTCGAGCGCATCATGCGTCACCCCAACACCGCCGTGGGCAGCGACGGGGGCATCCGCGAGTTCGGCGTGGGCGTGCCGCATCCCCGCTCCTACGGGACCAATGCGCGCGTGCTGGCCGAGTTCGTGCGCAACCGCGGCCTGCTCACCCTCGAAGATGCCATCCGCAAGATGACCTCCCTGCCGGCCCGCACCATGGGCTTCCGCGACCGGGGCCTGGTGCGCGAGGGCTACGCCGCCGACCTGGTGCTGTTCGAGCCGGCGCGCGTCCAGGACAAGGCCACCTTCCTGAAGCCCCACCAGTTCTCGGAAGGCTTCGACCTGGTGCTGGTAAACGGCCAGCCGGTGGTCGACAACGGCAAGCTGACCGGCACGCGCTCGGGCCGCGTGCTGCGGCACACGGTCAATCCGTAAGACTCACGCCCGGCGACTGGCTGTGCTGCCCTGAGGCTCGTGCCGCCTGCCTGCTCCTCGGTAGCGCAATGGTAGAGTGTGCGGCTGTTGAGCGAAGGGGTGTAGGTTTCAGTCCTGGGTGGGGAGCCACTCTAACCCGCGCTGTCTTTTGTTGAGGTTCGGGACAACCCCAGACCTACGGTCGAACTCCCAGCCGCACCTCACTCCGGGACTTGGGGAGGGCTTTGAGGCTTGGCCTTGCGAACCCCCGTTATCAAGTGAAACACACCCGGCTCACCCGGCTTGAGTCCGTACCATGTTTCTCTGATCTCCCGTACTTCTTCGCGACAGAGCCGGGCTTTACTTGGAACGTGCTTCCAATCCGCGTGAAGTCTTCGCACACGGTTGATCGCATTGGCGACCTCCCCGGGATCTAAGCCGGCTCGTTTCAAGCTGTCGCGCGCACTCTGGGGGCAGCCTTCTAGCGCGCGCTCGATATCGCTAAGTATCTGTGACGAAATAATGTTGTCAGACTTTGCGTTCCTGAGGAAGTATTGAGTAGTTCCAGTCGCCGTGGAATCGGTCCCTACGGAGCGCTACTCGGGCGAGTTCCTGATCCGAGACT
>Ga0315280_10009599_pt1 | contig 12352 bp, 9 predicted proteins | sample YL17G06_40_MG_FD_203697 | JGI IMG/M metagenome (GOLD analysis project Ga0315280, IMG submission 203697) | Sediment microbial communities from Yellowstone Lake, YNP, Wyoming, USA - YL17G06_40 | ecosystem: Environmental > Aquatic > Freshwater > Lake > Sediment | place: USA: Wyoming | collected... | reverse complement strand
ACAACAGAAAACAGCCCAAAGTACTGTCCGAAGTGTGGCCACCAACTCACTTTCAAAGGCACCTTCTGTACAAACTGCGGCGTCAAGTATTAGCGGCCGGATACTGTGAGGTCATACCCGACACGAAGCCCCCACTTAGAACCACTCACGCTCCCTTTTTCACAGAACACCTCATTTGATGGTGAAGTATCAACAAGGGGCCATTTTGGGCGCTTCCCCTAGTGATGGTTGAGGATCACGCTATCCGTTCTATAGCAAACCATCCAGCCTATCCGCTGATAAGTTGTCTCACAGGCTCGTTTGATACTTAACCATCAAAAATCAGTAATCTCGGCTTTTATTGGCAGACCACGAGTTGTTATGGTGAAAGTTCCTTGCATATCGACTGGTCTGCAGATGAAGTGATGCAGGCAGGAGACGTCTGCAAGATCGTTTTCCAAAGAAAGAAAGCACAGGTGGCCTGCCGCCTCTTTCTGAATTGGCTGAAGAGCAGAAGAGGGCACTGGGCGAGCAAGAGCGCGATACGCGAGTTCAGCATCAGCCTCCAGAAAGGGCTCATCTGGCAAAATAAGCGCTTCACATACAGCCAAAGAAACTTCTACCTCGTCATCTTACGAAACCTGATCCGCATTGGCCTATTAATGAGAAATAAACCACGAACAGACGAACGTACAGGCAAGATGCTATTCGGCTACGGGCCAACTGAAATGTTCATCTCAAAGGAACCACCAAAGGGCAGCGGGTTCTACCGCATCTCCTGGTACATCGCAAAGTATTGGATGAAAGAGTTCCCCTGACTGTAATGATAATCAAGAAAGATGGGGTTTAGTGAGAGCGTTCTTTGAGTCTCAAAGAGAGCACCTGTTGCGAGAGCATACGCGCATGGTTTAGTCAGAAAAGAAAGATGCTTGTGTGCCCAAATTCTTCACACTATGGAGATGTCTTGGCGTTTGATCCTGTGATAAGGCACCTGTTTGCAGTCGAAGCGAAAATTGATGATGCACGCAGTGGTATTGGGCAAGCATTGACGTATCTTGCGTTCGCCGATTTCGTTTATGTTGCAGTTCCAAGTGGCGCGAAAGAGCGGGGAACACTTCTTCGCAAACTTGGGCTAGGCCTTTTGATTGTGGAAAAGAGCGGACGGGTCCGTGTAAGATGCTTTCCTAGCAAGAACAAACCGGATTCTAGCAAACTTCGTCGTAAGGTGCTATCCTTGTTTCTTGCTAACGATAATGCTTTGAAAAGAAGACGGAAAGACCTACAAGTGTTAGCAACTTCACGAGTTTCTCTTCTGAGACACCTTACATCTGCATATTATCATTGGAGCCGGGGCAGGCACACACCGTGGTCGCTGAGCATGATCCACCGCTTGGAACTGGATGCTTTCCGTATGCAGAAGGAGATTGAGCACGCCAAGAAATTCTTGCGATATCGAAGAGTCCCTCCGTTACTCACAGGGACCCTCCAACTGGAGTTAAACCAATGGTTCTCTATGTGGAAGTCGTGGCCAGAGATTACTACGCCTAAGCTTGGTCTGAAATATAGAAAACCAAGGGGGTGGGGTATGTTGTGGACACGTATAGTGCCCGAACAGCGGTTACTTGTGTACTCTAGACATCACAGAAACAGACGGTAACGAGTTTGATAGTGCAGGCTTCCCTGCAGTTGCGGGGGTCTTCTCGCAAAACAGCAGGATGACACGGCAAGGGTTTCTCGACAACGCGAGATGTCCAGTAAGCTCACATCTCAATCTCAACTTCATCGTTCGCCTTGAATGGGTACTGTGAATCACTCACCATCACGGAGGGGACCGTGATGTACTGTGTCTTCGCGTTCGTGCTCTGCAGGATGCGGGTTCGCTCCTTCAAGACCATGAAAGATCTGTCTCTGAGGTCACACGGTCCATGCTCAAAAAAACCAGCGGAAGCCTCTAGGCGACAAGCCCTGACAGCACCGACTCCAGATGACGAGATCAAGAAGAAAGGGTTCGACCTTTACTGTGCAGAGAAAGCCGTCCGCAGGCTGACTCCGAACATCACCGCAGTCAAGGGTGACCTAGAAGGCTACAGAATAGTCGAACTGAACGACGGCGAATGGATATGCGAATGCTTCCACTACGCTCAGAACGGGGAATTCTGCGAGCACATCTACGTCGCCCAGCTTGCCAGAAAGGCTAATCGCAGCTACGAAACCGAAATGTCGGCATCTGACGAAGATAAGCTGAAGTGCAGATATTGTGGATCTCTTGACATCAGCAGGTGCGGTTTCCGATACAACGCCAGAGGAATCTCACGCCGCTACTACTGTCACGAATGCGAACGCAAATTCTCAGTTCGAATTGTGAATAGCGAACAAGCCCTAGCGAACGTCCCGATCGAAGTCGTATGGTTGCTTGATGAAGTTGGACTTCAAGTGTCGAGGTTGAATGGTCTGCTGGTCACGCTCGACTCGAAACTCACCAAACTTCCAACTAGGACACAACCGGCTTCAGGTTAGTCCGAAGCTCTCCTTGGGAAGTCGTCTCCCCCGTTTACGTTTTGAGACCAAGTAGTAGCGTCCACCCCAGCCGCACAGCCACCGCTGACTCCGTGCCCTGGACTTCCTGTTCCCTCAAACTTCCTTCGTGACCAGTACTTCTTCGCCGAGCATGTCGATAATTTTCACAGCTACTTCCTCAACATACTACCACGCATCTACAGGCACAGATGGAAGCCCTCCGCAGACTACAGAAACTTATGCCAACAGCGCAAGCGCTCGTCGAGGAAAACCGTGACAAAGAGCCCGGCGAGATCCTCGCAGCCGTTGCAACGCATGTTACGAACGCAGCCCTTGATGCGGAACGGTCATCCCCTAGTTAGCCCGTCGGAAAAATCCCTCTGAAACAACCCTAGACTCGAGTCTCTAGGTCCTAAATCGATTACTGATTAGGCCGTGTTATCGTCCAGACGTCAACGAGGTTTCGTCGCCGCTTAGGCAACACCTTATCCCTGTTGATTTGATGCTCTGTCTTCATGCTTTACTCTGTCGAAAGAAAAGTGTTCGAATAGTGCCTAGCTTCCTCCCGGTTGAATCGAAGTGACCCACGCCTAGACCTAGACAGAAACCCATTTCTCTTTAGACAATCCAGTAGCTGCTGGTGGGAAGACACGGTCGCGAGCACCACTAACAAAGCGCTTAAGGAATGGGCCGCAGTAGTGGAGGCGCTCGGCCAAGGCAAGCAAACAATCCTACTCCGAAAGTACGCGCCTGCAAAGCGCGAGTTTCTGCTGTACCCCACCTATGAGTTCGCCCGACGCAAAAGCTATCTCGACATTTTTCAAGCCGAATATCGAGCAGTAGCCAAGCAGGCTGTGGCAGCCAAGAGAGCGAAGCTAACTGAGATTAAGTGTTACGTATCAGTTACGCAAGTCATTCGTGTAGAGAAAGCTGGCTTGCCCTCCCTTCGGACACTATCCAGACTCTACATCTGGACTCCTGAACACGTGCAGCAATACTTCGCCAAAGCCGACGAAGCATTTGTTTGGCTTCTCAAGGTTGAACTGTTAAGCAAACCCGGGATAATCAAGGATCTACCCCGTGGCGCGATAACCTACGCGAACTTGCCTGAACCAATCCCCACAGATGGACGATCTCCAGTTCTTTCAGACAATTTGTTGAGAACAGTCGAATCGCAAGTGAAGGATGGCATCCAAAAGTTAGAATCGAGAAGCTTCCGGAGAAGGAAGTCAAAGAGACTCCGGAGATGTCCCATACCCGATTGAGGGATATGATTCAGGAGATTGGAGTCAGGGAGAACAGGATAGCTAAGACTGAATATCCTATCGATGGCTACAGGTTTGATGTGATCTGGAAGAGAATCGCGGCAGGAACTCCATCACACGTCTTCGAGGTCCAGATCGAAGGAAACCTAGAGCTAGCCTTGACCAAGCTTAAGCATGCGTGGGACAAATGGAACAGCTTCCCTACAACAGATGAGGACGCGCCTAGAGCTCAGTCCCTTCTTGAAGGCTCTTTTCATGAGATGGGCTACATAGCCCGTATAGTTGACTGGGGAGCCAAAGATTCCCCTTCGGCGATAGCGGGACTAGCGCGTCACACCCAAGACAGAATCTGTAAACGACTGGGTCTCCTCATGGTCCGCTTGAACCGCGACTTGGTCGGCTCTTAGGGACCTGAGCGTTGCAACAGCCATAGATGCCTCAGAGATTGGTAATCCACTGGGCGTACGCGGACTCGGAAAGCAATACCGCCGATTGGTCGTCTAGGGAGTAAACGAGCAACCTGGTCTCATCGGGTTTCCAGAGAATATCCGAGTCATGCACTACGACGAACGCAGGAACACGTAGCCTGCTACTAACGAGTTTCCACAACTCGACCTGCCGCGACTCAGAGTCAATGAAGCGTTTCAGAGCGGCGTCGTAGTCGGTTGGAGTGAGTTCGCGAGCACCACGCTCCAGTAGACAGGTTTTCACGATAGCTACTGGTTCCCCGAGTTTGTCTGCAATCCGCTCCTTACGCCACTCTACCCAATCAATGTTGATCCAAGCTCCGGGCAGGGAGGCACGCCAATTGATGTACGTCTTGTCACGCTGACCAGTTGTCTCTCCTTTGACCGGCCTAATGGGCGGCATTCCCGTGGCTTGCGGCCTTGGAATTCCTTTTGCCTCGCGGGTCTCAATGTCACTGAGGTTCCGCAACCAGATCGTTTCAGATGATCCGCTTTCATATCTTGGATAGGTTTTTCCAAAGGCAGGGTAGCGCTTCTTTGCCAGATCCACAACTTCTGCCAACTCCATTGGCTTCTTCTGGAAGAACTCTGAATCGTCCGGCAGGCGAACCAGAAAATCTGTGAAATCCTCGGTTGCAAATTGTCGGGTCTCGAAGGTTGAAAGCTTGAGTGCCGTGAACTGCATCATGGGGGGGAGCCATGGAGCTTTGACGTTTGAGTACACGACTGCATATGGAGTTACCCCCAGTCTATGCGCGACTCTCCAAGCAACGTCGAACTGGAAACCGCGCATCTCACATAGGAACCTCCTGAGCACGTCTTCAGGTGTGGAGTATCTCGGAGTAGGCGTACTGGTTTCAATCAACCCCACCGGAGCCTTGTCTCTGAACTCTACGAAGTCGATATCTGTCGCAAAGAAACTGTAGCCTAACAGACGATGCCATTGGCTGTACCTTAGGTCGATCGGCACTTTACTCAACTCGATCAACTCGTATTCTAAGTCGAGCCTTCGCAATACTAGGGGGTAGCCGGCAACATTCCATTGCTACATTAGGAGTCTATCAAATCCCTATGCCACAGGCTGTGCTCGCTTGGTGATGTGCTCGACGAAGCATCTCTCACACCGTGCCCCATTATCCAAACTCTCTCTGAATTGGGGTCGATCAGTTTTGAGCAAACTCATCAGTCCAAACAAGGCCTGTTCTTGCTTGCACTAGTGAATTTCCCGTTGCGTCACGACCTCAAGTCACCATTACCGTCTTTAGCGATTCTATCTCCTTGACGAGTATAGAGTGCAGTCTTTCAATGATGTAGTTTGACTGAATAGTATCGAATCCCAGTGTTCTGAGGATTGCCTCATCAATGCGAACGAGATTTCTATCCTTCTCCTTGAGTTGCTGCAGAATGCTCGGAAGAGTGATATTCGCCGATTTTCGGAGGACTTTCCCCAAGTATTCTCTCTCAGCTCGATCAAGATTTCTTGGATCCAATATGAAGAACGTGTTCAACACATATTCCGATAACTCGAAGAAAGCTCCTTCAGTCTCAATTCTTTCTAGGAGGATCTGCAACACGTTGAGACTGCTGTTCAACCAGAGCGCAAGGATTTCTGCATCTTGTTGATCAATGTCGCGGACTGCCCAAAGCATCTTGGTTGGGGTAAAGTCTTTCGATGAGTAACACGCGAGCAATCTGGTTCCAGGTGCCGAAATGTTGAACCGGCGAACAATCGCGAGTTTCCCAGAACGTGTCGATATGTACTCACGCCATCTTCTCAGGTCTTTACTGGGCATTGAGCGTCCGAAGAAAGCTCGAGCACTTGGGAAATCGCCTACAACGACATAGTCAAGTCGGTCTGATACGTCTACCTTGTCAAGTAGCGCAGGTCGTCGGAGCCCGTACACAGTTGATTTCGTGGGGATGGAAACTGTTTGTTTTGTCTGTTTGTTCACGGCTCTGATTGAACTATCATCGACATCGCTTAGAGACCACACATCACCTGACTTGATAGCCTGTGCAGGATCTCTCAGAATATACGTTGACAGGACGGAGACCTCTTCCCCTGATTCGATCTCGACCCCTCGTACCATATGAGCGCCCGTTTTCGCAAGGTAGTCTGAAAGTACTGTGAGTTTCGAATTCCCCTTGTCGAGAATGGTGTTCCAGATCTCCGAGAGCTCAGGCCGGGATGCAACTAGCCTAAACAGGTTGGCTATGTTCTTCTGAATCTCGCCACGCGGGACAAATTGAACGTCTACCGGGATTGATTGTGATTGGCTCGTCTCAATCTTGGCGGAGAGTACTTCTCTTTCTCTGGCTGTCAGCTCTCCCACAAATACCAGACGGGAACTGCCTTCCCTCGTGACCTCTTTCTTGAAGGCAAGTATGATCTCCCTCAAGCTGGTGTCATTCGAGAAAGCGGAAGTGGTAGTTCTGAGGAATATGTCTTCGATTGTGGCACGTTCCACGAGAAGTTGTCGAAGACCCCTTGTGCTCTCAAGCCGCAGGACAGCTGACGGAAGAACGTATGCTGCCCGGCCGCCGGATCGTAGTATCTCATCGCAGAGGATAACGAAGAATCCGTACAGTCCCATCTGTCCACTGACATAAGATGAGTATTTTGAGAACCGAGTTTCCAGTGCCTCCTTCTGACTCTTAGGGATTCTCTCTTGTCTGCTGAATGGGGGGTTTCCAACTACCAGGTCAAAGCCGCCAGCTTCGAATATTGGCGAGAACTCCATGACCCAGTGGAATGGAACAAACCATTGTTCGGCCCGCAGCCGTTCTATGTTCTTGTGTAGTTTGACGCAGAGTTTCCTATCGAGGTCCGCACGGTACTTCATGGTGAGTAGATCGATGCGTTTCTTGAGCTCACCTGCCTGTCTGGTGTTGCGTTCATGCCTGTACTCCTCAATGAGTTTGTTTCTATCGCGGAATTTTGTTTTAATACTCTGAGGATCTTCCAAGGTAGCGGTGTCTCCGACATCGCCTGTGGCATCAATGAAACCAAGGAGACTATTGCCATGCCTTACGTTGAACTCAATGTTTGGAAGAGGCTCGATCTTGGTGGCGTCGCTGATCATTGAAAGCCACAGACGCAGTTTGCAGATTTCAACTCCGCCCGGATTGATGTCGACACCGTGCAGGTTCTCTGTCATCACATGTTTCTTGAAGTGATAGGTTGAAGAGTTGTCAGACTTCTTGAGTGTTTCCTTGTCATGCACGATTGCAGTAGATCCGAGTTGGTCGAGCTTCTCGTAAAGTCGTAGTAGGTAGTCGACAAGAATGTCTTCTGCAGCCACAAGGAAAGCGCCTGAGCCGACTGCCGGATCAACGAGACGGACTTCCCTCAAAGCAAGATATGTAAATTCCAAAATATCCCTGTTATCCTGACGAATGATTTCATCAAATGAGGTCCACTGCTTGCGAAATTCCCGCTGCAAGTTTTCACACAGAAAACGGTTGATCACATGCTCGCATATGAGTCGCGTAGCTTCTCTAGGAGTGTAGTATGATCCGGACCCTTTGCGTTCGCCCTCATTCATACTCATCTCGAAAATATGACCCAGAATCTCAGGTGTAAGGCCTCCGCTTTCAGTGTCTTCTATAACCCACTCGTAGCCATCGAAAAGGTCAAAGACAGATGTCCAGACAGCGTTGTGTATGTTCGTCCCGTCAAGTTCAAATTCACGCCGCCTGAAAAGCCCACCATTCAGATATGGAATCTCTCCGAATTCGGATCGATACTTTTCCTTGACCTTCTTGTCATTTGAATTCAGCAATTCAAAGAATAGGGGCTGGAGGTAGGCTTCGTAGAAACTCTTCTTCCGTTCGAGAGCGCGTTCGTAGAGAGAGCCTAGGTAGTCTTGCGGTAGGATGCCTTTGGCCTGTAGGAAGTAAATGAAGATAATTCTGTCAAGGATGACTTGCGCGAAGATGCTTTTCACGCCATCCGATGTGCCGTTGACCTGCTTCGCAAGTTTCTCTCGAACAATTTGGTAATCTTTGTAGAAACGGTCCACTAATTCCTTGACATCGAAGAGGTCGAGCAGTGACTCATTATATGGCTCTTGCGAGTATGTTATGGCATTCAATAGCTTGAATATGCTCTGCAATCGTTCCTGGGGGTGTCTCTTGGATTTATCAAATGTGAAGGTGTTCGGCCTTTCGTTTGATCTAATGAACTTCAGCTTCTGAAGCGTCTTGTCAATGAGTAAACCATATCTAACGTTCTTGAAATCAAGCAGTTGTTTTCGCTTTTGTTCCGTTATCTCAGGCGTTACCTGGTCAACAATTTCAAGTCTCATGAAGTGCTGTGGTGTTACTTTGAACAGGCTGTGTGAAGAGTCGAAGGTGATTCCGCGAGTCTCAAAGAAGCCCATTAGGGAATCAACATCATGTACAGTCGCAAAACTTGGAGGTCCAGTGTTCGCGACTGCCCGCGATGTCATTATTGATTCACCAAGCTGATGAGGCCCCGAATTTGAAGGGTTGATGTTTCTGGACGAGCTATTGCTTGAGCAGTTCTCTTTAATTCCTCAACCAAAGCTTCGAATTCTCTGATGAAATCATCTGTCATGATTCGCTTCCCGTTGACCATCCATTCCCTGCGAAACGCTTGCAGTCTGCGTAGGTAGCTGGATGGGATCTCTCTTGCTGTGAACTCGGCGAGAAGCTGCTTGAGCTTCTCAGCCCTAACTCTGCGCTGGTCGGTGAGACCTCTAGTTGCTATTGCATCGCTCACTCTTGTCTCAATGCTACCCTTGATTCGCTCAACATCACGTTGGGCCCCTATGTTGGTAAGCCGTTCCTGTAATAGCTGTTGTTTCCGATCTTCGACTTGGCTTTTCAGTTGGTCAATGATTGATCGTTCAATGACTGTTAGGCGACCTGGCTTTTCTTCAAATTCTATGCTGGTGAACTTTGGAGCCTTTCCTTCTTGGGCTGGGACAATGCTCCATGTGTCTTGTTCCTGCGTGTTCGGTGGTGCCCCCATTCTGAGCCTCTCAAATACAAGAGTGCCAGGTTCGTCTGCGGTAAGACGTGTGAATGGGATTTTCCCATCAGGCATTCTTGTCACCTGCCCTAACGATTCGAGCTTGATTCCATACTTACCTATGGACGTGAGGAGGAGTTGATCTATCTCGTCGAGGTGTTTTGCTTCGCTTGGGCCCTCGAGTTCATCCCACTTTGTCCCCATGATGAGCTGTCGTTTCTCTTCGAACAGTTCGATGTCGTCACGTTCCTTACTTCGTATGAGTTCAACCTCTTCAGGAGACAGGACCGCATATTCTGTTCCGATTATCTGGATTATGTCGCGGATTTTCACCTTGAGTCTGCGCATGAGCTCGATTTCGCTATCGATGTTTTTGTCTGGGTTGAAATTCCAGACATCGATTTGCTTGTTGACGCCGATGCGGTCAACTCTGCCCACTCGTTGAATAAGTTTAACGGGGTTCCAGGGGAGGTCGTAGTTCACTACTACGTCTGCTTCAGGGATGTTTGTGCCCTCGCTTAGAACATCTGTTGAGATCAATATCTTGCAGCCACTATCAGTTTTGAATGCGTCGATCCGTGGTTGCTTATCCTTAACGTCTCCTGTGACGAGGCGGATTTTGCCTAGGTTCTTGTCCTCTTTGAGATTTTCGTAGAGGTATTCTGCGGTGTCTATGAACTGGGTGAAAAGAATCTTCTTTCGTGGGTCTGCCTTCAGTTTGGCCTTCAGTAGCTCGATCTTGTCATCTCGAAAGTGAAAGTTGTCAACCCTGAGTTTCTCAACAATCTTCATGAAATTGGTTGCGCGGTCAAGGTCTCTCTTGATACTCGCTAGGTAATTTGCCTTTTCCGTTTCGGAGGGAGCCTTTCCAAGCTCTATGAATTCGCTGATGGTCCTATCATCTGCAACGATATGTCGGAGTTCTGTTCTAAGTTCTTCTTTGGTTTTTTCTCTGAGTTGAGCTATACTATGCGTATCCAGTAGGCGTTGGAATCTGAGAAGCGCTTGTCTGAGGTTCTCTATGGATGCGTGGAATGAGTAGATGCTACTTTCAAGACGCTTGTACAGCAGGTGCTTGTAGATGGCGGTCAGGTATCTGCCAGCCTTTGGGTTGAGTAGTGTGACGTGGGCTAATTCCAGCTCATCGATGAACTGGATAATCTTGTTGAACAACTCTCGGTATTCGGGGCCGCGGAGCTCGTAGTTGAACGATGTCAGATTCGGCTCGAAGAATTTGACGGTTCGCCCTTCAAGTTTCATGGTCTCTCCGTAGCTGTTACGCAAGTCCTTTCGAGTTGTCCTAATGACGAGGTGTTTTCGTAGGTCTTGGACTGAGTCCTGAAGGATTTTAAAAAGGCTCTTGTCGATTCCCCCCTCTTTGCGATATTTCTTGGAGGCTCGACTGTATTTTACCAAGCCAAAGTACGGCTTCAGGAGGTCCTGTCTACCGCCTCTGAATCTGGCTTCGTCAAGAAAGATGTCGATTATGTTCTTGAGATCCTCTGGGCTATTGTTTATTGGTGTAGCTGATAGCAGGAGGAATTCGGTGTTGATGGATCTCAGCTTTCGCAAGTTTTGATGTCGAATACGGTCGCTATTCCTGAAATTGTGTACTTCGTCTACCACGATGAGGTCATAATTGTAGTATTTTGATGCCTCGAAGTCGTCTCTGCTGAGATCGTACATCGACAAGGTGGTGATGTCGCGGATGGAGATCCCAAATCTTCTAAGGTATCCCAGCCACTGGTCTTGTACGAGGAGATGTGGCGGAGCTATTAGGAGAACTCTTTTCCCGTTAGCTAAGTAATGTTTTATTGTTTGGCAGGCAACGAAGCTTTTCCCAAGACCTACAGAGCTTGCGTTTATTGCCCCTCCGTAGCTTCTTATTGTCGTTAGACATTGCTTGTAGTCGGCGATTTGGAACTGGAGAAGGATTTTCTCCTCTTCCCCTGAGACAAGATATTCCTTGCCGAGCGCTAGAATCAGATATCTAACGAATTCGTCAGGCTTGAGGTAGATGTACGGGAGTTGAGTTGCTGCAATGTGGGAGAACCTTCCGTCCGATTCTATTATTTTGAGAAGGTCTTCGTTGAATTCTTGTGATGCCTGCCAGTGTTTTTCGAACCATTTCTCAAGCGGTTCTACTGTGAAGCCGTTCTTGTCGACTTCGTTGAGCTCGATGTTCTCTGCTTGTCCTTGATAGGTGAAATTTGAAGAGCCTACGATGGTGATATTTGGTATCGGGTAATCGGTCAGGTCTCTAAATATGTAGGTCTTTGAGTGGAAGCGTTTGTCGGTCATTATTCGAACATCGAGATAGCCAGATTGAATGAACTCATACAGCTTCGATAGCTTGTCGAGGTCTAGCTTACCCATCTCTTCTTGGATGCGCTTCTTGTAGCCTTCGGCCAGTTGCTCGGCAGTTGGTTCATCAACATCTCGGCCCATAATGATCTTGAACGGTGAGTCTAGTACGCCGTCGGTGATTGAAGGGGGCCTAAGATTTTTCAACTCCTCCTTAACCAGATCGAAGCCTGAGACGCGAAGGTAGCCAGTTGCAATCTTGACCTCACGTGAGTGCTTAGCATACTCTCTCACAGCGTCTCGAAGAAGGAATGTCTCGTTGTCAATCAGTGTCGGTATTTGTACACTCATCGTTTCGACGCGCTCCGTTCACGCCTTTCTTCAAATGAATCCATTAGGCGGTTGAGGAGGTCATCGTATGTTTCGGTCTTGTTGCCGAGCTTTCCCAAGCGGTCCCGCGTTGCTTTCCTAACCTTGAGGCTCGTGATGTCGCCCAAATATCCTCTAAGGATACTGAGTATCTGAGTATTAAAAGAAAAGGTCTTAGATTGAAATCGTGGGCTTGCAACTCCTGCGCTTCCGATGATCGATCAGAATTCTCCGCCTAGAGGTCCAAGTGTGTTAGGCGCCTAACCTCTAGGAATAGCGTTGGGAACCGGTTCGCGGCAGGTCCGTTCGACCAGCTGTTTTACTTCGTCCATGCTGACTTCCTCTATCGAGACATCGAAGGCGTCGTCAAGTTCTCCCGTCTCGAGTCTGTCGCATAGGTCGTTCAGGACATCTGCCTTAGTTATGGGAAAACCCCAACAGTGTAGTTCAACGAG
>Ga0315280_10009597_pt1 | contig 12354 bp, 9 predicted proteins | sample YL17G06_40_MG_FD_203697 | JGI IMG/M metagenome (GOLD analysis project Ga0315280, IMG submission 203697) | Sediment microbial communities from Yellowstone Lake, YNP, Wyoming, USA - YL17G06_40 | ecosystem: Environmental > Aquatic > Freshwater > Lake > Sediment | place: USA: Wyoming | collected... | reverse complement strand
CGAGGTGTGCCAAAAAAATATTTTCACCTATATCTTAAAGAAATAGAATGGCGTTTCAATCATCGCAACGAAAACTTAATCCCACTACTTAAAAATTTACTTAATCAACGAACTGTCAAAGAATAATTACTGAAACTAAGTTACCTAATTACCTAAAACATTGAGATAATTTATCTTTTTCTTTTTTAAAATATTATACAGCTTGTTTAATAATTCATTACCAATTCCCTGGCCACGGAATTTTTTATCAACGGCGATATCATCCAATGCACACCAACTTTTAGATAATATCTTAGCAATCAAAAAACCAACTAATTTACCCCCTAATTTGGCAGTTAGAATGATATTAATCTTCTGATCCGCCACCCATTCATCTACTTCTAGCATTTCACAAAAAGGAGAATCCTTGGAATATTTTAATTCAGGAATTTTTTGGCCAAGTTTAAAGATTGGAGCAACATCTTCTTTTTTGGCACGATTAATTAAAACCGTCATAAGATTTTATGTAGTTAAAGTATAACAAATTTTATCCAACTCAAAAACCCCGTCATTTCGGCGCGGCTTTGTTTATATATCAAGGTTTTTAACGTTTTTTGCTTGGATCTGAATAAATCGCTTTCTTGGGCCAACCTCACTGCCCATTAAAATGTCAAAAGTCTCATCAGCTTTTTGGACATCCTCAACTGTTATTTTCTTCATCAAGCGGGTAGCCGGGCTCATGGTGGTATCCCAGAGCTGCTGAGGATTCATTTCGCCAAGCCCCTTGTAACGTTGAATATTTATGCCACTTCCGGTTTTAATTTCTTCTTCAGGATTTTCACCGATCTCTTCATTAACTTCTACTTCCACTTTTTTGGTTTTAGGTAATGGGTTATTGGCTCCGCCCTGAAGGGCTTCAGCCCGAAGGGTTATAGATTTTGCCTTACTCTCCAACTCCTTCATCGCTTTGTCCAATTCCTCATCATTAAAAACATAACGTACTTCTTTGCCTTTCTGAACACGATAAAGCGGCGGCTGGGCAATGAATAAATGACCATTGGTAATTAATTGGGGTAAATAGCGATAGAACAATGTTAATAACAAAGTTCGGATATGTGAACCATCCACATCAGCATCAGTCATGATAATTACTTTACCGTAACGCAAATCTTCCAAATTAAACTGCTCACCAATATTAGTGCCTAAAGCAATGATTAAAGATTTTAATTCATTATTAGAAAGCATTTTATCCAAACGAGCCTTCTCCACATTTAAAATTTTACCGCGCAAAGGCAAAATTGCTTGAAAGCGACGGTCTCGGCCTTGTTTAGCACTGCCGCCAGCACTATCACCCTCAACAATGTATAATTCACATTCCTCAGGATTTCGTGAAGAACAATCAGCTAGCTTTCCTGGCAAAGTCAAGCCATCTAAAGCGCCTTTTCTAATCACAGCATCGCGAGCTTTGCGCGCGGCTTGTCTTGCTTGAGCCGCCAATAAACATTTGCCAAGGATCTCCCTGGCATCTTGAGGATGCTCTTCGAGAAAAGCGTAAAAATAACCACTGAAAATATCATCAACAATGGTCTTCACTTCAGCATTGCCAAGTTTAGCTTTGGTTTGACCTTCAAACTGCGGATTTTTCAATTTAACTGAAACAACTGCCGTCAGGCCTTCTTTAATATCCTCACTGGTTAAATTTTCATCTTTTTCCTTGAGAAAATTATTAGTCCGAGCATATTTATTTAAAGTTCTCACCAGTGCTGTTTTAAAACCAGTCAGATGCATACCGCCTTCGACGGTATAAATATTATTAGCATAAGAATAAACCATTTCCCGAAAATTAGTACAGTATTGCAAAGCAATCTCCACGCTGACTTTTTCTTGTTCTTTATTAATATAAAAAACATTTTCTTGTTTAACTTCTTCATTATGATTCAAATATCTAACAAAAGAAGCAATCCCGCCTTCAAAATAAAAAATATAATTATTGAATTTAGTCAAGCCACTTTCAAATTTTATCTTCTCTTCATTTTTATTTTTAGAGGTCTTGATATTTGTTGCTTGTCTTTTTCGTTCATCTATTGTAGTAATTTTTACACCTTTGGTTAAATAAGCTTGTTGTCGTAAATGATCTAAAATCGTCTGCCAATCAAATTCTAAAACAGTAAAAATTTCTGGATCAGGTTGAAAAATTTGGATTGTCCCTGTTCCTATTGCTTTACCAATGGCTTTAACTTTAGCTTGGGGTTTTCCTCTTTTATATTCCTGAACCCATAATTTCCCATCTCTTTTGACCTCGGTGCGCATCCAAATGGACAAAGCATTAGTGACGCTGATCCCAACGCCATGCAAACCGCCAGAAACTTTATAACCTTCATCACCAAATTTACCACCAGCATGAAGAGTGGTCATCACAGTTTCTAAAGCACTCTTTTTGGTAGTCTTATGAATATCAACGGGAATGCCACGACCATTATCACTAACTGAAACTTTATTCTCGGGAAGGAGTTTAACTTCAATCTCATTACAATAACCCCCCATTGCTTCATCAATGGAGTTATCAACTGCTTCCCAAACCAAATGATGCAACCCTTCGCTGGCAGTATTACCGATGTACATCCCTGGCCGTCTCCTAACTGGCTCTAATCCTTGTAAAACAGTGATTTGTTTGGCTGTATAATTATTAGCGATTTTTTCTTTCTCTTTAAGTTCTTTTTTTGTCATAAAAAACAAGGCAATGGCTGGTTTTTTACCTACAAAAACTAAGAAAAACCAGCCATTTTTATACAAGTTTTTACACTATCATTATAGCAAATTTTAAGGCTTTTTGCAAGTCTTTTTAAATAAAAAAAGGACTATAAATTTTTGCTAATTTAAGCCATTTTTTCTCTTATTAAATTTTCCTAATTTTTGCCTGAAATTTCTTCTCTAAAGTGGTCATTATTTTATTAAGTTCTTGATTAACTTCGTTGGATATTAAAGTTCGTTCTGGGTTATAAAAAGTGATATGAAAAGCCAGAGATTTTTTATCTTCACCTAGTCTAACTGATTGATAAATATCAAATAATTCTACTTTGGTAATTAAATTACTAACCATTAGTATCTCTTTTTCAATTTCTTCCCATAATATATTATTGGCAATAATAATCGACAAATCTTTAACTACTTCGGGATACTTAAGTAGAGTTTTAAATTTCTTTTCTCCGCCAATAAGTTTAATAATTTTTGAGAAATTAATATCAAAAAATGCAACAACAGTATCAAGATCATAAGCCTCTTTAACTTCCTGATTAATTTCACCTAATGATCCTAAAATTTGATCATTAATTATAATTTTTAAAGTTTTATTTTTATCAGCCCAGGGATGATAATTTTTATCCTGTTTGAATTCAAACTTAATATTAAATTTTTCCATTAAATCTATTAAGCTACCCTTTATTGATAATAAGGCATCTTTTTCCCCAGTAATTACACAACAGAGATGTTTTTCTTGTTGTGGTAAAGATACTGTTTTTTCTGGATCACGAAAATCATCACCAGGCTTTTTCTTAAAAATCCGACCTAATTCAAAGAGGCGGAAATGATCAAAATATTTTAAATTTTCACTAATATTTTTTAATAAATTGGTAATTAGATTTGTCCGTAAAAGGGTTTGCTCTGTGGAAATTGGATTTTTTAAATGAAAATGATCTTCTTCTTTTAGACCCAAATTCTCAAGGTCTTTTGGGCTAATTAATGAATAATTATAAACCTCATTAAAGCCTAAGCCTAGGGTTAAGAGAATTTTCACTTGACGCTCATATTTACTTTCAAAATTTATTTCTGGCAATTTCAAAGCGATTGTTGGAAGAATTGGCGTAATCTTATTATAGCCATAAATTCTAGCTACTTCCTCAATTAAATCCTCGGCTAAATTAATGTCTCGCCCCGCCCGGAAAGACGGAACTGTAATAATCAGTAAATCTTTTCTGGTTTTAACTGTAAAGGATAAAGATTCCAAAATATCATTTGCTTCTTTTAAAGAAATTTTCTCACCAATCCGTTTTTGTAATAAATCTAAACTAAGCTCTATTACTCTTTTTTCTGATTGAAATTCGCCTGCCTCAATTAGATCACTGGCAATGACGCTCCCTGGAATAATCTCTTGAATTAAATTAACCACTCTTTTTATAGCAATTTCAGTTAAGGTTGGATCTAGACCTTTTTCGAAACGACTTGAAGCCTCAGTTCTCAGTCCTAAAATTGTTGAGCCTTTTCTGATAAGATTAGGGTCAAAATTAGCAGATTCAATAACAATTGTTTTGGTTTTATTATTAATTTCGCTATTTTTACCACCCATAATACCGGCCAAGGCCAGCGGTTTTTCGGCATCGTTAATAGTCAATATTTCTTCTGATAATTTTCTTAATAGGCCATCTAATGTTGTAAAATGTTGTCTTGGCCCTGCTCGTTTAACAATAATTTGATTATCTTTTACTTTGTCGTAATCAAAAGCGTGCAATGGTTGACCAAGTTCTAACATTACATAATTAGTAATATCAACAAGATTATTAATTGGCCTCTGACCAACAGCTAATAATTTATTTTTTAACCAGAGCGGCGATTCCCCTATTTTTATTTGATCAATTATGATGCCTTGGTATCTTAAACAATCCTTAGGATTTTCAATTTTTATTTTCAAGCTCAATTTTTTTTCACTTTTCAAATCAGTTTGAGGTATTGATTTTAATTTTAATTTATAAAGAGCGGTGACTTCTCGGGCCAAACCATAATGCCCCCACAAATCAGGTCGGTTAGTCAAACTTTTATTTTCAATTTCCAAAATAATATCATTAAGATCTAAAACTCGAGCTAGCGGAGTAGCTATTTTTGCTTTATAATTTTTTAAATCCAAAATATCTTCTTTGGGAAAATAATTTTCCAAGCCAATTTCTGAGGCAGCACAAATCATTCCTTGACTCTCAATACCGCGAATCTTGGTGATGACAATTTGTTGTGGTTCCTTACCATGCCAAAGAACCTGACTACCAATCAGGGCCACGGCAACCTTCATGTCTTTATAAATATTTTTTCCACCACAAACAATCTGTAAATACCTTTCTGCTCCTACATCGACTTGGCAAATTTTTAACTTATCAGCTTTAGGATGCTTGATAATTTCCTTTATTTGTCCAACAACAATATTTTCTAATTCTTTACCCAAATATCTAACTCCCTCGACCTCAACTGTCGACATGGTTAACTGATGAGTAAGATCTTCTGGGGTAATCTCTTTTGTTAAATGTAAATAATTTTTAAGCCAATTAAGAGAAATAAACATATAAACTAAAATTGTTTGATAAATCTTAAATCGCCACTATTAAATAACCGGATATCATTAATCCCATATTTCAACATGGCTAAACGATTTAAACCAATGCCAAAAGCATAACCAGACCAGATTTTTGGATCTAAACCACCAGCTTTTAATACATTTGGATGAACTAGTCCAGCTCCAAGCATTTCTACCCAGCCAGTTTTTTTACACACCTGGCAACCTTTACCTTGGCAAATTAAACAATCAACATCCACTTCTAACCCCGGCTCCACAAAAGGAAAATAACCAGGCCTAATTCTTAATTTAACTTCATGTTTAAAAATTCCTTTAAAAGCAATTTTTAAAAAAGCTATTAAATGACTGATGGAAATGTCCTGGTCAATCATTAAACCTTCAACTTGATTAAAGGTTGATTCATGACGAGAATCAGTTGCCTCATGCCGAAAACAACGACCTGGTGATATCAACCTCAAAGGAGCACCATATTTTTCCATGGCCCGAACTTGAGTGGCCGAAGTTTGAGTTCTTAAAACCAATCTCAAGCGCTCATCATTTTTTTTCTCAGAACTTTCAGCTAGCCAATCTTCAATAAAAAAGGTATCTTGCATATCACGAGAAGGATGATTAGCTGGCATATTGACTGCCGTAAAATTATAATAATCTGACTCAAGCTCTGGACCATCTAAAATTATAAATCCCAACGAAATAAAAATATCTTCAATTTCATATTCTATTTGGGTTAAAGGACTCAAATGGCCATAATCAGTCCGTTTACCTGGTAAGGATAAATCAAAAAATTTATCTTCGGTGCTTTTGCTAGTACTTTTTAAATCTTTCTCTAAAAGGGCAAAAGCTTTTTGGAGATCTTCTTTGATCTCATTAGCCAAAGCCCCAATTTTTGGTCGTTCGTTTTCTGCTAACTTTTTTAAATCCCTTAAAATTAATGAGAGCTGACTTTTCCTTCCGAGATATTTTACTCTAAGTTTTTCTAAAGCTTCAGCATCTTTGATTTTCTTTAATTCAGCTAGAACTTCCTTTTTTAATTTATCTAAATTTTCTATTATCATATATTATTCTTTTTATTTATAAGAAAAAATTCTAATAAAGTCATAATTAACACTAAAAATAATAAATTTAACCAAGAAAAAAGTTTATTGGCAAACATAAATAATGCCCCACAAACCACAATGGCAAAAAAGATTCCTTGTCGAAAAGCAATATTTACCTGCCAAGAAATTGAACTAACCTTTTTAAATATTGTTCGAATGAAATAACCAGTAAGGGCAAAACTGATAGTTAAAGCAAAAAATAAACTCAAATAAAAAAAGACAAAACCCCAGAGATTGGTAGTTTCTGGATTAACTAGAAATAGCACTAGAATAAAAGCTGACCAAGAAGTTATGCCACCAATAATCATCAGGATTAAATATTGCTTGAGAGACATAGATTATTGTTTAAATACTACCAAAAAATAAGGGAAAGCTCAAGAGGGCGGGGGTAGAGACGCAAAATTTTGCGTCTCTACCCCCGCCCCTTTTTTAAAATAAAATTCTAATATCTTTTATTACCAATTGACCCAATGAGCCGTTTATTGAATTGATAATATTATTTTTATTTAATCTAATTTCTGAAGCAATTACTGAAGACAAAACTGCCACGGTTAAAACTTTATTTTTAACATACAAAGCTTTGGCTTGTTGGTTTATTTTATCACCCCAAACAAGTCTTGCAACTTTATTAAATTCCTTTAAAATTAAGGTTGCCTCAACTTGTGGGGCAATTTTATTTCGGCGGAGGGCGTGGGGAATTAAATTTTTTAAGGGAATAAAAGTCATCTTTGTATTAATAATTCCATCCTTAATGTCCTTGGTAAATATTTATTGCGAGGATGTTTTACAATTCTAACTTTTTCAAAATCACATTTTTCATATGCTTTAATTGCTCTTTTATTTGCTGGTCTGACTTCTAAATAAATATTCTTAATGCCCCAGTGTTTGGCTTTTTTCAACATTAATTTAATTGCTTTCGGACCATAACCTTTACTCCAATATTCTTTCTCTCCTATAATGATTTGAGTTACGCACCAATTGTTTCTTCGCTTTTCTAAAGATATATTACCAACGGTCCTTTGCCCTAAATTAATCATACAATGATAATTAGTTTTGTCTTTATACATCCCTTGAAAATATTTTTCAATCTTTTTATCAGAAAGATATCTTAAATCGCCACTAGTTAATTTTAATAAATTTTTGTCTCGCCACCATTTAGCAAAATATTTTTTATCAGATGATTTTATTTTTCTTAATGTGATTTTTGGCATTTCTATATTGGAATTATGTCCCAACACCCTTCAGCTGGCGCAGTACAAAATAATTATCTACTTACAAGCAACTCTACAAAATCGCTGTATAACTCTGGATTCTTTTTTTTAACACTTTTCGTACTTCTTACTATTAGCTGCAACGTTTTTTTCAACTCAGGGGTTATTTTATCTAGTACCTTCCTGTCATCTTTATAAAACAATTCTCTGATTTCTTTGCTATTCTCTTTGATTTCTTCTAACAACTTTTTTCTTTGAGACGGACTTAGATTTCTCGTGTATTCTTTTGTGTATTCTCTTAAAGTAGCCAAAAGTGAATGAATTTTTTCAACGCGTCTGTCCTCGTTCTGTATTTCTTTTGTCCGTTGGAGTGCTACTTGTGATGGGTAAAGGGCATCATGTAATCTCGAAAAATCATTTTTCTTAAATTCCTCATTAAAGATGGTGAAAAGTCGCTTCGCTTCGTTCTTATCTGTTGGGTCAGCTTTTTCATCTTTCACATCATGTTCGAGCGAATGAAAATTACCTATAATCGAGTCTGGCACATCACGATTATCAAGTAAGGGGATGCAACGATAGATGATGTCCGGTTCTTTTAATTCCAGTATTCGCACGCCGTCGAGCATTCCTTCTTCTGGCTTCACTATCTTTACTTGATTATTTGTAAAATCGGCATAAACCCATTCACCGTTTGAAAGTCTTGCAATGTTCAGAACATGAGAAGAGGGTTTGCCACAAAACGAACTTATATCAACCCTTTCTAAAAGCGACATGCCTAAGAGAGTTCCGCCAACACAGTTAAAAGATTTTTTCTTTCGCATCTCCGACGGCCAGGAAACATACTTATCGCTCTGCCCTTGTGCTAAGGGATTAGCTTTGTGAAAGTCATTTATTTTGGCACGAGTGTCTTCAAGATATTTCATTTCAAGTTTCGCTCTTTGTTCTAAATCCTGTTCGTTTTTAATACCCTCAATTAAAATCGGGTCTGGCTCTAATCCCCATCCAATTACCAGGGCCTCTATATCAACCATTAAGGTTTTGTAAAGCCACTCTTTTAATTCCTCGTTGCTTAGACTTTCTACATTCTCGGGTTTTAGTTGATTATCAACCGCAATCTTAAGCCATGCATCTACAAGATTTTCTTTTTCTTTTGGCTCCAATTCTTGACTTCCTCGCTTCTCAAAATTTTTAAATTGTTCGTATGACATAATTTAGTTTTCTACCGATAAAAATAGTTTATGAGATCAACTCATCAATATTAACCTCAAAAGCTTTCGCAGGAATGACAACGCTCGGACAGCCCAGATTATCTTTGCGCATATTCACATATATTATTAAAATCACAGGTTTTACAAACAAAGCCCGGCGTCGCAATTCTAACATCATTTGAAAAATCAGTATTTTTTATTTGACCTACTTCTTCTTTTATTTTTTCCTTTATCTTTGCCAAATCTTTTGCCTCACCGAGGAAAGATACTGCTTGATTATTATCCAAATAATAATAAGTTAACTTTTCCACTTTAAAATTAAAAACTTCAGTAACAGCCATTTGATAAATCAGTAATTGCTCTTTGTCTTCAATCCCTAGCTTTTCCCCGAACTTGGCTTGGCCGGTTTTATAATCAATTATTTCCATTTGTTTATTCTCTTTGGCATCAATCCGATCAATCACTCCTTTCAAAGTGAAATCTTCCATTGGTTCAGTTTCACTCACCACCAGTTTTAAATTAAAACTTTTTTCTAAAAATTTTACTTGTGGCGGAGCAACTTTTATTTTTTCATAAAAATTTTTTAAGGTTAAAAGCCCTTGTTGATAATATTCTTCTTTTCTCCGTTTTTCTTCATACCATTCATCTAACCAATTCTCTTGATAAATTTTTAAAAGCTCATCTAAACTAACTAAGAGTTGGGAATTCCCATCTTTCTTAACGCTCCTTTGACCAAATAAATCTGCTTGATTAAAATTATTTCTTTCTAAATTTAACTGGAAAAATTTCTGTAAAGTGGTATGCAAAGTTTTTCCGTAGCTAAAGGTTGCTTTGCCTCTGACTGGAATTCTCAACAAATGGGCGTATTTATATTGTAACGGGCAATTTTCAAAAGCCTTAAGTTGAGTAAAAGAAACTTTCTTCGGTAATAATTCTTGATAATTTATTTTTTCTTTCCTTGGTTTAATAATCTCTGGCAAATGTAATTTAATTTTAGCTAATTCTTTTTTTTCTTTAGTTAAATCACAGGTAATCTTTCGTTTTTTAACTAAAATTTCTTCTAAAAATCTTGAGGGTTTTTTCTTCCTTAGCCCGCCATAATTCTCGGCATAAGTTAAAAATAAACCTTCCTTGGCCCGGGTCATGGCGACATAAAAAAGCCGCCGTTCTTCCTGAAGATGAATATCGCCCTCAGGGATAATTTCTTTAATAAGTTCGTCTGGCAATTCAATTGGTTCTTTACGATCAATTGAAGGGAATCTTTTGTCAGCTAAATTGACAATAAAGACATCTCGAAATTCTAAACCTTTAGCAGTATGAATAGTCATAATCTTCACTGCCTCTGGCCCCTCTTCAGCAAGTGGTAACAAAGCGCCTTCTTCACCGGCTTCTAATTCTAAATTTAAAGTGGTCATAAAGTCTTTCAAGGGAGTAACTCGATCAGTGGCGGCCATTAAATTTTCTTTTTCAAAATCTTTAATTTTTTGGTAAAACTGATTTAAATAACTGAAGGTTTCTTGCTTTTGTCCTTCTGGTAATTGCTCAGCATACTTTAAATAACCGGTATTTTCTAAAAAATTATAAACTAATTGAGAAACATTCTTATCCTTAGATAAAATAGTTTGCTTTTCTAAAAAACCTAGAAAATTATTAATTTTTTCTAATGTCTCTTTCTCTAAATCATTAACAAAAGTTGAGACAATTCCTAGCACCTCATATAATGATAAAGATTTTTTATAAGCCTGATGATTTAGATAAATTAAATCTCTCTCGCGAATATTAATAAAAGGCGAAGCGAGCACGCGATAAAGAGCTGGTGATTCATGATAATTATCAAGCAATTTTAGATAAGAAACAATGTCCAGAACTACATTTTTATTATATAAACCGCGACTAGCCACATATTGATAAGGAATCCTGGCTTCTTCTAAAGCTTGGATAAATGGTTTAGCATAATCATTAGCCCGGACTAAGATAGCAAAATCACTCCAGGAGCTGTCTTTATTTTTTTCATAAAGTTCAAATATTTTTTGGCGTACGAAGGCGACTTCTTCATCTAAATCTTTAGTTTTAATTAATTCAATCATGCCCCGGCCAGTGTTTTGGGCAATTAATTTTTTACTTAATTTATCCTTATAATTTGCTTGATTTAGTTTAATTTCTAGACGATAAGGATTATTTAATTGGATAAAATCATAAGATAGGTCTAAAATATTTTGCTTTGACCGGTAATTTTTAATCAAAAATATTTCACTCGTCTTCGGATAATCTTTTTTAAATTCTAAAATATTACTGATCGAAGCGCCTCTGAACTTGAAGATAGATTGATCATCATCTGCCACAACGGTTAAATTATTCTTTGGTGCGGCCAAAAGTTTAATCATTTCATACTGGGCGTAATTAGTATCCTGAAATTCATCAATTAAAATATATTTAAACTGGTCGCGAAACTTCGCCAAAATCACTGGTCGTTCTTTAAATAATTTTAAACAATAATTAATCAAATCACCGAAATCTAAAGCATTATTATCCAAAAGTAATTGCTGATAAACATGATAAGCATTAGCCAGCTCCTCAATTCTTTTTATTTCCTGAGTAATAACATCCGGATCATCACTTTTAATAAATTCAGTACTATCACTGTTTAACCTCAATTTCTCTGCGTACTTTAAATAATCTTCGGGAAAAACTAATTCATCTTTGCAACGGGAGAAATGTTTAACCAAAGCGTGGATAAATTTCGTTGGGTTGCCTAAGGGATGATAATAATCGAGATTAAATTTATTTAAATTTTGTCGGACAACCAGCCAGGCGGCGGTTTGATTTAATAATTTAAAGTCAGTTGATAAACCAATTTCTAAGCCATAATCTTTTAATACCCGTTCACAAAACGAATGAAAAGTTGAAATCCATAAATCCGTATAACCCAATGGTAATAATTTATCTACCCGTTCCTCCATCTCCGTCGCGGCTTTATCAGTGAAAGTCAGAGCTAAAATCTCATCGGATTTTAATCCTTTTTCTTTAATTAACCAGGCGACTCGCTGGGTGATGACAGTAGTTTTGCCAGTCCCAGCACCAGCGATGATTAATAATGGGCCATCGCCAAAGGTTACGGCCTTTTTTTGCTCGTCATTAAGATTTTCTAAGTTTATTTCAAATAATTGGTCCATAAATTATAATTTTTATATGATAAAATCTTACCACATCCAATCTATTTAGCAAATAAAAATTAGGGACCCCTAAAAAGGAAGTCCCCCGCTCTTCAACACGCTTGGTGCATTCGCACCCTTCTCGATCTGCGCCCGACTAGCAGGTGCCAGACCAGCTGGAGCATCAGGGGACGCATCGGCAGCTGTTGTTAATAATATAATTCTAGGCAAAAACTCTGTCAAGGCTATCGTATTTACTCATCTAAAATGTAACTAAAGGTACCCCTGGCTCTGTCATTTAAAAAGGTAACCCAAAATGGTAAGCTTGTAAGTTGTCATCTTACTAATAATTAACTAACTTACAAGCATATGATG
>Ga0315280_10009596_pt1 | contig 12356 bp, 6 predicted proteins | sample YL17G06_40_MG_FD_203697 | JGI IMG/M metagenome (GOLD analysis project Ga0315280, IMG submission 203697) | Sediment microbial communities from Yellowstone Lake, YNP, Wyoming, USA - YL17G06_40 | ecosystem: Environmental > Aquatic > Freshwater > Lake > Sediment | place: USA: Wyoming | collected... | reverse complement strand
GGCGATAAAAATTCCGGCGACGAGCGCTCTTTGGAGAAATCCGTAAGTCAGCAGACTTTCCATGGTCTGACCCTTAATGATGATGAGAGATGAGGTGATGGCCTCCTGCGAGCAGGTTTCTGAACGCATCGGATCGGCAAAAGTCGGCGTGAGAGCCGTGGTAGACCAACTTCTGGTTAAGGCAGGCTACTTTGGTGACATGTCTATCGACAATGCCAATGTCATGAGTAACGAGGACGATGGTAATCTTCTCTTCCTTATTTAAATGATCAAGCATTTCATAAAAATATCCTTGGGTTTCGAGGTCAACCCCAGTGGTCGGCTCATCCAGGAAAAGAATATGAGGCTGATTAACAATAGCTCTGGCAATAAAGACGCGTTGCTGTTGGCCGCCCGAAAGACTTCCGATTCTGCGATTTTTGCATTGCTCCATCCCCACTTGTTTCAGGGATTTTAGGATTGCTCCTTCCGCTTCTTTTCTTGTCAAACCAGGAAATTTTTTCCTTGAAACCAACGCCATGGCCACCACTTCCCTGACTGATGCCGGAAAGAAAGGGTCAATATGGGTGGCCTTCTGAGGAACATATCCGATTTTCTGCCACTCGCAAAATTCATCCAGAGGTTTGCCCAAAATAGAGACTCCGCCCTGAGTTGGCCTCAATAATCCCAGGATGATTTTGATGAGTGTTGTCTTGCCCGAGCCATTCGGTCCGAGAATCGCTAAAAAATCGCCGGCAAAGATAGAAAGCGTCACGTCCACCAAGACGGGTGTAAACCCATAACTGAAGGAGATGTCCTTTACAGAAACTATTTTTTTGGGTTCAGTTGCAGGCGAGTCCATCTTTCAAATTCTTTAAATTTTCTTCCATGATATCAAAAAAGGTCACTCCTGACATCAACTGTTTTTTGCTCAAAATGTCGGCAGGGTTTAAAACCAGAATTTTAGCCCCAATCTCTTTGGCAACCATTTTAGCCAGCCTGTCGCTGACAAAGAGCTCAAAATAGATGGCCTTCATCCTGTATTTTTTGGCTAGCTCTATCACTTCCATCACCTGCTTAGGAGTTGGCTCTGAATCGGGGCTAAGGCCGTAGAGGGAGATTTGATCCAATTGATATCTTTTGGCCAGGTAGCCAAAAGCCTCATGACCGCCAAGAATAAAAACACGCTGGCCACAGTTTTGGAGGCCGGTCCTGAACTTTTCATCTAAATTTTGGAGCCTTCTTTTGTAGAGATCGGCGTTTCTGGCAAACTGAGCAGCATAGCCGGGTTCTATTTCAGTCAGCAGATCTCGAATCCGGTCCACAATGATTTGATCGTAGGAAAAATCCAACCAGATATGAGGGTCCACGGCCCGGGAATGAGAGGAATCCTTTTTTTCGCCACTTCTGTTGATCAAAGACAAGCCTCGGCTTGTTTCCAAAGTTCTAAAATTTGGCTTTTGAATTCCTTTCAACATCTCATCAAGCCAAGGCTCTAGATTGGCCCCGATGTAGATCAAGAGATCGGAGGAAGCGAGCCGGACAATATCACTCGGCCGAGGTTGCCAGGTATGGACTTCTGCTCCTGGAGGTAAAAGCAGACTTGCCTCTCCCCTATCCCCGGACACTGCCTGAGCAAACTCCTTCAAGGGGAAAATGCTCGTGACGATTTTTATTTTAGCTGAAGTGGGGGAAGAGTCAGAAAAAACTTGGGCGGAATGAGTGGATATAACAAGAATTAAAAAAATGAGGGCCTGGCTTCTCCTCGACCGCCGTCCTTTGCCTCTGCCATTTTTCACATAGCTATTATACAGAATTCATTCCCTTGAAACAAAGAAGGCAGCCGGAATCTTTAGTGGTTCTGACAAATCTTCTTGAATCTCTTCGATTTTTGTGGCATGATTCTCGAAAATCCATGGAGGTAAGAATGACATCACTGACAGATTCTCTCAAGCCATCACATCTCTGGAAACATTTTGAACAAATTTTGAAAATTCCCCATTGCTCGGGAAACGAAAAAGCGTTCGGAGATTATATCCTCTCCGTCGCAAAGAGCTTGAATCTTGTGGGGAAAAAAGATCGTGTGGGAAATATCGTTGTCGAAAAAAAGCCAGCAGCAGGCCATGAAAAAGCGGAGACCGTTATCCTCCAGGCGCACTTGGACATGGTCTGTGAAAAAAACTCAGATGTTGTCCATGACTTCAGCCAGGACGCCATCAGGGCTGAAATAAGGGGTGACTGGGTTCAGGCGAAAGGAACAACCCTCGGCTCAGACAACGGCATTGGAGTGGCTGCCTGCCTGGCTGTCATGGAAGATAAAACTCTCAAGCATGGACCGCTGCAATTCCTATTCACAGTGGACGAAGAAACGGGTTTAACTGGAGCAACCCAGATAGAGTCTGGATCGCTCACAGGCAAAAAATTGCTCAACCTTGACAGCGAAGAAGAAGGCACTTTTACTATTGGCTGCGCTGGCGGAGCCGACTCAGAAATAACTTTGCCGGTCCAAAGACACAAGAGCAGACATAAAAATCTGTACCGGCTTAAAATTTTTGGCCTGAGAGGCGGACATTCAGGGCTGGACATCCACAAAGGCAGAGCCAACGCTATCAAACTGTTGGTGCGGTTGCTGGCCCATGCCCAGCAGGAATTTGCATTCGAGGTCGTCCACATCGAGGGCGGAAATAAGAGGAACGCCATCCCTCGAGAAGCCTGGGCTGACTTCCTTTTTGATTCATCTCAATCTCGTTCACTCCTTTCCTTCTTTGAAAAGGCTTTTGACAAAATCAAAATTGAGAATAAAGCTGTCGAAAAAGACACCCAATTTTCTTGTATAGAAGCTGAGGGCGACAAAGAGAATCCCTTAACTTCCGCTTCTCAGAGAACATTGATCAATTTCCTCTACAGCCTTCCTCATGGAGTCATTGCCATGCACCCCGAAATCGCAGGCCTGGTAGAGACTTCAACCAACCTGGCCATCATTCATTGCGAGAAAGAAAAAGCTCAGATTATCTGCAGCAGCCGCAGTTCTGTTGGATCTGCTTTGGAAGCCACCCGAAGCATGATTAGGGCTGTGACCGGACTCGCTGGAGCCAAAGTGGAACAACCTGAAGGTTATCCGGGATGGATGCCTAACCTTGAATCCTCTTTGCTCAAAATTTTAAGAGAAGTTCATAAAAAGGTATTCAACAAGGAAGCTGTCGTCCAAGCTGTTCACGCAGGTCTAGAATGCGGAATTCTTGGCGAGCGATTTCCGGGCATGGATATGATCTCATTTGGTCCCACCATCCAGCACCCCCATTCTCCTGAAGAAAGAGTCCATACCCCTTCTGTAGAAAATTTCTGGAAATTCCTTGGGGCTGCCCTCGAAGAGCTCGCCTGAGCGGCTCGGCTCTCTGGCGAAAAGTGGGGTTAGTGTTTTAGGCCAAGATAATGATCGCCCAGTTGGTGGCCAGACCAGTCCTGTATGTTCTTGACCAAACCCACCCGCCCCGCTAGGTCTTCGAACACACAGGGACTGGCCTGGCCCCATCTATTATCAGAATTTTGTGCCCTTTTCTGCTTTACCCTACTTTTCGCAACAGAGCCGAGCGGCTCTTGATATTTCTCTCCAATTCTTTTAGCATTAAGAAAAATCTAAAAAAAGGAAGGACTAGTCATGGGGAAAAAATTTTTTCTGCTGTTTATCTTAATCATAACTTTATTTTTGATTTTCAGCATCTCCTGCAAGAAAAAAGAAAAAGCCGTAGCTCCTGAAATCGCGACAGCAGAAATCCGGGGAGACCTCCAGATCCTGCGTGTGAGCCCTAAGGGAAAAACGTCCTCTCCTCAAGAATCAGAAACCATCGTCTCTATTTTCGGCCAGCCCATGGTCCCCTTGGAAGCTCTTCCTGAAAAAAAAGAATTTTCCTGTTTAAAGCTGGAGCCCTCCTTTTCTGGAAAATTTCGCTGGTTGGGGACAAAAACTCTGGCCTTCACTCCGCATGAACGTTTTCCTTATGCCACAGAAATCAAAGCGACTATCCCGGCAGGAGCGCGATCGCTCCAAGGATATACTCTCAAACAAGACTATAGTTGGACTTTCCGCACAGTCCAGCCGCGCCTGGTCAAGATGCTGCCGAATGATGGAGCGAAGTGGGTCAAACTTGAAACTCCCATTCTCCTCGTTTTTAATCAGGCGGTTCAAAAGAACAAGGCAAAAGAATTTATATCATTCATGGAGGCGAGCCCTGACGGCAAAGAAACGATCACCGACTTCGAACTCCGCTCGCCAACCACAAAAAAATTAGAGGAAGAAGAAATTAAGGCCTCACCAGAGGAAGCGCTGGTCCTTGAACCCAAAGAAAAACTAAAGCCGGATTTCACCTACTATGTCGAGCTTAAAAAGGGGCTGCCAGCAAAAGAGGGGCTCCTGGGAATGGACGAAGATCAGCTCATAAGCTTCGAGACTTTCAAATCCTTTAAGTTTGAGAACCTTGAAGTTGAAGAAAATCACAATCCCTATGAACCTCTGAAATTTATATTCTCGAACCAAGTCCGGTACAATGAATTTGTTCAAAAAGTTCACTTTGAGCCCGAAGTCACCATTCCCGATTACTATTCCGAATGGGACCATGCCAGCGAAACGCTCTGGGTCACTCTTCCTTTAGAACCGGAGAAACATTATTCCTTGAGAATCGATCCTAATCTTACGGATGAATTCGGGAATAAGCTGGGAAAAGAAGTCAAACTTGAACTCCAAACAGCCCCCTACCCTCCTTCTCTCTCTATGACCACAGGGTTTGGAATCTTTGAAGCCTATGGTGATTTGCGCTATCCCCTGTACGCAATCAACATGGAGAAAATATTTTTCCGAGGAGCAACTGTCAAAAAAGAAGAAGTCCTTCCTCTCCTGACCAGCCAGAAAATTTTCTGGAGCAATGAAAAATATGTTCCCAAACAGGGATTTTTTGAGGTCGAGAAACCTTTGGACCTTAAACTGCCCAGGAACAAACGCCAGATTGTTCCCTTGGACCTCAAGGATCTCCTTCCTGAAAGATATGGATTTGTATTCTTCGAGCTTGACACCGGATCTTCTGATGAATGGGATCGTTACCCGAAAGCTTTCCTGCAAGTCACAGAAATTGGAATTTCCTCAAAATTCTCTCCCGAAAATAATGTTGTTTGGGTAACCGAACTCCGGACAGGGCTGCCAGTTGCTGAAGCAGAGGTTGAAATCAGGGACGATGCCAATACTGTCCGCTGGCGAGGCAAAACAGATAAAGAAGGGAAAGTCCAAACTCCGGGCTGGAAGCAGCTTGGAATTACCAGCAAAGACCAATGGACAAAACCCCAGCAATGGGTGTTTGCTAAACGGGGAAAAGACCAGGCTCTTATCTCCTCCGAATGGGGGACAGGAATTGACCCTTATCGGTTTGGGATTGAGTATGACTGGAACCCTGAGCCGCAAATAGTCCAGGGCTACATTTTTTCCGATAGAGGAATCTACAGAGCCGGAGAAAAAGTCTATATCAAAGGCATCATCCGCAACCGAGAAAAAGGCCGATGGAAATTGCCTTCTGTCAAAGAAGTCGAGTGCGAAATCCAGGACCCTTTCCAAAAAGTAATTTACAAAAACAAAATTTCTTTGGATACTTACGGCTCTTTCTCCCTCGACCTCGAAACAAACGAGGAAGCTTCTTTAGGTTACTATCAAATCCTGGCCAAAGTTCCTCCTGAGACGGAGGGCGAAAAAATCACGAATATTTATGGGACTTTCCAGGTGGAGGCATTCCGTCCGGCTGAATTCGAGATCCATCTCAGAACTCCAAAAGAGAGCTTTGTCTTTGGTGAAGACTACAAGGCCGAAATTAGAGGCAACTATCTTTTTGGCGGAACCATGGCCGGTCAGAAAACATCCTGGCATCTGCGCTTCAACAAAACTTCATTCAGTCCTCCAGGACAGAAAGGATATATTTTTGGCAATGAACTCGACTGGGGCGAATGGGAAGAAAGAGAGGAAAGCCGGCTTATTACCTCTGGCGAAGGAGCGCTCGATGCCGAAGGGAAGCTTGAGATCAAAATCCCGCTCGTGCCCGAAAAAGAAAAAGATTCGGTGCTGGCCACCATGGAAGCGACTGTTCAGAGCCCCAGCCGCCGCTCTATCTCCAGCCGCATTCAGACCGTTATCCACCGCGGAGAATTCTACATCGGCCTGAGGCCAAACACTTATTTTCTTAAAAAAGGAGATCCTCTTGCTATCAGCCTCGTTGCCGTCACTCCGCAAGGCGCATCACTCCCGGAGAAAAAAATTTCGGTCAAGCTTTTTAAGAGAGAATGGCGCTCTGTTCGGAAAGCAGGGGTAGGTGGAAGGTTCAAATGGATCACTGAGAAAGAAGACACTGAGATTGAGGGGAAACAAGTCCAGACAAAGAACGAGCCGGTCGAGGTTTCTTTTATCCCCGAAAAATCAGGGTTGTACTTTATCCAGGCTGAGGGGCAGGATGGCCGCAAGAATACCATCACGACCACAACCTCAATCTATGTCACTGGCAAAGATTATGTGCCTTGGGAGAGACGAGACGACGACACTGTCGAGCTTGTGCCTGATAGCGATCAATACCTGCCTGGCGATAAAGCCAAGATTTTAGTCAAATCGCCCTATGAACGAGCCAAAGCCCTCATCACTGTGGAAAGAGAATTTGTCCTCGAAAGCCAGGTGTTTGAAATCGTCGGAAGCTCGAATCAAATAGAAATACCTATCCTTTCAGATTATATCCCGAATATCTATGTTTCTGTTCTCCTCGTTCAGGGCCGTACTTCGAGTGCCAGTGCGAACGAAAACGAAGATGTCGGAAAACCATCTTTTAAAATCGGGTATGCGGAACTTAAAGTCAACCCTTCCGAAAAGCAGTTAAAAATAGAAATTTCAACCAATAAAAAAGATTATAAGCCCAAAGAAAAAGTCTCCCTCCGGCTAAAAGTCCAAGACCAGAAAAATTCAGGCCGCCGCGCCAGCATTTCTGTGGCCGTGGCAGATGTAGGAGTCCTTAACCTGATTGGCTATCAGACGCCCAACCCCTTTGACCAATTCTACGGACCAAAGCCATTATCTGTCCAGACTTCAGAGACGAGGCTTCATGTTGTGGGGCAAAGGGAATTTGGAGAAAAGGGAGAGGAAGTTGGCGGTGGAGCTGGAGAAAAGATGATGGCCCCCGGAATGACTCTGGCTGAAGTCGAGCTCCGCGGTGACTTTAAATCTACAGCCTACTGGAATCCCTCGCTTCTCACCGACGAGAAAGGTGAAGCTTCTTTGAGCTTCATTCTTCCGGACAATCTCACCACTTTTCGCATCATGGCCGTGGCTCAAACCGAGGACTCCGAGTTTGGCCAGGCCGAATCAACTTTTAAAGTTGCGAAGCCGCTTCTCCTCCAGGCAGCTCTTCCCCGGCTCGCCAGGGTTGGGGATAAGTTTAGGGGAGGAGTTGTGGTGCACAATCTTTCAGACCAAAGGGGCGAGGTAGTGTTGAACTGCGATGTTCAGGGAATTCGTCTTCTTGATCAGAGCAATATTCAAAGGCTTCCTTTGGGGCAGGGTGAATCCAAGGAAATCTTGTATACATATGAAGTCGAAAAACCCGGGAAGGCCATTTTCGCCTTTCGAGCTCAATTGGGCAAAGAAACGGATGGCTTGGAAGTTGCCCTTCCCCTTAAACTGCCCAGACCAACAGAATCAGTGGCTTTCTCTGAACAGACAACTCAATCCACAGAACAAAAAGTAACCATACCGGAAAATATTTACGCCTCTGAGAGCAAAATTGAAGTGCAGGCCGCTTCCTCAGCTCTTGTGGGGATTAAAGGATGCTTGGACTATCTCACCGATTATCCCTATCTCTGCCTCGAACAGCGCCTCTCTTCCATCCTCCCCTATCTCGTCGCGCCCAATGTCATTCAAGATTTTCATCTAAGCAAGCTCACGCTGCCAGAAATTCAAAAACATGTGCGCACGAACATCAAAGAAATTTCCAATTACCAGAAAAATAATGGGAGCTTCGGTCTCTGGCCTGATTCTCTTCGAGAATCTCCCTTTATCACCTGCTATGCGGCTTTTGCTTTGATCAAAGCTCAAGAGGCTGGCTACGAAATCAATAAAGAAGAGCAGAAGAAGACCGCATCTTATCTAAGTAACTTGCTCCGAAAGAAATTTGATGAAGGGCAAGGCCCTTACGACCTCCGGATTTGGAATACGGTTCAGGCTTTTGCTCTCTACGACCTGGCTCTCCTCAACCAACCGGAACCTGCTTATGCGGAGAAACTCTTTTCTGAAAGAAATCGTCTCACTCTGTTCGGGCAAGCTCTTCTGCTCAAAGCTCTCCACCACGGGAAAGGCTCTCTCTCAGCCAAAAACACTCTTATCCAAGAACTTCTCAATAAGATCAAAGTGACACCTACAGCGGCGCATTTCGAAGACGATGCAGAAGAAGCGGGAGGCTGGATCTACTCCTCCAATGCGCGAACGACAGCCATTATTCTCCAGAGCCTGATCGAAATCGGAGCAGAACATCCGCTCACCTCATCCATTGCCAAGTGGCTGGTCGAAAAAGGGAAAGCGGGTGGCTTTCATTCAACCCAGGAAAATTTCTACGTATTTTATGCTCTGAATGATTTTTATCGCCAGGCTGAAGACATAAAGCCCGATTTCACAATGGAAATATCACTTGCCGAAAAGACGCTCCTCCAAGGAATTTTCAACAAGCGGATCAACCCCACTCTCACGGCTGAGGCATCTCTCTCTGAATTCAAGAAAGGCAAAACCCTGCTGATGAAAATCCATAAAAAAGGAGAAGGAACACTCTACTACGGAGCCCGAATGACCTATGCTCCCTCCCAGAAGTTGCCACCTCGCGACGAAGGCATAGCCATCTCGAAGCGCATTGAATCCACAGAAGGGAAACCGCTGGAATCTATCAAAGCCGGTTCTCTTGTCATCGTCACTCTAGAAGTCGCCGTTCCTCAAGAAAGTCTCTTTGTGGTCATTGACGACCCGCTTCCGGCAGGATTAGAAGCTGTGAACCCCACCTTTCTCACTGAAAGCGCAGAGGAGCAACAAAAATTGGAAGCCAGGGATGAGAGAAACCGTTTCCGCTGGTGGGATGGATTCAACCACATCGAAATGCACGATGACCGAGTTCTCCTGTTTGCGGATTCTCTATCGGCTGGCATTCACACCCACCGCTATTTGGCCCGGGCGCTCAATTTTGGGCTTTTCCAGACTCCGGGAACAAAAGCTGAAGAAATGTACTCGCCCGAAGTCTTCGGCAGGACTTCAGAACAGGTTGTAAAAATCATAGAATGAAGATCAGGAAAAGGTTTATTTTTCTAATTTCTTTCCTGCTTCCATTCTTGCTTTTTGCTACTTTCTACCTTCCCTTTCCGAAAAATAAGCTTAATCCTGCCCCGCTTCTCTCTTTCCAAATTACAGACAGGAATAACGTTTTGCTGAGGGAGGTTCTCTCCGATGAGGGGGGTCGCTGCCATTGGGTCAAACTGGAAGAGATATCGCCTTATCTTCTCAAGGCCACTTTAGCTTCTGAAGACAGAAAGTTCTATCTTCACCCGGGCATTAATTTTATCTCCGTGGTGAGGGCCTTTTTCCAGAATTTAAAATCCGGCCACGTTGTCTCCGGAGCATCCACCATCACCCAGCAACTTGTCAGGAATATCTACCAGAGTCGAAGAAATTTCCTCTCAAAAATTTTTGAAGCCTGGATGGCGGTGCGGCTGGAGCACACGCTCTCCAAAAACGAAATTTTAATGCAATACCTGAACCGCATCTCTTATGGAAACCAGGCGTATGGAATTGAAGCCGCTTCCCGTCTTTATTTTGACAAACCTGCTTCCCAGCTGAGTTTAGCCGAATCCGCCTTCTTGGTCTCCCTTCCGCGTTCGCCGTCTACCCTCAACCCCTATCGCCATTTCTCCGCAGTCAAAACAAAACAAATCAACATCCTCAAGAACATGGAGAGCCTGGGGTTCATTCACAAAGCAGAAATGGAGAGGGCTTTAGCCGAGCCCCTCTCTCTGCGCTCTGAGCAAGAAAAATTCAGAGCCCCTCACTTCTGTGATTATATTCTCCAGCAGACACCGCCTGCGAAGCGAAGGCAACTCAAGAGTATCCAGACAACTCTCGATTATTCTCTTCAAGAGAAAGTGGAAACTCTCCTCAAAAATCATTTGAACTCCTTGAGGAAAAAAGGAATCACCAATGGAGCTGCACTCATCATGGACAATGCAACAGGAGAAATTCTGGGCCTGGTGGGGTCTAAAGATTTCTTTGATGACGTGCATGATGGACAGGTCAACGGCGCTCTTTCTCTGCGCCAACCGGGATCCACATTAAAACCCTTTACTTATGCGCTAGCCTTAGAGAAAAAAATAACGGCCGCCACGATCCTTGAGGATATCGATATGCAGTTCACGACGCCGGAAGGCAGTTTCCGTCCTCAGAATTATGACCTTCGGTACCATGGTCCTATTCGGATGAGGACGGCCCTGGCCTGCTCCTACAATATTCCTGCTGTTTCCATACTCCAAACCATAGGCCCGGAGCTGCTCTACCAAAGATTAAAAGTCCTCCAATTTGAAAGCCTCAAGAAAAGCCCGGATTTTTATGGAGTGGGGTTGACTTTAGGGAACGGGGAAGTCACTCTTTTAGAACTTTGCCGTGCTTATTCAGCTTTGGCTCGCGGAGGGCTGTTCCTGAAAGAAAAATCGATACTAAAACGTCTGAGCAATGAGAATACACATCTCTCATCCCAAGAAAATCCTCAGCCCTATCGGGTCTTTTCTCCCCAGGTTGCTTTTATCATCACTCACATCCTGGCTGATAAAGACGCCCGGATCCCTTCGTTTGGTTATAATTCGTCGCTCAACCTTCCCTTTGCGGCTGCTGCAAAGACAGGCACTTCCAAGGATTTCCGCGACAACTGGACAGTCGGCTATACTCCGGACTACACCGTCGCCATCTGGGTCGGCAATTTTGATGGCGAGCCAATGCACAATGTTTCAGGGATTACAGGGTGCGGTCCCTTGTTCAGAGACATCATGTTTTTTCTCGCCAAAGGGAAAAACAAGGTCGAATTCGAAGAACCCCCGGGCTTAATTCGAAAAACTATTTGCGCGCTCTCCGGCCAGCTTCCCAAGGATTCCTGTCCCGGCAAAATTGAAGAGATATTCATCCCAGGCACAGAACCACAAAATTTTTGCACGCTTGACCATAAGAAGGACAACTCTATTGTGGCAAGCATCGCGAATCTCAATCGAAAAATTGAAAAAGAGACAATCGAGATCACTTTTCCTCAAGATGGCGATATTTTCAAGATGGACCCCATCCTTCACAAAGAGTTTCAAACAATTCAATTCAAAGCCCGCATCAACACTAGAAAAAGTATTCAAAGAGTGGAATGGTGGGTTAACAGTCAAAAGCTGAACACTTCCACTTATCCCTATTCTTTTTCCTGGAATCTCAAGCCAGGTCTCTATATCATCAAAGTCCAAGCGAGCTTAAAAGACAACAAGCTCGAAAGCCGGCCGGTAAAAATTATTGTTTTGTCATAAAATCATTAAAGGAGAGCTTAAGATGAAAAGAAGAGAAGTTTTGTTCACCTTAAGCTGTTTGGCGTTTCTCCCAAAAAATATTTTTGCAAACAAGATAAGGAGTGAAGAGATGCAACAGGAGATCAAAACAGAAAAAGCTCCCAAGGCGATTGGCCCCTATTCACAGGCGATTGCTGCTAACGGCTTTGTCTTCGTCTCGGGACAAATTCCCATTAATCCTGCCACTGGGGACCTGGTCACCGGGACCATTGAGGAACAAACAAGTCAGATTCTGAAAAATTTGAGCGCTGTTCTTGAAGCTGCAGGGAGTTCGCTCGAAAAAGTTGTCAAAACAACAGTCCTTCTTCAAGACATGAACGATTTTAGCAAGATGAACCAAGTTTATGGCGAATTTTTCAAGCCTCCCTATCCCTCTCGGGCAACCTTCCAAGTCGCACGGCTTCCTAAAGACGTGAAAATCGAGATTGAAGCCATTGCTCTCGCGGCCAAGTGAGCAAGGGAGCATTTTATTTCCTATGATAAAAGAGAGCTCTGGAAAGGGATTTGCTCGTGGCTTCTATTTTTAATGCCTTGAAAATGATTCCCTCCTCTCTCCCCCCTTGGATAAAGGGGGGATGTAGGGGGAATTGAAGTAGCCGCAGCCTGCGTCTTTTAAAAGACGCAAACTAAAGTTTGCGGCTACCAGGCAAAGAATGGAATTTTTCCCCCGAAAGATTTAAAATAAAATAGTAATGCCGATTTACGAATTTGTTTGCAAAGATTGCGGACATCATTTTGAAGCC
>Ga0315280_10009595_pt1 | contig 12356 bp, 10 predicted proteins | sample YL17G06_40_MG_FD_203697 | JGI IMG/M metagenome (GOLD analysis project Ga0315280, IMG submission 203697) | Sediment microbial communities from Yellowstone Lake, YNP, Wyoming, USA - YL17G06_40 | ecosystem: Environmental > Aquatic > Freshwater > Lake > Sediment | place: USA: Wyoming | collected... | reverse complement strand
GCGGAAAAATAAGTGAAATTCCTTTTCACTCTTTTTGATTTACGCTTTCTCATGAGGGGAGAACAGGAAAATCACGATCAAGACGCGCACTCTGCCACCTCGGGCAAAAACGAAACTCCTATGAAATTTAGAATTTTCCCGGCACCGAAATCATCGCCACCCATGATCTCGACCTGGCCTGGGAGGTGTGCTCAAAGGTCGTTCTTATGGACATTGGAAATTCCTCTTTCCGCCCTCGATTTTTTCACCCTCGATTTTTTCACTTGACTTTTTATCTGAGATTTGATTTATTAGAGTCTTGATGCGAAAGAAGATGGTCAAACGAGAAAAAATATTCCCGCTTCCGATATCCATCTTCTCCCTTTATCTCTATTCCTACGGACGCTTCTGAGCGTCCAGAATCTGTAAAATACCCCCGATCTTACCCCTGCTCAGGGAAAATTCTGTCCTGCCCGGAGGTGCTCGATGGATAATCTTAAACTGACTTCCATTCGGTCCAAACCAAAAACCATTGTCAGGGTCGGTGATCTTGGAATCGGTCAGGACTTTGTGGTCATCGCCGGCCCCTGCAGTGTCGAGAGCGAAGAACAGACTATGGAGATTGCCCGGGCGGTTAAAGCTGCGGGCGCGAATATGCTCCGGGGCGGAGCTTTTAAACCCCGCACCTCTCCCTACACTTTCCAGGGCCTCGGACTCCGGGGAATCAAAATCCTGGAGAAAGCGAGAAAGGAAACCGGGCTGCCCGTTGTCTCGGAGGTCCTTGACCCGAGGGATGTGGGATGGATGTGCGAATACGTTGATGTTCTTCAGATTGGAGCTCGAAATATGCAGAATTTTTCTCTTCTCAAAGAAGTGGGGAAAACCCGATATCCTGTCCTTCTCAAAAGAGCCATGTACTCGACACTTCTTGAATGGCTCAACTGCGCTGAATACATCCTGAATGAGGGCAACCCCAATGTGATCCTCTGTGAAAGAGGAATTCGCACTTTTGAGAGGTACTGCCGAAACACGCTCGACATTTCAGCAGTCCCTGCAGTGAAAGAACTGTCTCATCTTCCGATTATCGTCGACCCCGCCCATGCTGCCGGTCGGGTCAGCCTTATCCCGGCCCTCAGCCTGGCAGCTGTCGCTTCAGGGGCTGACGGGCTTCTCCTTGAAGTCCATCACCATCCGGAATCTGCCCTCTGTGACCCTGAACAGGCTCTCACCCCGGAAAAATTTTCCCTGCTGGCCCGGCATGTCTTTGCTCTACGGAGTTTTATCGAGGGAATGAATTGAAAGAGCTGAGGATTTCCTCTTCTCTCGGCACGAGTACCATTTGCCTCGGCCCCATCCGCAGGAGTCTGGAGCAACTCGGCGCTATCCAGAAAAGTGTCCTGATTACAGACCGTAATGTGGCCAGCCTCTACAGCCACCTTTTTTTAGGGTGCCGGTCTTTCATCCTTTCTCCTGGAGAGGAGTCCAAGTCTCTGTCAACTATCGAAAAGATTTACCGGAAATTCTTCGACTGGAGACTCGACCGCTCTTCAACTGTTATCGGGTTTGGAGGGGGAGTGGTCGGGGACATCACCGGATTCGCTGCCTCGACTTACCTGAGAGGCCTCCCCTTTATTCTCATTCCCACCACTCTTCTTAGCCAGGCTGACTCCTCGGTCGGAGGAAAAACCGGAGTCAACTTTCTCGGCTATAAGAATATCATCGGCACCTTCACTCTGCCCCGGTTCGTGCTAATTGACCCCTGTTTTCTCCAGACACTTCCAGAAGAAGAAATTCTCAACGGAGCCGCAGAAATCGTCAAACATGCCCTGATCGCCTCGCCTGGACTTTTTCGATTCCTGAAAAAAGAATGGCCCCGACTTTTAAGAAAAGACAAGGCGGTCCTGAAAAAGGCCGTGCTAACTTCGATCCAAATCAAGTCGGCCATCGTCTGTCGGGATGGAAAAGAAAAAGGAGAGAGGCGGAAGCTTAACTTCGGCCATACTCTCGGTCATGCTCTTGAAAAATCGTGCGCTCTCTCCCACGGTCAAGCTGTGGCCTGGGCAATGGATTTTGCCGCTCGCCTCTCCTGCCGGCTCAATCTGCTTTCCCCTGATGATTTGACCGGAATCCTAACTCTTCTGAAAAACCTTTTCCCTTCTTCATCCTCTCTTTCCTCTTCGCTCCCGCCAAAGGAGTCCCTGCACGCCGCCGCCCGGCTGGACAAGAAAAGAGAGGCCGAAGACATTCGCTTCGTCTTTCTCTCGGGCATAGGAAAGGCGGTGGTCAAAAAAATCCCTTATTTCGAGCTCGAAAGGTTAATCGATGATCTGTATCAGTCTGGGTGAACTGAGCCTTCAGCGATGCCTGCGTCTCCTTCGAAAGGTCGAGTTTGCCGAAATACGGCTGGATAGAATGGCCCTTCAGGAAGAAGACGTCCGAAAGATTTTCTCTTCGCATCCTCGACTGATCGCCACCTGCCGGCCTGGGCCTTTCAGCGAGGAAAAGCGAAAACGACTTCTTCTTGAAGCCGTGAACTCCGGGGCTGCCTATGTCGACATTGAAATTGATTCGGCGGAACCTTTCCGAGAAGCCATCAGCAAGAGAGCCAGACAAAAAGGATGCCGGCTCATTGTCTCTTTCCACGACTATTCCCGGACCCCGGCCAGGCAAGAACTCAGGGCTCTGGTCAGGCGATGTTTTTCCCTCGGAGCTGACCTGGCCAAGATTTCCTGTTTCATCCGCTCTCCGAGGGACAATGCCCGACTCTTGAGCCTGCTCGCAGGCCGCCAGCCGGTCATTGTCACCGGAATGGGTCCTCTGGGCCGGATTACGCGGCTGGCAGCCCCTCTCTGTGGAAGTCCGTTCACCTATGCTTCTTTAGAAAAAGGAAAAGAAACAGCTTCAGGACAGATCCCGCTCCCCGCGCTGGAAACAATCTGGAGGTATTTTAGAAGTGAATGAAATCAAGCTTTATGCTGTCGCTGGATATCCAATCCTTTTCAGCAGGAGCCCTCAACTCTATAACACTGCCTTTAAAGAATGGAACTTCAACTCCCGTTACCTTCGCCTTTCCTCTTCCAGCGGTCAGGAAGTCCTGAAGACAGTGAGAGAATTGAAGATCTCTGGCCTCAATATCACCTCCCCGCTCAAAAAAGAGGTGATACCCTTTCTCGACGAACTTGATGAGGTATCTTCGACAACCCGGGCAGCCAATACAATTATCCCGAAGGGAAAAAGCTTTAAAGGATACAACACCGACCCGGACGGAGTTCGAGGAGCCCTTCGAGCCCACTGTGTTTCACCAGGCGGAAAAAGTGTTCTTGTCCTTGGAGCTGGCGGAGCTGCTTGTGCCGCTGCCTATGCCCTGATTCAGGATAAGGCCAGAAAAGTCACCTTGGCCAACAGGACCGAGAGGAAAGCTGAAGCCGCCGCCCGCTGTCTGGGATGTGATTTCCTTCCTCAAAAAAAGCTCAAGGACAGTCTCCATCTGTTTGACATCATCGTCTCCTGTATTCCGGACACTCGAGAAGTTCTTAAGCCGATAGATCTTCCTCCGACTGTGGTTCTTCTTGAAGCCGGCTATGGCCATTCGACCCTTCCCAACCTTCCACAGACTGGAAACCCAAAAGGCCCCTTTTTCATCCACGGCCTGGAATGGCTTTTCTACCAGGGCCTCCCTGTTCTCCGGCTTTACACCGGCCGAACCATCAGCCAAAAATTAAAAGAAAAAATCCGGGAAGCTATTTATTCGGCCCCGGAGAAAAAAACAAACGTTGCCCTCATCGGGTTCATGGCCGCAGGAAAGTCCACCCTCGGCCGGATGATAGCCCGCAAGCTCAGCTGGGCCTTTCTTGATACAGACGAAATCATCGCCCAAAGTACCGGATGTTCCATTCCGCAGATATTCCAATTGAAGGGCGAAAAATTTTTTCGCGAAATCGAATCTTCAGAGATCAAGCCTCTTTTCCAGAAGAGCAGGAAAACTGTTTTTTCTCTGGGAGGAGGAGCTGTTTTGAATGAGGAGATTCGCCGGCACCTCCGGAAGTCTTGCCTTACCGTCTGGGTTTGGTCTCCTCTTCCGGAAATCCTGAACCGGGCGGGCCATCTGTCCCGGCCCCTTCTGAGTTCTCTTGGTCATACAGCAGATGTCGAGAAGCTCGTCGATTCTCGGATTCCGTTCTATGCCGAAGTCGCTGACATCGTGATTCCCAACCCGGAAGGAAAAATCCAGTTGACTTTCAGGAGAATTATCCATGAAATTCGTCCAGCCATCCTTGATTGAGGGAAAAGTCAAAGCCCCTCCGTCAAAAAGTATGACCATTCGGGCCGCAGCCGCTTCATTACTCGCTCGAGGTGAGACCCGGATTCTTTTTCCTTCTCTTTGCGAAGATGCCCGGGCGGCGTTTGGAGTCATCGCCGACTTAGGAGCCCGGGTTGAAACCTGCGAGGACCGAATCCGTGTCGAAGGCGGATTGAATATTCGAAGCCCGGTTCTCGACTGCGGTGAATCCGGGCTCTGCCTGCGGCTTTTCACGCCGATCGCCGCGCTCAGCGACAGGCCGGTGCAACTTACCGGAAGAGGAACTCTTCTCACCCGACCGATGGCCATGATGAACCAACCGCTCGCTGAGCTCGGAGTCCATATTCAAACAGATAACGGAAAACCCCCGGTCTCTGTCCGCGGTCCCCTCCGGGCCGGAAAAATCACGGTTGATGCCTCAGTGACCTCCCAGTTTCTAAGCGGTCTTCTCATGTCCCTTCCCCTCGGCGATGGAGATTCCGAACTCCAGGTGCCTGTCCTTAATAGCCGGCCTTACGTGGAGATGACCCTGGGGATTCTCCGGGAGTTTAATGTGCGGGTGGACAGCGACTTCGAGCTCCGATATTTGAGCATCCCCGGAAAACAGACCTATCGGCCGAAATGTTACTCGGTGGAAGGCGACTGGTCTGGAGCGGCTTTTTTCATGGTCGCTGGAGCTCTGGCCGGTAAAATCATAATCTCCGGGTTAAAGATTTCCTCAGCCCAGGCAGACCGCCGGATTATTGAAGCTCTCAAGGCCGCTGGAGCCAGGCTGGTCTTTGGAGATGAGGAGGTGACCGTAGAAAACAATTGCCTTCGGCCTTTTGATTTCGATGCCACCCATTCTCCGGACCTCATCCCTGCCCTGGCTGCGCTCGCTGCCGCCTGTCCAGGACGATCCCGAATCAGAGGAGCTGGCCGCCTGGCGAATAAGGAAAGCCATCGAGCCAGGGCGCTCGTCCTGGAGCTGGGGAGACTCGGGGTAAAGATCGGAATCGAAGGCGATTATCTGGTCATCGAGGGTCAGCCTTTTCCGGGGGGAAGCGTCAACTCTCACTCCGACCACCGCATCGCCATGGCCTGTGCCGTAGCCGGACTGGTATCCCGGAATGGTGTCAGAATCAATGGCTGGTCATCTGTCAGCAAATCCTATCCAGGTTTCTTCGAAGACCTGAAGGCCGTTGGAGGAAAAATCCGATGAATTCTTTTGGACGTCTATTTCGGGTTTCCATTTTCGGTGAATCCCATGGCCAGGGAGTGGGAATCGTCATCGATGGCTCACCAGCCGGGATTCCCCTTCATCCGGAAGATTTCTTAAAGGATTTGAAGCGGCGCCTGCCGGGAACTCCTGGCACAACATCGCGCCAGGAACCCGATTATCCGGAAATAAAAAGCGGTGTCCTCGAAAACCGAACAACCGGCGCACCGATTCTGATTTATTTCCGCAACACAGACTGCCGGGCTGAGGATTATGAGGAGCAGAAAAATCTCCCCAGACCCGGGCACGCCGACCTCGTGGCTTTTTACAAGTTCGGAGGGTTCAACGACTTTCGGGGAGGAGGCCATTTTTCGGGCCGCCTGACCGTGGCCCTGGTCGCAGCCGGGGTAGTGGCCAAGAAAATTATTTCCCCGGCCCAGGTCGAGGCGGAGCTCCTCGAAGCCGGCGGCTCAAGAGACATTCAGAAGGCCGTTGACCGGGCCATTGAGGAAAAGGATTCAGTGGGCGGAATCGTCGAATGCCGGGCAAAACCCCTTCCTCCGGGCCTGGGCGAACCTTTCTTCGATTCAGTTGAATCTTTGATCAGCCACCTTGTCTTTGCTATCCCGGGAATAAAAGGGGTCGAGTTTGGAGACGGATTTGCCTGCAGCCAGATGAAGGGAAGCGAATGCAATGATCCCATCATCAGCAAGGCAGGAAAAACACTCACCAACCATGCGGGCGGGATAAACGGAGGAATCACCAACGGTAACGAACTCGTTGTCAGGGCCGCAGTCAAACCCACCCCGAGCATCCCTCGACCTCAACGGACAATGAACCTCAGAACAGGCGAAGAAAAAGTCCTCCGATTGTCCGGCCGCCATGACACTTGCATTGCCCTTCGAGTTCCGGTCGTTCTCGAAGCAGCGGTGGCCATTGTCTTAGCTGACCTCATGCTCATCGCTCAAAAAATCCCTCTGGTCTGGAGGAAGATATGACAGAGCTGGGACTCATCCGGAAAAAAATCGATCAGATCGACGATGAGATTATCGAGAAAATATCAGAGCGATTCAGGCTGGCCTTTCAAACTCTGCCCTTCAAGACGAAAACAGGCGACAGAAAAAGGGAAGCCCTGGTCATTTCCCGGGCCAGAAAGAAAGCGAGTGAACTCAAGTTTCTCCGCCCCGATTTTGTCGAGGTCCTCTTTCGCCTCGTCATCCGGGAAAGCCGTCGTCTCCAGAATCAACTCGATTCTTATGATCCGAGCCTGAAAAAGGAGTCAGAATGAAAATAGTCATCCTTGGTCTTGGTCATATGGGTTCCTGGTTTGCCGAAAATCTGAAGTGGAAACACAGGGTCGCTGTTTTCGACCGAATTCCTCAGCGGGCAGAACACCTTCAGGAAGTCATCCATCTTCAGCGACTTGAGGACATTCGGCGCTTCCAGCCAGAACTTCTGCTCAACGCGGTCAACATCCAGAATACTATTGAAGCCTTTGAGGCGGCGCGGTCATTGCTTTCCGAAGATTGCCTTCTGGCCGATATCACCTCGGTCAAAGGTTCTCTCCCTGAATATTACGCTGACTGCGGATTCCGTTTTGTCTCTATTCATCCGATGTTCGGTCCAACCTTCGCCAACGTCGAACGCCTGAAAGAAGAAAATGTGATCATCATCAAAGATTCAGACCCGGAAGGAGTTCGATTCTTCAGAGAATTTTTCACCGGACTCGGACTCACAATCTATGAGTACTCCTTCGCTGAGCATGACCGGCTCATCGCCTACTCCCTGACTGTTCCTTTTGTCTCAACCCTGGTCTTTGCTGACCATATGAGTTCTGCTGCGGTTCCCGGGACCACGTTCAAGAAACATCTTCACATCGCCCGGGGACTCCTGAGAGAGGACGACTATCTCCTAACTGAAATCCTGTTCAACCCTCATTCCCTGCCTCAGCTGGAGAAAATTACTCAGCGCCTGGAATTTCTCAAACACATCATCAGGGAAAGGGATTTCGAAGAAGCCCGGAAATTCTTCAATCGACTCCGGGAAAATATCGGGCTCAAAGGGTGATCCGTTCGTGGTAATCGATTGAGATCCTGGCGTTTTTCCTCTCACGCAGGAGGTCCAGGGCTTTCCGATGCTGAGAGGCCAAAATCCGCTGGTGCGGAAAAATAAGTAATAAGTTCCTTTTCACTCTTTGTGATTTACGGTTTCTCATGATAGGAGAACACAAAAATCACGATCAAGACGCACACTCTGCCCCCCTCGGGCAAAAACGGAGATCCCCTAAAATCACTCGAAATGCCGAAAGGCTCTGAGCCGCCGCCAGCCGAACTCAATGGGAGGGTTTCTATTCTGGGGCCTTTTTGCCGATTTCTGCGATTTTCTTTCGGATAGCAAGCCAGAGGCTTTCCAGGCCCAGCCTTTTTGCCCATAAATCAATGTAGCTGAAGTCAATCAATTCTTCTGAAATCTGGAGGATGCCTGCGATGTCGCGAATGTGTTTGTCGGATTGCCCTTCCTGATAAAACTGCATTTTTTTGATGATGACATCCTCTGGGGAAGCAAAATTGGCTTCGGTGTCCTCTGTGGGCTTGAGACGCTTGATTCTCTGGAAACGGCTCTCGTCAAGGGCATCTTTTCCCGGAATCATCATATCCGCTTTTAGACCTGAAGCAGGATGAATGATATTAAACTGACGCTTTTGTCGAACAGCTTTTTGAGCCGTGTCAACGTCCAGATAGAAATTATTTTCGGGGAAATATTTTTTTAGTTGGAGGATATCATCCTCCTTTAGATCAACCACGATGTCGATGTCGTTGGTTAATCTTGGCTCCCCATAAGCAATAGAGGCAACGGCTCCGGTGATGAAATAAGGGATTTTCAGGGCTTCCAGACACCTGACAATATGGGTGAGGAACTCATATTGCTCCAAGAGACATCCTCCGGGCGACTTCCTTTTGAATGCGGTTGAGGTCCCAGTCTGGATGCAAGGAACGGAGGCAATTGGTCAGTATGATATTCGCCGATTTCCAAAGGCCGAAGCCTAGGCGCAACCGCTCGGCCGGGGTTTTTGTCCTATATAAGACAGCCAGTGCCCCATCGACGTGCTCAAAATCATGAATTTCCCTGTGCATGGCAAGAGACCTTTTTGATTTATAGCATAGCAAAAGGCAATGGTCAATCGATGAAAAATTTTTTCCATATATTTGGAATGTCCTATTCGTGTCGCAAGTCAGCGTAAAAAAAATGGCAAGAAAAGTGACTCTGTTTTCTGTTATTATTGTAAAGTCTGACTATGGCCATTGTCCTGATCAACTCCACGGTCAAGAAATACCTCCTCGGACTGCCAAGAAGCTTCCGGGAAAGCGCCCGGGAAAAATTTGAGTTCCTCGAGTCGGGGCTATGGGAAGGGAAGATCCGGGCGAAAAAGCTGAGGACGGCCTCATCGAAATGCGTTTTCGAGGCACCGCTCGATAAAGACAAAAGGCTCCTCTTCACCCTGGGGAATTACGGAAAACCGGCGAAAAAAGATCTTGTCGTCTATGTCTGGGGAGTCGTCACTCACGACGAGCTTTCCAGAATGACCAGGACCATTGTTCCCGGGAATGTCCCTTTCCTCAGATTCCAGGACTTCAGGGAGTTGCGCTGGGAAGACGTCGACCTGGAAGAGCTGGAGCCTTCCTTTTTCACCCAGGAGCCAATTACGGAAAAAGCGAAGGACGAATCGGGAAGCCAGAGATGGTATCCCGTCGATAATCCCGAGTGGGAGAGAATTCAACGATATACTCAGGATGACTTTGAGCTTTTCCTCTATCTCAGCCCGGAGCAAAAATCCGTCCTGGAATCCCCACTGCCCGTCCTTGTTTCAGGCACGGCGGGCAGCGGCAAGACCACCCTCTCCGTCTATTATCTTTTAAAGAGCGATTGGCGCAGGAAGAAAAAGGTCTTTATCACCTACAACCGCTCACTCAGAAACTTCGCCGAGAAGCTTTATCGGGGCCTCTTGAACGAAGCCGAGTGGAGGCGGGACGCCGTTCTCCCCGATTTTCATGCATACAAGGATTTCATCCTGGAGATCGCGCTGCGCTTCGGGAAGGCGTTTTCCCCTGAAAAAGAGGTGGATTTCAACCGGTTCAGCCGGATGTTTGCCTCGCATCCGCTGCAGCAGAGTTTCGATTCGGCCCTTGTCTGGGAGGAGATCCGCTCGATCATCAAGGGAGCCCTTCCTCAGGTGAACGTGTCGGTCCTTGAGCGCGCGGCCGGGATGATCCGGAAGAAGGCGAGCGACCCGGGTCTGGTCGGGCGGCTTCAGCAGCAATTCATCCTCTTTTCCAAGTTAGAATCTTTGAAGGCCGTCGAAAGCTTCGTGGAAAAACATCTGAGGACGAACATCTCCTCTTTTTCCGTCCACCTGGACAGGTACCTGCAGGATGAGACGTTCCACGACAGAATCCTATCCATACTGGGCCGAACCCTCGAAGAGCTGCAAAAACGGAAAGACATCGTCCGCCGGAAACACCTGTCCTTCCTCGAATACGAGCTTTTGGGGAAGAAAAAGGCTCCCAATTTTCGATTCAACAGGAAAGAGATTTACCGCATCTTTGAGTGGTACCAGGACAGGCTCGAGAGCGACGGCCTGTGGGATGAGCTCGACCTGACCAGGGAAGTCCTCAGGGCTTATTCTGAAAAAAACCTGGAAGCATTCACTTACGACGTCCTCGCCTGCGACGAGGTCCAGGATCTCGCCGATATCCAGATCAATCTCCTGTTTGATATGGTCCATGACCCGATGAACGTCTTTTTCGCCGGGGACACAAAGCAAACCATCAACCCCAGCGGGTTCAGATGGGAGGAGGTGAAGAGGCAGTTCTACGAGAGAGGGCTGGAGGTCCCGGAGGTTCGCTATCTGATTCTGAATTTTCGGAGCTCCGGGAGCATCGTCGAGCTGTCCAACATCCTGCTCGGGTTGAAGGAAAAATATCTCGGCACAAAAGCAGAGGAAGTCCCCGAAGACTGGAAGTATAAAGGCCGGCCGGCGGCGGTCGTTACGGGCATCGGCGAGAAAGACATGCTCGAGATTTTGCGGGCGGCCGGGGCCCGCAGGACCATCCTCGTGCGCACCGAAGCAGAGAAAATGCGGCTCCAGAGGCTCCTGGAAACAGAGCTGGTTTTCACCATCGCCGAGGCCAAGGGCCTTGAATTCGACACCGTCGTCCTCTGGAAATTTTGCGATGACCAATTTGCCGAGGATGTCTGGAAGATCATCCTCGACCTGAGCAAAAAGTCCATCCATGAAGCCAAGATCAAGCATGAGATCAACCTTCTGTATGTGGGGATCACCCGCTCCCAGAACGACCTGATCGTCTATGACGGAGGCCGTCCTTCCCTGATATGGGAAAACCCGCAGTTCAGGGGCCGCGTGTTCACGACAGACGACCGAAGCTTTATTAACGGCGTCTGGAACGTTCTCACGTCGCCTGAGGAATGGATCGAGCAGGGACACTATTTTTTCGAGAAGGAATTCTATCGGGCGGCGATGGAGTGCTATAAAAACGGAGGCGACTTAAAGCTCCTGACAAAGGCCTCGGCTTACGCATCTGAGAAGGAGGAGAAATACGGCGAGGCCGCCCTCGATTTTGAGAAGATCGGGGAATTCGATAGGGCAGCCCATAATTATGAGAAGGCCGGGGAATTCAAAAAAGCCCTCTTCCTGTGGGAGAAATTGAGGAACGAGGACCGAGCGTTCCTCTGCCGGGTTGAGGTCTTCAAGCAGGATGGACAATACGGAAGAGCCGGTGATCTTTATCTGGAAAGAGGAATGTATCAGGAGGCCATTCCATGTTTCAGGAGGGCCGGGGAATATCAGAAGCTTGCCGCAATCTACCTCGAGCATCTGAAAAACATTAAAGAGGCGGCAGCCTGCCTGGAGCAGTCCCGTGATTTCGAAAAAGCCGCCGGCCTCTATGTCCGACTGAAGTCATTCGAAAAAGCGGCCGACCTTTACTCGAAGAGCGGAGACTACGGCAGGGCCGAGGTCTTATGGAAGAAGATGAAAAACGCCGGACGGCTTCTGGAGCTGTATGAAAAAACAGGCCAGAGCGAGAAGCTGCTTGCGATCTATGAGAAAAAGAAAGATTTTGAGAAAGCGACGAAATGCCTTAAAGCCTTCAAAGACAAGTCTTCTCTCGCGGCGGAGGCGGAGACGCTCTTAATCCGGAGGAAATATTTCCCATCCCTGGTCAGGTTCTTCGTCCTGGAGGATCATAAGAAAACAGCGGAGTGTTATCTTCGTCTGAAAAACTACGAGGAAGCAGTCAGGCACTTCAAGCTGGCCGGGGATTTTTATGCGGCGGGAATAACCTATGAGAAACTCAAGGATTATAAAAGCGCGCTCGAAAACTATCTGAACTCGGAGGAAGACCGGAAGGACGGCTTTCCTCTGGCCGCGAAAATCGCCCGGAGAATACCCGATGACACCTGGATCTACCGGCTGGGCAAGGATTTATTCGACGGGAAAAGATACCGCGAAGCGTTGTCGATATTTTCCTTTTTCAGAAATGCCCTTCCTGAGGTCGGCATCTGTTACGCGATGCTGGGGGAAGAAGAAAAGGCGTTCCAGGCGTGGGCGAAGAGCGAGGGGGCGAGAGACTATGCGCGAATCGCCGAAATGTGCATTTACTCGAACGCTGTGGGAGTCGCGGCAAAATTCTTTTTGAGCCATCAGAAGAAGGGGCGGCCTGATCTGGATTGGACTTCCCGCTCGAAGCTGAGAAGCGACTTCGTGGTCAAACTTTTCGACCTGTATTTTGCCGAGAACCCGAATCCGGAGGAGATGCGAGCCTGGGGGCATGTTCTGGGCGAGTATGACTTCAAGGCCGA
>Ga0315280_10009594_pt1 | contig 12357 bp, 14 predicted proteins | sample YL17G06_40_MG_FD_203697 | JGI IMG/M metagenome (GOLD analysis project Ga0315280, IMG submission 203697) | Sediment microbial communities from Yellowstone Lake, YNP, Wyoming, USA - YL17G06_40 | ecosystem: Environmental > Aquatic > Freshwater > Lake > Sediment | place: USA: Wyoming | collected... | reverse complement strand
GTAAAACTTCATCGTTTTCTATTGCTCGCCCCACTTTCATTGTCCAGGCAAATGTTATTTCATCAACGCCGAGCTTTTGACAGAAATTTACAAAATTATCTAAATCTTCATAATTCCCCTTCCATATCACGCTGTCTACTCTTGTATATATGCCATATTCTTTTAAATATTCTATACCCTTAACTGCTTTTTTAAAAACTTTCCCATTCCTTAAAAAATCGTGCTTCTCCTCTTCATAGCTATCTAAACTCACAAAAACTTTGTCCACTCCTGCCTCTTTTAATCTTTTCACTTTCTCTTCATCTAAAATTGCACCGTTTGTCCCTGTAGTCATTATTATATTATTTTCTTTTCCAAATTTTATAACGTCAAAAAGGGAATCGAGGAGTAAAGGTTCGCCACCTGAAAAATAAATTTCACCTACGCCACTTTTCCCCATATCCGTCAAAACTCTAAAGTAATCCTCTTTTTTTCCTATCACCTCTCTTACTTTCCCTCTAAAATTAGCACTGCAATGCTTACATTTCATATTGCACTTGCTTCTTATAGCCCAAACAATCCTGATTTTATCTTTTTCGGAAAACAAACAAGGAGAGTTCATATTACTTTATTCTACCAAAAAATCAGTATGTTAAAAAGGCCGTAAATCATTTAAGATTTACGGCTTAAGCTATGTAAGAGAAATCTCTTCGCTTTGGTCTCATTAAAATTAGAGGAATTGGCCTTTTCAGCTTCTCAAAGAGATCTATTATAAGATATGTTCCAATCCATTCTTCGAGAGTAATTTTCTTTCTGCCTCTTTTTTCCCACCAACTGGCTATAATCTCTGATACCTTTTCATTGGAATTCCAGGCTTCTTCTAACGCCTTAACTATCTCATCTTTATCGAGCCTTAATGCCTTAGCCAGAGTTTTTGGAGTATATTTGCTCATTATATAATTTGCATAAGCATCAAATACGATTTGAGCAACTCCTATCGCTTCATAAATTTTGGGTTTGCTATGGTCCACCTTATCCAAGTCTATAATGATTCTCTCTCTTAAGAACTTTGAGACCAAATTTAAGATTTTTTCTCCAAATCCCATTTTAAAACCCCTATGGATCTTTTAAGGACTATATCATTATAAACTCACAGAATCAAAATTGTCAAGAAAAAATAAAAAACTGATTCCTTGCATGTTTAATTAATTTTCCTCAACTTCGACCTAAATTCCTGCCCTGTACCGAACTTGTTCTGGTGCGGGGTTGATTATTTTTATCTATTATACCAAACATCTTCTTCAGATATTTTTGTTGGATAAAAATTAAGTTGCTCTGGGGGAATATTCAATTTGGACGCACCGTAGACCCGTGCTTCCTCCCAGGTCGATTTATCATTCGGGTTAAGATGAAAAACTTTATCTTTAAAAACTACAATTAAAGTTTTCCCTTCATTGTAAATATGAAAATAATAGGGTTTATCCGTTACCATTGCTTCTTTAACTTCTTTTATTGCTTCTTCTGGTTCCGGAATTTCAACAATGTGCAAATGCCAATTTTGTTCCGCTGAAAATTTCGTCCTCAAAATTTTATAATTTTCCAAAACCTCAGAATTCTTCAAGCTTTCTTCAATAATTATTGAGTGATACATAATTTCACCAATTCTCCTTCTTGCCCCGCATTAATTTTGCCATCCCAAGTTGAATAAAACCGCAAAATTAAAAAAGTCTTATTAAACTCTTGTGGCACAGAGGGTGAATAACCCCGAGCGAGCGGAGCGAGCGAGTGTGCCACTTTTGTATTACTTCGCAAAATTTAGTGCGGGGTAAATGTTTACCCTGTACTCAACGAAATTATAGTTCAGGGCTTTGGCTAAAATTGATTGAACAACTTCGGCCTAAATTTTGATTATTTTTGAATAATATTCAAACCAATTTTTTAAAACTTCGTATTCTTTCTTAACTAATTCTCTTTCATCTTCAAAAAATATCTTCTCATTATAATCTCTTTCTATTTTTTGAAGACTTTCTTCTAATTGTTCTTTCAATGGTTTTGAACTAATGGAACTAAACCAGAAATAAAAAGGCAGTTTAAAATGACTCATTGCATCTGCTGTTGCTAAGATTTTTTGTTCCAAAGTTCGGGGTTTATGCTTTTTACAACGATGAGTTAAAATAGTCTTTTTTACTTCTTCAGCGATTTCTTTACTGAATCTTTTTTCTAAAAGCATATCGTAAGCTCTTTCTGCACTTATTTCATCGTGAGGTTCTAAATCGTCCAATCTGGCTAGATCGTGCAATATAGCACTTAACCAAACCACTTTCAGATTGGCATTATATTTCTTTGCTAATTCCTTAGAAAAATCTATTACTGGTTTTACATGTAAAAACCAAAATAAGCCGAAAGTTTTAGCTATATCTTTTTTAGTGAGCGGATGCTTATTTTGCTTTGGATGTAAATGTAAATTTTTTATCTTTTTTTCTAACTTTTCTATTTGTTGTGTTTCCATAAAATTTATTAAATTTTTAACTTCAGCCAAAATTTCGATTATTTTAATGCTTTTCCTCAAATTTCCATTCAGTTTTGTGTTTTGGTAAATTTGTCCATTTGGTCTTGTGTCTCTTGGGTGTTCTCCATTTTGTTTTATGTTTTTTTTCGGACTCCCACTTTGTCGACATAGATTTTATCATAATTTTATTTTTTAACCTGAGCGGGCCGAATGGCTCGACTTTTTGCCTGCCCCGTATACAGCTTTGCTGTTGTTCAGGGCTTGGGCTTCACCGAAATTCAGAAACGTCCCTAATTTTACTTCAGCGATTGAGGAATCCTATCTTTCGTTCCGCTTCTATTTTTTGTTTTGCGTATTCTTCGGCATTCTTTTGTTGTTGTGCTTCAATTAGTTCTGCTTCAACTAATCCAGAGAGAAAACCAGAAATTCCGATAAATGCACTCTTTATAAAATGAGGACCTCCCACCTTTTCGGGTGGCGTTAAGGTATTAAACTCTTTCTCATATTCTTTGAAGTGCTCCAAAATAATCTCTTTTATTCTTGGATACAATGTATTATATAGTTTAACATAACCCTCCTTTTCTATTAGTGCGTTTTCTTTTGAAAGATGCTGGACAATATCGTTAGCTTGTGATTTTAATATATAAATTTTTTTAATTTTTTCGAAATTCATAATCAATTTTATTTTTCAATTAATTCTTCGACTTTTTGTTTTGAAATTTTTTAAAATCTTTTGGAGAATATTCTTTAACCCTTCCACTATCATCTATTGAAAAAATATATAAACATAAATGCCTAGCCGCTTGCCAGGGAATTCTACGTAAGGCCTTTCTAGCGCTTATTTCTGGCAACCCTAGGCCATATTTATATGCGTGCCTCGCAATTACTTTCATTCTTGTAACCAACTGGCCAAGAGCAAAAAGCCAGATAGTCTCATTCACCGCTTTTGCTGATTTTGCGTATGATTTTCCCTTGCATTCTATTAAAAACCGTCTAGCCTCGTATTTATTAAGAATATCTTTCAAGACCAAATCGCAACCTTTCTCGTGTAAATCTTTTTCAATGACAACCTGCCATTGTGGCGCAAAATGTTTTTTTATTTTCTCTATTACAAATTTCTCATCTATTTTTTTCATAATTCTAAGTCTTTCCAATTACTTAAATCGCTTTTTAAATCTTTTGAAGTTCTATCAAAATAAATCCATCTTCCGCGATAATTTCTTTGGTCGGTGTTAGCAACTATTCCGCCAAAACATTTTTTGCCTTTTAATAAAATTCCTTATGGTTTTTGGGCCTTCTTCTCTCTCCTCCATTTTACTCTCTTCGCTTGGAATCTTAACATCTCATCAATTTTTTCGTACATTTCTTCCGAAGTTTGACTTTCTTTATTAGCAAAAGCATCGGCTATGGCTCTGAAAACCGTGAGTTCAACCGCTTTTTCTGCCACTGCTTGATCATAAGCTGGATGAGAAATATTAATAACGACCAATAAAGCCACATCATCAATCCGACACTCATAATCATCGACACCAAGCGGTTGAGTTACTACCTTATAACGTTTATTACCTAAGTGTATATTACCTTCGCCTACAAGACCTTGTAGTTCCTCTCTTTTCTTTTTATCAGTAATCCCTACTGGATTTGTTCTATGTTCTAAAATTGGGCTTTTCGTTTCGTGCAACTCTTCTTCTGTTTTTTTGATAATTTTTTCATTTCCTTCTTGTCCAACTGCTAAAGGTGATTTTTCAGTACCCTTAACTTCCTGTTTCTGTTCTTTATTATAGGCATTGAAGTCATCTATAACATTTTTCAATGCCTCTTTTACTTTTGCTTCTTTTTCTGCCTCGGTTTTTTTATTAAACTCGTCCTCTTCTTCTTTACAAATCTGAAGCAATAGATCGGTCATAAATTTATGATAAGCAATATATTTGGGATGGTCTTCAACAAATCCTTCGCGGTCAGTTTGAATTACTGGTCTCTCGTCGATTTCTTCTTCCGGATCAAATGCTGGTACCTCAACCGACCCAGTGATTAACTGAGCCAAAGAGTGATAAAATCTATGTTTACTTTTATAAATATCAAATAAACTTGGTTTACCAACCGCTCTTCCTCTAACAGTTGTTACAACACCAGCAGGCATAGATGTAAAACTCTTCTTAGCTACAATAATTTCTCCTTTAATTGGTCCACAACCCGGAACCATCATATCTACTGGAATTCTTCTTTTTGCCGGAATATCTTTTCTGGTGCAGGGTTGCCCATTAACAAAAATCTTAAAACTTCCATCATGCGGCAAGTCTCTTGCCAAACTTCCTCTTAAATTTTCCGTATCTATTTTGACATGGGGTAAAATTTTGGTAAGAATAACCGAAGTGCCATTCGGTTTATCTGTATCTCTTACTGTAAAATCATCAAACACTGCGTCTTCTAAGGTTTTTACCTTCTTTAATTCTTCTCTATCAATAGAAAAACTATATTCTTTGCCATCTTTAATCGTTGTCACTGAAATTTTATTTGCGATTCCTAAACCAGCTAATTTCCCAATGCCTTTATTTCCAATCGGCAACCTGCCAAATTTGGCGGTCTTTTTAACTTTTCTTTTAGTATCAGCACCGAGAAGCATATATCCTTCTCTAATTCCTTCTTCATCCATCCCCGAACCGTTATCTTTTATAATTATTTCGCCGGATTTAATATCAACATCAACTCGCGATGCGTCAGCGTCATAACCATTAACCACTAGTTCGCCAATGGCTTTTGTAAATTTGCTGTACATTGCCAAACCAATATGGTCCAAAAGCCGCGGCACCGGCACCAATTTTAGAGGTTTTAATTTTTGTTGATTGTTTGACATATACGGTATATAATTAAATTGCGGGGGCGAGGGAAGCCACCACTAGTAAGTGGCAACCCTCGCTTCCTTTTTTATGGCACTAATTTGCCGTTATTTCTTTTAAGTACAACCCCCTCTGGTGGATATGCGTCATACCATGTTTGGTCAATCCACTTTTCAAGACTCGGATTCCAAATACTGGGCTTGTCAACCTTGTCGTTATTCCAAAGATAATTTTTCCCAGTAAATACATGATAATTTGCATTAGCTCGATCAATTTCTAAAAGTTGATCTACCGGAATAAATCCCCCAGAATGAACCCTTAGTACGTGTCCAGCCAGCAATACATCTTTGTCTTTAAAATTAAATTCAATAACTATTTCCCATTCACTACTACCCATCTTATAAGCTAAGTGGTATACCTGTAATTTATTAAGATGGATCCCGGCACTTCCTTCGTTCTTTATATCAATCCATTCGCCCGCTAACTGTACCTGTGGTGTTATACTTCGTCCAAACCTATCCTTCCCCGCAGGATTTGGTTTTGCTCGAATAACCCTTAACATATTTCCTTTCGGTGTTTTAACCATAAATATAATTGTTAATAACAAGAGTAATCGACCTTTGCCGCGCGGCTTACTCTTTATTTTTTAATTTTCTCCTTTAGTTTAATGACAAATACTTCTCCCACTCCTTCAAGATTATACTTTTGCCATTCGTATCTGCCATGATATATTTCAGGATTAATATTATTTTCTTTCAGGAAACTTCTTACAACAATCTGGGCGCCATATTTTTGACCATGGATAATTTTAAATCCATTTTCTTCTTCTTTGTTAGTAAAATAAATTGCGATTGCCTTGTTTTTTTCGTCCCAATACAGAACTGCATATTTAAAATTCTTAATTCCATTATCTTGGTAGAATTTTTGAGGGAATCCAATTGAGTTAGATTTTGTAAGCGTTATCCTGTTTTCCAGTCTTATATTTTTTTTCTCAAACTTCTTGAATTGGAATTGGTAATCCATAAGTTATTTATTTAGTTATTATTTTTTTAATTTCGACCTTTGTTATATATCTATAATAGGAAAATAAGTTATATTTGTCAATACCTATTTATCCACATACCAAAAAAGACCACTTATTGTGGTCATTTTAACTCTATCAGTAATATTTGTCAATAGTTATCGCTAAATATCTTATTCTCCAACCATATTCTCTACTTCTTTTTTTGCCCTATCTATCAGTTCTTGTGCTTCTTGGCGTGATTTAAAAGATTCTTGAACTAAAGAGGAAATTTTTTGCTGGGTAGATTGGGGCAAAATTGGAATTTGTAATTTTTTAATAGTTGGTATATCTGTGTTTGCTCTTACGGTTGCGACCCTCATTTCTCTAAAAATTTGCAATTTTCCAACGGGGCTATTAATTATAGCGGCTATGTAATAAGGATTAGTTTTTGAAAAATCTTTTAATCTTATCCTTAAAATAAATGAACCAAAGGCAAAATCTTTTGCTTCTTTTGGTATTACTGCGGCATCTCCCACTGTTCCCATTTGGGTTATTAAAATATCATTTTCTTTAACAATCTTATCTCCTATTAAATGTCTTGTTCCTTTATGCAAATAATCTAAATCATCTAATACTATATGATTTGGTTTTACATCTTTACCTTTGATATAAGGTATTCCTTCTTCTTTAGAAACATATGGGCTTGTTGGTACGGTACCATAATCAATTTTAGTAATAATATCCTGTAATCTCTTTAAATCTGCTCTTTTTTTAACTATCTTCCGAAATTTATAATATTTTGGTTGATAATATTCTGGATCTATCCGCTCGTTTGTTTCGGAAAATTTTGCTTCAAAAGTTTTTTGAGTGGATAAATTTAAATCTTCCAGCCCTAATTCTTTATTCAAAATTTCCTCCGCTTCTTTATATTTTTCATCAGCCAATTTTCGCTTCTCTTGCGCTCCTTTTACCATCTTCTCAATTTTCTGCTGGAAGGATTGAGGGGGAATGGGAATAAAAGTTTCCTTTAATATGTCAATTCCTATAAAAGGTCTAGTCCCTGCACGAGCAATCCTTTCAATTTTAGTTTGAAAAGGTTTAGCAATTACGAAAATGTATAAATAAAACTGATTTACTTTTCCTTTTGTACGCCAAACTGCAGCATTTTGATTCATTAATAACTGCGGTATCTCATCTGGCATTAGAATTGCTTTTCCTACCGTGTTTCCTGTAACTGTCATAATAATGTCTCTTGGTTGGATTCTGAATCGTTTAAATTTTTCCCAAAAAAAATCGGGTACCCTTACAATGTCATCGAAGTTTATTCCATTTTCAATATCAGAAACTCTATAAATACCGACATTTCCTTCTTTTATGTAATATTCACTCTCAAATGCGTATCCTTTGACATAATTTAGGGCATCTGAAAGAGAAATCGTTCCTGATTGACTTTTAATTTTCGTAAATATCTTCTCGGTCTCTAAATACTCTGGCTTATAATATTCGGCGTCAATCCGGTCCTCAATTTGTGAAAATTTAATAGTGGAAGTTTGCATACTAAAAAATTCCCAAGAATTATGAAATCAATTTATGAATTAGTGGCACTACTCTTTCATAAAATTGCATTATTCCTTCAACTGTAGCTAATGACGATATCGCAGCCCATGCCTCTTTAATTATGTTTTTATTCGGGTTTTGTTTTGCTAATTGGCTTTTGATTGTTTCTATTTCTGATTGATAATTAAGCTTATCTTCGTCATTAATATTTGCATTTTTAGCTATTTCTTCTTTTAATAGCTCTAAATTACGATAAAGATCTCCAAATTCTTGGTGAACAAAATTATTATCTCCTATAACGGTTATACCTTGGATATTCGTAACATTAATGCCTGTCAACCAATGAGATTTTTGGAAAACAGATGTGCCCTCAAAATGATTTATGCCTTTATCTGAAATAGTGTAATAAATTTGTTTTCCCCGCATTTTTTTAGATTTACCGGTCATATAATCTGGATAGTCATATGAATAACTCTCGGTTTCTTTTTTAATCCAGCCAGTTTGAACTAGATAAATAAAATTACTTACAATATCCTGTCGTTTGTAACCCTCTCGCTGTACTGCACTTAGAACCATAGCATCTGTTACTCTAACATTATTGACGCTCATTGCATTTTTGAAATGGCTATATAAATATTTAAGTATCTTTTCTCTTATTTCGTCATTAACATTAGCCATATTCTCTAAAATTCTAACTTATATTTTTCTTTAAATTTCTTAAATTCTTCAATTACTAAACTTATATCTTCATCAATCACTGGCTCGCCGTCTTTTTTAATAATTTCGCCGCGTTCGTTTCTTTTGTACACATCGCGACCGCGGATGTCGTAGCCAATTTTTTCAATAATCCCCATAAAAATCGGGTAATCTTTTTTCTTTAATACCTCTAATTCTTTTTCTGGCAATTTTTGTAAAAACAAAACTGATGCCTTAACGCCGGCGCCGTAAGGCACAAAAGTTTCTTGGGGTAAAGAAACAACTGCTAAAATCCTAGCATTATCCCGAATCCATTGCCGAACATAACCTAATGAAGTATTAGTTAAATCTCCATCGGGTAACAAAATTGCCATCCGACCATAAGGAGCCAAAAATTGCAAACACCGTTCAATAAAAAGAATATCCGGCACTTGGTCTTCCATTATTTTATTAGCTTCCCTTTCCCACCTATCCGTTTCTTTATTTTTCCTCCATTTATAGGCTAATTCGTATTGTCTTAAAATTGACTTATTTCTCACTTTACCCTGGCTGCCAAATGGAGGATTAGTAAAAAGTAAATCAAAATTTTCTTCTTTAATCTTAGTAGCTCCCAATTCCTGAGCTTGGGTTTTTATTTTTTGGAAATTATCCAAAGAGTCGGCACTAAACACTCCGGTATGACCGTCGTCTTCAAGAACCATTCGCATTTTTGCCACCCGAGCCAATTTTGGATTAACATCAATACCTCGAATATATGCCTCGGCATATTCTCTAGTAAAGTTTGCTAATAAATCGGGGTTTTCTTTCTCTTGTTTTGAGAGGCTTTTGTTTATAACATGTTTCATTGCTGTTACTAAAAATCCCCCACTACCACAAGCCGGATCTATTATTAGCTCGTCTTGTCGGGGCTCTAACATCTCAACGCATAAATGAGTAATTGGAGCAGGTGTAAAAAATTGTCCCCTTTCTCCTCTGTAATAAGAATGAATAAATGTTTGGAATGCTTGGCCTTTAATGTCGGTAGAGGCCATCGAAAAATTAAAATTTTTAATTTGGGCGGCGACAAAAGCAATGGTTTCTTTTTTCAAGTTTATTTTCTCGGCCGGATCGAAAATATCGTAGTATCGTTTTTTCACGGCTTCAAAAAGTTTGTCTATTCGATCAAAAAAATCGCTTGGCTTTCCCTCTAAAATTTCTTTTTCTTCATCGTCAGTAATCCAAAATCTTACCGTCTCTCCCTCCCTACTCTTTTCATCCGCCATTTTCACAAAAAGAATCTTTAAAAATTCATCGAAAGCATCTTGATTAGAAAGACCTTCTGCGGCATAAATATGATTATGGCAAGTTTTAAAAACACTTAATAAATTAGTTACCGGTTTTAATTCTGATCTCTTTGGAAATCCTTCTTTTTCTCCTTTACGCGGTAAATGTAAAACTTCCTTATAATATGGTGGTTTATCAAAATGTCTGAGATAGGCTATTTCATTGCCGTTAAACCAGATGCCGTATTTGGCTTGGGTGGGCGCTAAATAACTTTTTAATTGTTCAATGCCATCAGTACGTTCTTTCCTTTTGCATTCAACAATAATATAAATATCTTCTTGCTGTTTATGTTTTTCATCGCGAAAAACAACAATATCAGCCGGACCAATAAATTTTGAACCCTTTTTAATGTTAAATTCTGGTTGAATTTGATCTTTAGAATAACCATACTCTTTAACTAACCGCTCTTCGAAAACAACTTTAGCTTCTTTATTTTCAGGAGTAGATGAAATCCAAGCATTGGTAATAAAGTCCCGAATATAACCTTTCTTTTCTTTTGGTTTTTCGCCAGTAATTAATGGTTTTTCTTCGATTTTATAATTATTTTTTGCCATAGTTTTTAAATTAATTTTTTATCTTTTAGGCTTAAATATTTATTCTTTCCGATTATAATATGGTCTAAAACCTCAATATTTATGATTTTACTAGCTTCAATAATCTGTTGAGTAATTTTTATATCATCTTCGGATGGTTCAGGATCTCCTGAGGGGTGGTTGTGGGCTAAGACAATAGCGACGGCGGTGTATTGAATAGCCGGTTGAAAAACTTCTCGAGGGTGAACCAAATTTGTAGTTAGAGTACCTAAAGAAATTACTTCATCGTGAATGAGTTTATTTCTGGAATTAAGATAAAGTCCCCGGAATTGCTCTTTTCTGAGGTTTGTTACTTGATTTTTTAAATAATTATAAACGTCTTTCGGCTCTCGAATATAAATTTCCTCTTGGTCCTTTTGAAAAAATCTTCTACCTAATTCAAAACAAGCAACAATCTGACACGCTTTAACTTTAGTAATTTCTAATTCTTTCATTAATTTTTCAACATTCTTTTCATTAATAACCGCTCTTGGTCCATATTCTTTTAAAATTCGGTTTGATAATTCTAAAACATCCTCATAATAATTTTTCTTCCAAAGGCCAGTATTTAAAACAATTGCTAAAAGTTCAGCATCTGTAAGAGCATCGGGCCCGCTTTGTATCAATTTCTCTCTCGGCCTTTTCTCTATCGGTATTGCTTTTATTTTATATTTACTTTCTACCATATTTTCATTTTATCACAATTTCTCTTCCCCAGTAGTAGAGCTTAGTTCACTACGGGGCTTCGCCCCAGTAGTAGAGCTTTGTTCACTACGGGGCTCTGCTTTGTTTGGCCCTCGACAATGTTTTGGTGCGGGGGTAAATTTTTCACTTTCTAGCTCCGAAGGAAAGCAAAGCATCCTATGGGGTAAACTTGAGTTTCAATAAAAATAAAAGGTCTTTTTTTAGGTTTTGTTTTGCCCAGTTTTTGGTCTTTTCGTCTAAAAGTTCGCCCATGCCGGCTAAAATGTGTTTTTCATCCTTTTTTTCTACTAAGTTAATACATTTTTTTAAAAAATCCTTAAAAGACATTTTGGTTCTGTTCTCAATTATTTTTTTGTTAATCGGCCAATCGTTTTGTAGAAAATACCAACTATCAAAAATGTCTCGGTTTGTTTTGCCAGATCTCTCATACATAGCCACCAACTTGTGGGCAGCCATATCTTCTTGCACCATCACTTTCATAGAAATGCCAAGATAGGATTTTATCTCATATCTTGAACCAAAATCTCGGCGATTTATCTCAACCTTGATGTTTTGGGCTCCCTCGGCCTTTTTTTCATATGAAAGAATGTAAAAAAGGTTAAATCTTTTCTTGCTGGCCTCTTTTACTGTGCCATAGTTTTCTAAAATTTTTCTGACTCGTTCAAAAACATAATCCTCCTTTTCCAAATCGAGTAAATCAAAATCTAAATCCACTGAAAAACGCGGCATCCCGTAAAATAAATAGGCCGCCGTGCCGCCTTTAAAACCCAAAATCGGGCCAATAGTAGAATCGGTGTAGATGTCTTTTAGAATTTTGATTAAAATATTTTTGTGAGTGATTATATCGAGAGGCATAGTTTCTTAATTAACCTTTTTTGGCTTCTTTATAATACTGTTTAATTTTTTTCTCCATTCTTTTGCTACCGTAAATCGGGAGAATTTCTAAAACTTTGTCCCATTTGAGGGGCGAGAGATTATCAAAGTGATAATCTTTGTAGAGATAAAGAATATCTAAAAACGCTCTTTCCGGAGAAGCAATAGAATAGTTTTCTTTGTTTTCAATGCCGACCTGATTAGTGAGGATAATGTCTTTGATTTTTTTGTAGGAATATTTCTGACCATCAGCGATTATTTCTCTAGTGAGATATGAGGCGACAAAAATTTGGTCATAATATT
>Ga0315280_10009592_pt1 | contig 12359 bp, 10 predicted proteins | sample YL17G06_40_MG_FD_203697 | JGI IMG/M metagenome (GOLD analysis project Ga0315280, IMG submission 203697) | Sediment microbial communities from Yellowstone Lake, YNP, Wyoming, USA - YL17G06_40 | ecosystem: Environmental > Aquatic > Freshwater > Lake > Sediment | place: USA: Wyoming | collected... | reverse complement strand
TGGGAAAACAGTTGTCTGTCGCTGCAAAATTATCCTCGAAAGATGTCAGGCGATGGCTTGAGAGCCAAACGGGTTCTATGTTTGTTCCAGTTCACAACAAGGCTCAAAAACTGGTGGGCGAATTGCGAAAAGCTCTGACCGATCTGCAGGAATCGAGCAGGATGCTTCTGGAGAATAGTGCCAAAGAGGTTGAGAAGCGGAACGAAAAGACCTTTCGCCGAGCCAGAGCGTTAAACAAGCTGGCACGCCTGTTTGTTGAAAGAGCCCAGCGTGTCAAGATTCCTGAAACGGTGACCTACGACAGTGTTGACCAGCTGGTTCAGGAAACCCAGAAAGTGGTTTTTGTGATGGACGTTGACATCCAAAACTGGTTCCCTCGCATATCGCCGTTCTTCATTATGGATCGAAGAAAATTCCAGATAGTCTTCGAGAAGACCAAAGATGCCCTCAAGGAACTGAACGGCTTTCTGACCAAGGAGTACGTCAAGACAAAGACTCTGGAAGAGACGTTCCAGCTAGGGGACAGACTTCTCGCGCTTGAGCAAGAGGCAGCTTCCTTCAGACAGCAGAAAGCGAAGGCAGAAAACGAACAAGGCTCGTTGGGGAGCGAAATCTCCGCTGCCAATCAGGAGGTCGCTGCCCTGAAGAGTAAAGGTGGCCTAAGCCAACTGGCCCTGACAGAAACCGAAATCGAAGCCTTGAACACTGAGCTAAAGAATGGTCTGCAGCATTTACAGAAGCCTTTCATCAAGCTTCAGGCGTTGGCGGTTCACGGCGGAGGAAGCGGGCTGATGAAGGACGAGGCGGTTAAGCTGGATCAGTACTTGGAGAGTCCGTTCGAGGCTTTTGCCACTGAGCAAGCTGGCTATCCAGTCTTGAAGGCTATCCTTGAGAAACTGGACAACTCCATGTCAGATAAGCTCAACTTGAAACCTGAAAAAGAACGAAAGGCCAAGCAAGCCATAGACGCTATCCTCGGAGGAAACTCATTAGCCCACCTTCAGCTTCGGTGTTCTGATGCCCTGACGCGCAGAAAGCAGCTTCTGGCATCCACTGAGGTCACGGCCACTCAGACTGAGCTGGCGAGGCTCAACGGAAGGATCGAAGCTTTGGAGAGGAGGAAGAAGATCGCGGAATCAGAGGCCACGGTGGCTGACAGAGGCTACAGAGAGACTCTTGACAAGATACGAGCTGCAAAGAGCAGCATAGAGAAGAACGTTTTCGACTTCACAGCCAAGAAGATCGTCGTCGAGTAGGCAGGGGTCTCCAATTGCAGGATACCGTGGCTCGAATCGTGAAGAGTGCCTTGGAAATGGATTCTGCTGGCTTTGGCCGGCTGGTTGAGGAAACAACGCAGCTGCTAAGCCACGAAGACGGCCAAATCGGAAACCTCCGCATCAGTGGAAGACTAGTCCAGACGAAGCCGCAAGGCGCTGCAATAATAGTTGGTGACTTGCACGGCGATCTAGAAAGCTTCATCGACATTCTGAAGGAGAGCCGCTTGATCGAAAGAATGAGTCAGAGTCGCAATTTGCTGGTTGTGTTTCTGGGGGACTACGGCGACCGTGGAGCCTACTCGGCCGAAGTATATTACATCGTGCTGAAACTGAAGACCCTGTTTCCTGAGCAGGTTGTCTTGATGCGTGGGAATCATGAGGGTCCAGAAGACCTGATAGCCTTGCCTCACGACCTGCCCGAACAATTCCAAGCAAGATTCGCTGAGAAAGGAAACGAGGTCTACGCCGAAGTCCGTGGATTGTTTAAACATATGCACAATGCGATGCTGGTTGAGGGGGAGTATTTGCTTCTTCACGGAGGCCCATCCACGGAGGCAAAGACCATAGACAACTTGGCCAGAGCACAAGAACTTCATCCACATCGACGCCTGCTGGAAGACATGTTGTGGAGCGACCCAGACGAATCGATCAGCGGGACAACTCCTTCGCCGAGAGGTGCTGGTAAGCTTTTCGGAAAAGACGTGACCACCGAAGCGCTTGGAAGGTTCGATGCGAGAATTCTGATAAGGGGTCATGAGCCTTGCCACGAAGGCTACAAAACTAACCACGAAGGCAAAATCTTGACTCTGTTCTCGTGCAAAGGACCACCATACTTCAACGCCCACGGAGCCTACCTCGAAATTGACTTCTCTCTCAAGCCGAAAAGCGCGACACAACTGATTCCGAACGTCCATCAGTTCTGACGCAGACGTCTTGTGCAGAAGCTTTAAGAATGCATTGGGATAGCACTTTTGAATAGTGTTCGTGGAGAGTCTGGTTCTTGAGAGTCGGTATCGTCACAAGAAACAGGAATTCTTGGAGTTCCATCCAGCTTCGAGAAGCATTTGACAGAAAGAGTGTTTCTAATGTCTGTCTCAGCTTTCCGCAGTTGACCGCCCGCGTGGAGTACAAGCCCAGTCTAAGCCTTGGCGGCATTGACATCCTGAGTGAGCTTGATGGCTTGTTGGTTCGGCCGATTGGACGTGGCTCGTTGGAGGAACTCGTTTTTAGGATGGATATGCTGTATAGGCTTCAACGGTTGGGGATGTATGTGGTAAATCCGCCTGAGGCCATCGAGCACTGCGTGGACAAATACGACATTTTGGCCATCTTGGAAGAGAACGGTGTTCCAGTGCCGCGTACGGCCGTGACTGAAAACGTAAATTCGGCTCTCAAGGCCTTCAGTGACTTGGGCGGGGATGTTGTGGTCAAGCCGATTTTTGGTTCGAGGGGGATAGGTGCCACGCGGATCAAGGACCCAGAAGTGGCCTCTACTGTCTTCAGAGCCATAACGTTCTACCATGGAGTGATCTACCTACAGGAGTTCGTGGACCACGGCTTCAGCGACATACGAGTGTTCGTTGTGGGCAACCGCGTCGAGGCGGCGATGCGGCGGGTGGCGGAAAGTTGGAAAACCAACTACAGCCAAGGAGCACGACCAGAACCGGCCAAACTTGACCAAGCACGGGAGGACTTGGCCATAAAATCCGCAAAGCTGATTGACTGCAAAATCGCCGGTGTGGACATCCTCGAAAGCCAAAGAGGCCCAGTCGTCGTGGAGGTCAACAGTCAACCCGGCTGGAAAGGCCTCCAATCAGTCACAAAAAACATCATTGCTGATGACATAGTTGATTTTGTGATGGGTGAGTTGAAGCAATAAGGCGGCTATCTTAAGATGCGAAAAGTTGGGATTTTGAAGATTGACGTTTCAGCCCACAAGGTTCAACAAATGGAAGACTACGTGGCGGAGGAGAAGCCTTTTTTCATTTTTCTCAACAAGACCCACTATGTAACCATTTTGTGTTCGCCTTCTGATCTGAAGGATTTGGTTGTTGGCCAACTGCTTTCACAGAACATCATAAAGACCATTAAGGAAATCGAGAAACTGGAACTGAAAGAAGAAACTTGTCACGTCAAACTCGTAGGCACTGTCGATCTGGCCAAGCGGCTTAAGCTTTCGGAGATGAGCCAACGTGTCGTTCATTCGGTATGCGGAAGCCCATCACCACACCTGTACTCAGGCAAAACTCTCAAAGTCAAATCAGATCTCAAAGTCGAAGCTCAAACGATCCAGAAATGTGTTGCTCGGCTGAATTCGCTTGCTGAGACTTTCAGAAAGACAGGCGGAGTGCATGTTGCAGCCGTCTATGGAAGTGATGGAACGCTTGTGGCTTTTGCCGAGGATGTCGGACGCCACAATGCTGTTGACAAGGCAGTAGGCAAGGCTGCGTTGACCGGGGCAAGATTTTCTCAGTGTTTTCTTGCTTTGAGTGGAAGAATGACTGACGACATCGTCCGGAAGGCTGCGAGAGTGGCTATTCCTGTGGTGGCTTCTCTAGCTGCCGCAATCGACAGCGGAATTAAGATTGCGCAGGAGACAGAATTGACGCTGGTGGGCTTCGTGCGCGGCAATCGAATGAACGTCTATACTTTCCCAGAGAGGATTCTCGCGTAGGGGTCGTCTGCTTCGGCTGGGAAAGGTATCTCTTTTCCGTTTGATTCCATGATGCGTTTCTTGTCGCTTATGAGGGTTCCCATCAAGTGGGCCTCGATCCCGTTGTTTCTCAGCGTTGCTTCAACTTCTCTTCTGCTTTTCGGGCTGACTGCAACCAGAATGGTGCCAGTGGAGGACATTGATAGCGTTTGTTCGTCCGAGAGGCTGAGGTATCTCTGAAGTATGCGCACTTGTTCGGGGATCGGCAGTTTCTTCACGTGGATTTTGAAGCCCACGTTCGAGGCCGTTGCAAGTTCGTTCAACGCGGCCACGATGCCTCCTTCAGTCGCATCATGCATGGCATGAACGCCGTTTACATCGGCAAGCAGCAACGCCTCTCTCACGCAACTCTGCAAACGGATGAGCGTTGATAGCTGTTGTGTCTTTTGTATTCCAAACAGTTCCTCAGCCAGACCTTTGTGCGTCAAGGCGAAGTTGACTACGGTCTCCATTCCTATCGGTTTGACGCAATAAAGGCAGTCTCCACTCTCGGCGTTTCCGGGAGTCTTCAGTTTCTCGCGGTCAACAATTCCGTAGGCTGTGCAGACGCCGACAAGTGTTGAAAGACCTTGGTACATGCCAGTGTGGCCTGTTACTATGGCCATGTCAAGGTCGTCTGCAGCTTGGCATGATTGTTTCATTAATTTCTCGAAGACTTGCGGTGGCGTGGATACTGGCCCTAGCAGGTTTATCGTGCCAAATTCTGGTTTGGCGCCGAACAGTGCCACATCTGAGGCAGCATAGTGCACCAGAAGCCACCCGAACCAGTCCTCGGGAACGCCTAGACACGGATCGGTGGACACGACTAGATACTTGTCTCCGAGAAGGTGGACGCCTGAGTCGAAGCCCGGCATCGGCGGAACGAGAACTCGAGAATCCTTTCTGATACAACTTAGCAGTTTCTTCAGGTCCTCGGTGCCGAGCTTTCCCATACTCAATGCACTAGTTTCTAGTTCTTGCGACCCAGTTTTATACCTTTGCTACCTATCGTAAATGAAATCCGCTCCAGAGGAGGTTCCGAATCCTCCATTTTTCGCAATGCGCAGTTCTCTTCGGGCTTCAGAGAGCGTAGTCCAATGTTTTCTTCTTCACGAGTATAGAGATGATCACAGCGCTTATGATGAACTCCACGAGTAGGAAGCTGCCATTGTAGATTATGGGCCACAGCATTCCCCATTCCGCTGGAAACGCGTAGACGTAGACCCAGAAGACGTAGCCTGCAAGGGCGTGTATGAGGAATTTGAAGAATATGCTGATGCCTATGCCTGCTAGGGCGTATGCAACGGTTTTTTTATGCACTATACCTGCCAGTCCGAGGATGCCGAAGGCTATAGGGTATTCGAGGATTGCTTGAACTGGGCTGGCCACAATGTTTCCAACTCCAACAAGCATAGAGTCAATAATGAACGCCAGTATGCCAAATATGACTCCTGCCACAAATCCGGCATAGACGCCTCTGCGCATGGCCAACCACATCACTGGAACCATACTGCCCAAAGTTATCGAACCGCCAAATGGCAACGTGTAAGGCCGAAGAACATACAGCACCGCTGAAAGCGACGCAAAAACCACGATCTCTGCGAGAACTCTCGTCTGGAATCTCGTGTTGCTTCTTTCCATGTTTTCCCTCCGCCAGTATTATCTGGTTCAGGTTCCTTGGGTCGACGACACGTTTAGTCGTCCTCTCAGCCGGGTCAACTTCCCAGCTCCCCTAAACCACAAGGGATAATCGTTATCTATTGGTATATTTACCTTTCCTAGGAATAGTCCTACGCTGTGCGGAATATGGTTGATGGAACATGAATAAGCTGCCTAAGGATTTTGACATTTTCGAGGTTGAGAAGAAGTGGCAGAAGAAATGGGAGGAAATGGGCACTTACCGTTTTGACTGGAACGATGATGAGCGTTCCGTTTTCAGCGTGGACACTCCGCCGCCCTACACTAGCGGTGAGTTCCACATGGGCCTCATGCTCAACTGGACCTACTTCGATGTTCTGGCACGGTTCAAGCGCATGCAGGGCTTCAACGTACTGTTTCCACAGGGCTGGGACTGCCACGGACTGCCCATCGAGGTGGAGGTGGAGAAAAGAAACAAGATCAAAAAGACAGACGTCCCACCTGACCAGTTTCGGAAAATGTGCATGGAACTCGTTGCCCAGAACATCAAAGGCATGAAAGAATCCATCACACGCTTGGGCTTCTCAATTGACTGGTCAACCGAGTATCGAACGATGGACCCAGACTACTGGAGGCGAACCCAGCTTTCGCTGATCATGCTCTACAAGAAGGGCTTCATCTACCGAGGCACGCACCCAGTGAACTGGTGCCCACGATGCGAGACAGCCATAGCAGATGCTGAAGTTGAATACGACTCAAGAAACACACAAATCCACCACATCAAATTCATGCTCGACGAAGGCGGCTTCTTGGAGATTGCCACAACAAGGCCTGAACTGATCCCAGCATGCGTGACAGTGGCGATCCACCCTGAGGACGAGCGGTACACGAAGTACGTGGGCAAGAAGATTCACGTGCCAACCACCGACAGGACGGTTGAGATCGTGGCAGACGAAATGGTTGACCCCAAATTCGGCACAGGCGTGGTCATGATCTGCACGTACGGCGATAAAGCCGACGTAAAAACCGTGATCAAACACGGCTTGCCAGCAATAACGTGCATTGACGAGAAGGGCAGAATGACTGAGAAGGCAGGCAAATACGCTGGCATGAAGAGCGAACAAGCCAAGAAGACCATGATAGAAGACCTCAAATCCCAAAACATGATCGTCAAGTCCGAGCCTCTGAGCCAGGAGGTCAGTCTCTGCTGGCGATGCCACACACCCGTCGAGATCCTTGAACGGGAACAGTGGTTCATGAAAACACGAATGCTTACGGACGAAGTTGAGAAGAACGCTAACGAGATCACGTGGTATCCTGACTTCATGAAACATAGGCTGATTGACTGGGCTAGGTCACTTGAGTGGGACTGGGTCATCTCACGTCAACGGGTCTTCGCCACGCCCATCCCCATCTGGTACTGCAAGAACTGCAGCGAAATAATCCTCGCCGACGAGAGTTGGGTTCCGATTGACCCACGCATTGAGAAGCCAAAGATTGCCAAGTGTCCCAAGTGCAGCGGAACGGAGTTCTTGCCTGAGCGAGATGTTCTGGACACGTGGATGGACTCGTCGATCACATGCGCGGTCCACGCGGGCTGGCCTGACAAGGCGGATTGGCACAAGCGTTTTCCAGCCGACGTTCACGCCTCAGGCGTGGACATCATCCGCACGTGGGCCTACTACCTGATGGTCAGGCATTTGGCGCTTTTCGGCGAGAAGCCCTACAAGAGCTGCCTCATAAACGGCATGGTGCTAGGCACGGATGGTCGCGAGATGCACAAGCATTTGGGCAACTACGTGGCTTCGCTGGACGCGCTGGCCAAGTACGGTGCAGACGCGCTTCGGCAATGGGCCACTGGCGGAGGCGCTACGGGTTCGGACATTCCGTTCAGGTGGCCTGATGTGGAGTATGGTTGGCGTTTCCTGATCAAGCTGTGGAACGCCTCACGGTTCGTGGCCAGCCTGTTGGAAGACTACAAGCCAGACGACAAAACCGAATACGAACTGCAGCCATTGGACAAGTGGATACTGTGCAAAGCCGAAAAAGCAACGCAGAGAGCCACGGACGCACTCGAAAAGTGCCAGTTCAATATCGCCATGGAAGAAACGCGCAACTTCGCATGGCACGTCTTCTGCGACAGCTACATCGAAGCCGTCAAAGACAGACTCTACAAGCCGGAAGTCTACGGCGCGGAAAAACGCAAGGCTGCACAGTACACGCTTTACATGGTTCTGCATAGGATTCTGCAGCTGCTGGCGCCTCTGATGCCTCACGTAGCCGAGGAAATCTACCAGCTCATGTACGCAGAAGACAAAAGCCAAAAGAGCATCCACACGTCACCATGGCCCAAGACCAACAAAACCCTGATTGACGAACAAGCCGAAAACGCAGGCGACGTCATAACTGCGATTATCTCTGAAATCCGCAAAGACAAGGCCGAGAAGCACAAGCCACTCAACGCTGAGATCAAACGGTTGACAATCCACGCGAGAGACAAGGAAATCGCCAAAGCCCTACTCGAAGGCAAGGCAGACATCGAAGGCACATGCAAAGCCAAGTATCTAGAGATAGTGCTCACAAAGGGCGAAGGCCGAGAAGTGAAACCCTACGAGAACCTAAGCTTCGTGGCCGCATATTAGCACGCTCGGAAGCGGTGACATGAAGACGGTTGGCTTGATCGGTTGCGGCGCGATTGGCACGCTGATAGGCGAGGCCGTGGACAGGCGTATCGTGAAATGTGACAGACTGGTTCTCTATGACTTGGACGCAGCAAGAGCTGAAAACCTGAAAAAGACCCTTCGCGTGCCAGTCACGATCGTGAAGAGCGTTGACGAAATGATCAGGCTGAAGCCAGACGTTGTCGTGGAGGCAGCCTCACAGCAAGCCGCAAAACAATACGTATCCACGGTCGTTTCGGCGGAAATCGACATCATCGTGATGAGCGTGGGCGCCCTGCTCGACATGAAAGTCAAAGACAGCAGGATTCATGTTCCTTGCGGAGCCATCGGTGGATTGGACGCAATATCCTGCGCTGACCTAGCAGGCGTTGACGAGATCCTGTTGACCACGTACAAGAATCCCCGTTCTTTGGATATGAGCAACACTGTGGAGAAGCTTGTCTACGAAGGTGGAGCCGAAGAGGCTGTCAAGCGTTTTCCACGAGAGATGAACGTGGCGGCCACGCTGGCCTTGACAGTCGGTTCAGAAAAGGTCCACGTAAGAGTCATCTCAGATCCAGACGTAGAACGAAACGTACATGAAGTCAAAGTCAAATGGAAACACGGTGACATGCTCCTCAGATTCGAGAACGATCCGCACCCTGGGAATCCGAGAACCAGCGCGCTCGCAGCATGGTCAGCCATAAAGCTTCTAAAAGACATCCTTGTGGAAAAATAGTAAGATTCCTCTGCGTTGTTCTAGTATTAGAACAGATTGTTCTATTGCATGGATTTAAGCCAAGACTTGAGATAATCGACTACCGTGGAGCCAATGGGCAGGCTACTGAACATACTTGTTGCTTACATCAAAGAGATGTGGCGAGTCCTCGCCCTGATCGCCTTTGGTCTGTTAGCAGCGTCAGCTGCTTTTCCCTTCCTTGAGACTGACTACCACTTCGTGGGCAAGGGAATCGCCGAGTTCGGGGGTATTTCCCAACGGACTGTGAAGACATTCTGGTCCTTCAAGGAGACCTACTACACCAGAACCATGTGGCGCGGAGAAACGTCAACGAAGATAGGAGATCGTTGGTTCACTGCTTTCTGGTCCCAAGCGTGGAATGGCTCAGGTGGAGAAGGAATAGGAACAGTCTTGTCGCTGATCTTCGGAACTCAAATCCTGACGGCATTGTTCAGCGTTATGTTAGTTGTCGGAAAGAGTCGCTACCTGACCATCTTGCCTGCAATGTCTAGCTTGGCGATGTTTCTTCTCATGTTGTTTGTTGTCTGCACATTGGACTATGTTCATGAAGTGAGTGTTGGGCTTGGGTTTTGGTTTGTTCTTCTTTCAACTGTGTTCTATGGTTTGAGCTTCAGGAAAGCTGTGAACGTCAGTAAGCTCATTGCTGGTTGGCGAGAACGGCGAGACTCAGGACGGGTGGTTTCGCAAAGCCTTCCTGGGCCTAGGGTTTGAGTCCTGTGCCTTGGTCTGTCCAGATTTTTTCTCCGATTTTCCTGTACCCTATTTTCGTGTAAGCCTTAATGGCTGGAGTGTTGTCAGCACGTGCGAATAATGCGGCATTTTCTGCGTTTTGCAGGGCTTGTTGTGTGATTGCTGACGTGGCCTGTGTAGCGTAGCCTCGGTTGCGGTGCCTCGGGCGTGTGTAGACGCCGCCTATCATCCACACTTGCGGGGTCTGAATGAAGCTGCCAGCATAAGAAAGAAGTTTGCCGTCTATGAACACGCCGTACATGGGCTGCTCGTTCACCCATTCGATGCATTTGTTGACGTCTACTTTTTTGCGTTCTCGGCGCGTGGAGAGCAATGCTGCCAGTTGCTGGGCGTCTTCCGGGCAGAGCCTGCGCACGTTCTCCGATGGGAAAGCCACCGATTGGTTTCGTTTGATGAGCATCCACGCTTCCACGTAATGTTTTGCACGCTGGTACTTGGTCTCTATTGCCGAAAGCAGGTCTGGTGGCGAATGCATAATGAAACGATCCTCATCCAAGTAAGCCAGCAACTCTGACACAAGATGCGGCGGGCATTCCAAGATGACGCTTGGGCATTCGAAGGCTCGGTAGATGAGGATGTAGCCTGCGAGTCTTTGGTTCTCGTAGGCAACATGGCACGTGGTCTGCTCAGGCTTGCACTGGAGATCATAGAAGGCGAAAACGTGGCGGATGGGGTCCTGTCTGAGCGCATCAACGACGCTTTGCCTGTTGCCTTCGTCAACCTTCACTATGCTTAGCATCAGGTGGACCTCTCGTGGCGGCTTGGACTATGGAGGGCACTTCAGCCAGCGAATCAACGTAGTAGTCAGGGTTCAGGTTGAGGCCGTCGCCGTGGCTTCGCTTGACGAGGATGCATACGGCGTGTGCGGCTCTAGCCGCTTCCAAGTCGATTCGCAGGTCTCCCACCATGAAGACGCGTGTTGCGTTAAGTTCCTCGGCAGCCAGCAGTATGCCCTCCGGATCTGGCTTCAGTTTGGCTACTCGTTCGCGTGTCACGATTGACTTAAAATAGTGGCCTATTTCATGCGTTCTGAACTCGATGTTAGCGGCCTCGCGGGAGGTATTTGTGACCAGCCCAACGGGCACGCCAAGCCTTCCGAGTTCGTCAAGCGTGGATATCGTGTCTGGGAACAGTCTCGACTTTCGCGCTGCTTCGAGCTCGTAGGTTTTGACGAACTGGTCTATTTCGCTGTGGAATTGCTGTCTTTGTTTTTCGGTGAAGTGGTTTTGGGCGTATTCGGCGGCCTTGTTGCGCATGATTGTGGATCGTTCTATTCCTTCAAGCACAAACCGTGGAATTCCGAGCTGAATCAGCTTCACGCGAGTGGCTTTCCGAAACTCGTCTATACGATCGCCTTGTGACCACGGCGTCTCCACCAGCGTGTCTTCCAGATCGAAAATCACAGCAGTCGTCAAACGCTCAAGCCTCTATCTGCTTGACTGCTTCGACCAGTCTGTCGATTTCCTCTTCCGTATTGTAGAAGTGGGGCGAGACTCTTATGCCATTAGCTCTCGGGGAGATCACGATGTTCCTCTTCTGCAGGGCCTCGGCTGTTTTCTGCGGGTCGCGGACTTTGAAGTTGACGATGCCTGAGCGGTATCGTGGCTCAAGCGGCGTTTGAAGCTTGAAGCCTGCGTCTTTAAGACGCTCAATCAGGTAATCAGTGATCTTGAGTATTCTTCGTTCGACACTCTCCATACCTTGGTTTAGGAGAAGCTTGATGGCTTCGCGTGCGCCTATATGACTCACAACGCTGGGTGAGCCCGCCTCGAAACGTGAGGCCGTCAGTGCGTAGGGCATTTTCCAGTTATCCCAGAAGTCGGTGGTGTCGAATATGGCTTGGTCTGCGCTGGCCCAACCTGTCATAGGCGGCTCAAGCTGTTCGATGAGGTCTCGTTTGACGTAGAGGTAGGCCGCGCCAAGCGGACCCAGCAGCCACTTGTAGCACGCCGCGGCCAAAAAATCAATCCCGTCACGTTTCACGTCCACGCCAACAGCGCCGCACGCCTGAATAGCATCCACAATCAAGTAAGCTCCATGCGCATGCGCTATTTCGCTCACTGCCCTGACGTTATGGCGAAAGCCATTGGAATACTCCACTTGACTTATGACTACGGCAGATGTACTTTCGTCTACGGCTTTCTCGATGTCTTCAATGAGTATCTTGCCGTCCACGTTCTTGACGAAATCCACTTTGAGATCCAGACTCCTGCGGAGGAACGGATAAGTTGCCGACGCGTACTCAAGATCAGTCGTTACCACCTTGGAGCCGCGTTTGGTGCTCAACGCGCTCGCCGCAATATTCATGCCAATGGACGTGTTGCCTACAAGCGCGATTTCGTCAACACCTGCATTAACGAGCTTGGCGAATTCCTCCTTGCCAAGATCACTCATATCCTCATGCGAAGGTCCAAAACGCGACGTTTTATCAGCATGCATGCGCACGGCCTCTGCAACAGGCAAAGGGAACGCCGAACAAGCCGCATGATTCAAAAAAACGCAGTTCACGGTAACAGGAAACAACGCACGTATCCTTTCGATTTCTTCCAAGTCAGACACTTCTTTCCGCACACGGTGATGAA
>Ga0315280_10009591_pt1 | contig 12360 bp, 14 predicted proteins | sample YL17G06_40_MG_FD_203697 | JGI IMG/M metagenome (GOLD analysis project Ga0315280, IMG submission 203697) | Sediment microbial communities from Yellowstone Lake, YNP, Wyoming, USA - YL17G06_40 | ecosystem: Environmental > Aquatic > Freshwater > Lake > Sediment | place: USA: Wyoming | collected... | reverse complement strand
GAAGTGTTGTTTCTATTACTTCGATCCGCTCTTAAGGCGATGGACGGCCGATTCTCCACGTTGAATGGGTAAATTGTTACGTTATCCGAACTGCCCTTGATTATATCGACTTCCCAAAGGTATGGTCTCGTCAGGTTCTTTGTCCGGTCAAGAGTCCAGAATTTCAAGTTTGTATTCAGCAGGGGAGAAGGCTGGTATACTTGACCGTAAAAGGCCACAAAAGCTAGGCTTATTGCTAGAATGCAAAGGGAAACGGATGCAAGGAATACTGTCGACTTGACCTTTCTCAATCTCTCATGCCTTCTTCTTGTAAAGCATCACGACGGACATTACGAGCAACGGGACCCAGAAGATGAAGTAGTTCTGCAGGCCTCGGTAAGAGAACCACAAAATGATCGCCGGGAATGCCCAGATAGCCAAAGCTAGTTTTTCGAAGTAAACGAAGTAGTTCACGAGAAGCGTTGCTGCCACAGCCAGCGTTGCAACCAGATAGAAGGCGGGGGGCAATGGCACACCTGAAGCAAGAGTGATCAGTGAAAAGCCTTGGCTCAGGACTACTAAGTTGCCGAAGGCTGGAGTCACAACACCAGAGTACCACGCACCAAAATCAACCAACATGAACGCAATATTCGGAATCAAGAATGCTGCAAGCGCAAACTCGGCGAATGTCCCAGCTCGCTTCAGCCGGTTTCTCAGGTTAAGATCTCGCTTATTGCGCAAGAACCAGACCAGTAGAAATGGAGCCAGTAGCCATGGCGTTTGTTTCATCGCGCTCGCCAAACCAAACATGATCCCTGAGAGGCGAGGGCGATCAAGATAAACGACCATGAGGACCAATGGGAGAACCCAAAGAAAATCTGCTACGGCCCCAGCGCTGAAGTTTATCGCTAAATCTGACCCAGCGAAAAGCGGTATCAAAGCCAACGGGCGAATTTCCCTGGGCGACCAAAAGTATACTATGACTGCTGTGGCGATTTCGAACAAGTAGACGACGATCCTGGCATCCCGAAGACCTGCCCAGACCACGGGTAGCAGAACTAAGACCTGCAACGCCGGATAGTTGAGCGTGCTGACCAAGCCTCCATTCGGTGTGAGAGTGATAAATTCCGGGTCCACCGAAAACATGGAGAGTGCAGACTGCAGATCCTGCGTGTACGGGTTGAATCCCTTGGATAGCAGAATCGCTGAGTAGTGTGAAAACGCGAGGGCGTCCGTTTGATACGAGCCCGGATGCTCTACCTGCGTTATCACATACCAGCTGATTGCCGTAACCAGAATCAATGCTGCGAGGGCTACGTGACGCATTTTCAGGATGGCATACCCGTCTATGGTGGCGAGAACGAATAGGGCAAAGGCCACGAGATAAGTTAACAAAATCAACAGGACGACTTCGGGATGCGTCTCTATTCTACCCCGTATCCAATTCTGGAGACCCTCAGCGAGCATGAAGCCGGCTGCAAACAGGAAACTAATCCTGACGAGAAATTGCTCTTCGAGGGTAAGAGCGTGCCTCGACATTGATTCCTACCTTTTCTCCCTCTTGCTTGCAAGGAGAACTACGCCGGGACCAATGCAGACTAGGAGACTGATGATTGAAACCATACTCCAAATACTACCTTCCGGCTTTTGATATAGTGCTACTTGATTTGTGCCTGCGGGAACTGTTAGGAGGATGTAACCAGTGTTGCTGTCCCTCATCACAGGCAGGCTTCGGCCGTCTGCAGTGGCGGCCCACGTCGGAAAGTAAGCCTCTTTCACAACGATCATAGCCGTTTGCGGAACCGCATCGAAGCTCACCTCGATGCGATCGGGGTTGGCCCGTGTCACGCTCTTTACCTTTACATTCGGCGCGCCGGTTTCGACCAGTGATGGAATTTCTAGCGCTTTGTATACTATTAGCTCGACATTTCCGTACGACACAATCAATTGTTCCTTGAAATTCGCGTTCTTCATGAGCATGTTTGCCAAGGTGCCGTTGTCGCCTATCATTACCCATGTGACGTCAAGCATTCCAGCTTCCGAGATCAGAGTTCTCCAAGTATTGACCCGGGCAGTGTCATTGGAAGCAGTCTCCAAGTCGTCTAAACGATAGTCGTTTATTCCTACAAGTGGCGTAACGAGCTTAGTCTGTGGATACCAACCGTCCACGATTGGCTTGTCAACGTAGTTTGGCAACACATAGATCCAGAACGGAACATTCATGGCGAGGATTCTGCCCGGCGAGGGATCGTTGCGAAAGTAGTCGATTATTGCGTGGGGAATTTTCGCATTTGCAGTTGAATATGGGAGAACAAGGTTCACTTGATGGTTGAAGGCGTAATTCATCTTGAGAGCAACGCCTATGGTTATTGGAGTCATTGCCAGCGCAAGCAGAACAATGACGGCGACCGGTTTCCAAGATCTGAGCTTGGACACGGAACGTCGGAGCCCTCGGGCGGCCAATAGTCCCATGGGAAGCGCCAGATAGAGCCAGATTCGGTAAACATCCATGGTCTTCGTCCAAATGGTGCTGATGTAAGGCAGCTGCAGGATCGGCAGCGCGTAATAGCCCAACCCAACCCACAGGAAGACGACGAACCATAAGACCGCCAGCAGTGTGCCATCGCGCCGCGAAAACATATGACGGACACCAGAAAGTAGGATGAATTGGCCTAGGAAGACTACAAAGGAGGCGGCTACGATTAGTTCCCCGAGATTCAATAGAATCCGATTGCTCGCTATCTGTCCTGTTTGGAAGACCACCATCCCGCCGAGTAGGATTGGGAAGAATATGGTCGCGCTGACGGGGATCCGTTTTCCAAAGGTTCTACCAACGATTGATTGGACCGCGAGCGCGGCTAGGATGAACTGTGCTATGCCGAGCAGGTAAGATGTAACGTCAAATCCGAAGTAGGTGAAGCTTAGGAAGGGAAATGTGACGTTCCTGTTATAGAATTGATTCGCCGAGAAAAGGTCAAACGACATCAGGAGGGGCACTAACCAAAAGGCGGTGACGGCCAGTGTTCCAATCCCGACCGCTACCAGTTTCAGCAAAGGTTTCCTGAAACCCTCTTTTCCGGCTGTCAGCAGAAGCATCAGCACAGCGACCATACCCGCGATAAGTGCAGACAAGTGATGGGTGAGCAAGAGTGCCGACATTGTTAGGATCGAGGCGAGTACGGTGATTGGGCCTCCGTGATTCATCAGGGCTCTATGAAACGTTATGATGAATGCGCAGAAAATCGGGATTGCTATGACTGTTGGAAACCTATCGAAGAAGATGTAGTTCTCGATAACTTCGGGGACAACGCTGAAGAGGAGCGCACCGAGGGCGCTCTCGCCCTTGCTGAACTCTAGCTCTCTACCTAGAAAGTATATTGCGACGGGTGCAACCCAATAGAACGCCGCGTCAACGAACTTGTACGACAGAACCGGATCAACGCCCAACATCGCCAGCCCGACGACAAGGTAGTAACCTAATGGTGGATAGAGCAAGAGTGCGGGAGAACCGGCGTACCAGTCTGGGCTCCAGAAAGGAAAGATTCCTTGTTTCCACCAATGCTGCAGGAACAGAATTTTGTAGAGGTGGCTCGTAGTGTCGACGCTCACAGGAATCCCAGGCCCAAAGCGTGGTAGAGTAACCCCTACGGAAACTATGACGGCTGCAAGCAGCATGTAGAGGAAATTTTTGTCAAGTATGGCTTCCACAGATTTGCGGCGGTTTCGTCGCTTGTTGAGCAAGGTTACAATCCGCCAGCATCTTCCCTCAACGGCGCTTCGGCTAACCTGCCGAAGGGTGCGAGATTAAGAACGGCAATCGTTACGACTGACCCTAAGACGAGTGCTAGCACCAGAAAAGCGTCGATCTTCTCTTTAGCGAAGAAAGCTTGCGGCGACATAGATCGTGGTGTGTACTGCGTGACGCTGCGTCCCGTCTCCATGTCTTGCCATATTACGGTCCCCGATTCCTTGTTTATGAATTGGAAGATGGTAGCTCCTGCTCCTGCGAGCATCAGGTATACCGATACGCTTGTCATGTCCATATTCATATCGAGCACGATGTCGGCGAACATCTTCGTGTGCCTGAAATCATTGTTGCCTTTGAAGAATCCAATGATGTCCCCTGTCTTCACAACCGTTCTGTTGTAGATCACGTCGAGGAACGTAAGCCCCCGCCCCACGTCTATTCTATCATCACTGTCGTTGCCCATAAGCCAACCATGGGCATGAAATTCCACTATGCGGAGGCCGTTCAGGTCCGTTCCGTATAGGTCGTTGAACATTATACGTGCCCAATCCGCCGTCGAATCCATTACGATTCGAATTTCAGGCGTCCGTTGCCACCCCGTTGTGGGAATATCACCCCGCGGATTCGTTCTCAAAACACGAATTACTAGAACGGTTGAGCCGAGGACGATTAGTACGAGCAATGAGACTAGGAAGATGCCTTTCAGGATGGTTCTTTCATGTCTGCGGACGCTTTCGGCCCTTGTCATAGAAATCACCGCAAGGAAACTCCTGCCTTTAGGCATGGAGAGGAATTGCGGGATACTTTCACATAGCTCTCTACACCAAATAGGGGCAAACATATTTTTTCTGTGGGCAGGTAGCGACGCAAGAGACACTGCAGCTTAACATTCTGCCACTGACGAAACGCAAACTCCACCAACTTGCGGGCACATACTCCGCATTCCATACAATCGCCTCCAACACTCTTAAAACCATCAAATCCTCCAAGCCGAGAACCTACACGCAACTCCACCACCACACCTACATAAGAAACAGGCTGACTGGCATAGCCAGCCAGTTGATTGAGGAAGCTCAACGATATGCCTGGCAGAGACGCAGGATATGTGAGGCCATCAACCATCCAACGGTACGATTCGACAGACATTACTAACTTTTCGGCGCTTTAGCGGTATACCTCTTCATGGCTGCAAACTCTGCGCATCTTAAGGATTTTCGACGTATCGTCGACTTCGTAAAGTAGTCGATACTTATCGCCGATTTCATAGGCGTAAGCTGGAGCGCCGAGGGTATGCTTTAGTTTTCCCTTAGCTCGGGGGTTTTCGCTAAACTTTAGATCTGCTAACGCTTTTTTGACTCGCTCTTGGTCTATCGTGCTCTTATTCTTGTAGCCTTTCTTGAAGGTGCGTGTTAAATCCAACGTCCAATCCAAGACAAACTTCTACTCGCCATCTGGCTCGCTATCTAGCCATTCGAACACATCATCCAAATAGCGAAAACGCATGCTTTCTCCGGCTGCCTCTTCTCTTCTGCTAGCCTCGACATCTCGCAGTTCGTCGAGGGTCAGTGGGTCTACAGTAATGGAGAGCCAAGCCTCGCTGTCAGAGGTCATATTGATTGCGTGTGGGACAGTCAGAGTGCGGACCGGTCGTTGTTCCGATGGTAAGAGCAAAACGAGGAAGTCGCTTCGCCTCTCTGTTTCCAAAATAGGTTTGCTCAAACTTTTGCCTCCACCTTCTTCAGCTCTGTGACACCGTCGTCTTTGATGATAAGGTGGAATTGCTCCCACATAGTGTACTGCCCGACCCACTTGTCTCTTGGAATAATGACATGAAGCCCGTGTTTGTATGCAATCTGTTTGGGTTGAGGGGCTACCGCTGTAATTGCGGGAGGCGTGGGCACAGGTATTCGGTACCCAAAAGACACGTATGTATACTCGCCTCCCCATGGGTCGAAGTCTGACCTTATTTCGGTCACCGTAACATCCATGCTGAATGTCAATAACAATCCGCTATGAGGGTCTATCACGCAACGACATATTTTGGCTTATGCGCTAAGGTGAGCGATTTTTGGCCGCTTGTCGATTTAGGTCTAACCAGCGGTTTGTTCCGAACCTCAGGTCAATTTGGGAGCCCTGGCCGGGCGTTCTGTTGCCTAAGCCTTGGTGAGGCCGCACATAGTCATACCCAGATGCGGTAGCCCGTCATCAGAACGTTCGCTGACTCAGCTTTCTTGAAGTCCAGAACCGTCTTTTCACGCATTCGGATTGTGTTGTGCAGGTGTTCAACCGGCGCTTAATTGACCCCATGAGTCCTTATTCCTAGTTCCTCAAACTCAATACCGAAAGGTACGATGCTCATAGCCTCCCTAGGCGTACTCGGCTTTTCTAGCCCATGCCTGATTTCTTATGGCTGAACAGATTTTCTCCTGCGTTACCAGAATGGCGAAATTGGCTTTCTTCCTCTCATGCTTCAGGTATGGGTTTTGTAGCGGCACCTCAGTTTGCTCATGAAATTCGATTTTGTCACCGTTTGTCAGCGTGAAGAAGATGGGCTTTACACTTGGAATATGTTTCTTCAGGCATTTTTGCATGTTCTCGATTGCCCAATTTTTCTCTGGTTGTGCTGTTACTAAGTGAGCGTAATCGGCATCTTGGTACAGGTAGCATATGGCTTGGTCGAGTCCCTCTAAGAAGAATGGAAAGGCGTTCTGAGGGGTTTTTTTACTCATAGCCAACAAGGAACAAACGCAAGCAGTGGTGGCAGTTCAGATGCGTCAAATGCGGTTTCGAGGCGAACGCGGATCGGGTGGCAAGCGCGAACATCTGTCGGAAGGCGATTCAACCTACCTACCTAGTATCTAGGGATCAGTTTCTTCCGGCTGGGGCACCTGTCAGCGTGCCCGTCAGGCAAGGTGAAGAGGCAAGTTGGCAACAATTACGCCCCTAAGTTGCAAGCTCCTGACTTTAGTCGCGGAGAAGCTGACTGTTCTGGTTTAGGCTTTAGTGTTTGCTGAGGCATGGAACCTTGTTGGAAATGAGTTTAGAACACTCTGTCTTTTGGAAAGACTTCGATTCCTGCCTCACCAATTTGGTATGGACGGAGTTGTGCGTCGTGGCTTATGCCACGCATCTTCTCAACCTGCAGGCCTCTGATTACGTTTCCATCGTGCACCATTGTATGGAGTAGGACGACGCCTTGGGATAGGAATTCTTCTAGCTGGAATCTACGGGCCAGCATGGATGTTCGTAGTTCGCTTGTGACGATGCAGGAGCATCCGGTTGATTCGAGGGCGTCGAAGAAGAGCAGTACCGCTCTACGCCGTTTCGCCTCCTCGGGATAGCGGAGCATTAGGGAAGTCATCGGGTCTACTACGATTCTTTGTGTGCCCTCCTCTGCGGCCACTCGCCGAATTGTTCTCACTAATGATCCCAACGTCAGTTCGGGCAGCGTCAGCGTGACAGGGTTGTCTGTATCAATGGTTGGTTGGATGACCCTGTGTCCCGGCCGCTTAAGTTGGGTTGCATCAATGAACGTAAGCTTACCCGCGTGTTCCAGGGAGTCCAAGTTCCATCCGAATGATGTGAGATTCGCTTTCACTCGTTCAGGTTTCTCATCCAACGAAACATAGAGGCCTGGCTCGCTTCCCTTTGCCCCCCCTACGAGAAACTGCATGGCGAACGTTGTCTTTCCTGACCCTGGACTTCCGACAACGAGAATGGTCCTACTCTTTGGCAGCCCGCCATTCAACACCTCATCTAGGCCCTTTATGCCTGTCGAGACTCGATCCACCTTACTCACGCTCCTAACCTGCTGAGGATTGCCAACCCATTATTTACTCCAGTGGTTTGCTTGGTTCTTTTTCTAGCGGAAAGCCAGCCGCTCATTTTACCGCTGGGTAATCCATCTGACTGGTCTGACTACATAGCATTCTGCATCGTCGAGCTTCGCTTTGCCCTCTATGTCTATGAGTTCTGGGAAGTGGGATTCGAGATGACTCAATCCGACGCGCGTATGCCACTATTCGGTCCCCGGCGATTCCATCACCCTCACCATAAAGGATCGTCAAATCTGTATCGCTTCAGTCTTGGCGGTCGCAGATTCTACCTTCTTTTCCTTAAGGAGTTGGTTTACCACCTTCAAGACGATCCTGTAGTCGATGCCTAACTTCTCAGCCATTTCATCAGGCCACACAACACCATGATTTCCCTTCAGATACTGTTCAACTGCTCGCCGGGCCTCCGGAAGCGAAATATCGCGTAGACTCAGTATTTTGTTTACTCCAGCTCGTGTGATGTAATCTTTTACGGCCACTCTTACAGGTTCACCGACACTTCCTGCCGCGCCGGCCCGGATAAGGCGACCTACGCGCCTGTATTCCTCATCGGTAGCGACAGCAGATAACCTTCGCAAGTTGCTTCGTGGTACATCGTACCATTGTTGCAAATAGCCCTTTCTTCAACCATCCCCCAGCTCTCCTGCAAAGGGCTTTCGACCTATCGGAACAGGTTCTAATCCCGAGAGCTCCCTGCCACGACCATGTCGAGAATCCGCCTTGAAATCAGTAGAAAGCGCATCAGGAACAGGCGGCCACCCTTATGCTTCACTCAGGGGCAATCGTATTCAGCCGAGAGTTTAAGCATACGAATGACATCGGTTGTATACGTTGAATATGACGCTACGACCTCTAGCCACCAGAGTCCCGAAAGAAATTGAGGACGAGATCCATGACATCATGAATTTCCTTAGCGTCGAGAAAGCCTAGGCCGTCAGGATGATCTTGGAGATCGGGATCTCTGAGTGGAGGAAGAGGACTGCGCTCGAGCTTCTCCGTGATGGAAGAGTGACTTTCGTGAAAGCCGCCAAACTCGCCAAAATGGACATCTGGGACTTTGCCGACCTCGTGAAGGATAGGAGAGTTGAGTGGGTAAGATTCCCCGCGGCAGATCTTGAGGAAGAGGTGAGAAAGACCGCAAAGGCCACGAACTAATGAAACCACTGGTCTTTGATGCGCCCCCGCTGATTTATCTCACAAGACTTGGACTCGTGAACCTTATCGAAGCGATACCGACGCGGAAATTCGCTGTACGATCTGTATTTAGAGAAGTCGTAGAGCGTGGAAGAGCCAAGGGCTTAGCTGACGCATTAGCCCTCGCCCGTCTCTTCGAGGTGAATGCAATTGGCATAGCAGACGCCGCAGACATGGCCCTGTTGCGTACATTTAGGAAAATCGGCGGCCTCAAGGAAGCTGACGTGGAGACCCTTGTCGTTGCGAAAGAACGCAATTATCGAGCCGTTCTCGACGATCTACAGGCACGGAAGGTAGCGAGAACGTACGCCATAGACTTCGTCGGAACCTCGCACGTACTCATTCTCGGAATCGAAAACCGCCTACTCACAAAACAAGAAACCTTGGAGGCGGTAGATGACATGATCGAAGCTGGGTGGAGATGCGGACCCGAACTATATCGCGAAATAATCCGATTGATAAGAGAAAACTAACACCAGCTTGGAGTCGCTCGGCTGAGCATGAGAAGGCTGGCGATCGAGACAGGCAACGCGAACGAAGACGCCGGTTGGTAGCAGCTACTGGTCATGGGTGTTAACACCCCTCAATGGGTGTCGACACCCGGCGGTTACACTACGGTGAAGACCATTGGGGTGTCCCACACCTAATCATCGGGTGTCCCACACTCTGTTGGGTGCACCTTCGGGCCCGAGACCATGGGGGGACCTGTTCCAAGAGAGGCATATCGCAAGATTGGGTACACCTGATGTCTGGGTGTGGTACAATTTTGTCTGACGTTGAAAAATTCAGTGTCTGACAAAACTCAGCTTCTGGCCTGTCACGCGTGACATCCCCCCTGTTAGAACAGTTATGTCAGCGCAAGAGTTCGCGGCAAGGTTAGCGAAGACGACCCAAGAGGCAAAACAAGTCAACGCCCAACTTGAACGGCTGGGAACTGAAAGGTCAGAGGCCCTGGCCAGTGGCAACGCGGAGAAAGCCGTCGCCTCCAATCGTCAAGCGAAAGCACTCCAGGAACGCCTGGAGGATCTAGTCATCACGAAGACCACCCTCGAAGCGAAGCTGAGGGCCTACAAACAGAACGAACCTGAAGCAGCTAAGCTCAGGGACGAAGTCCAAGCAGCCTGGGAGGAACTCCGCACCATGACCGCGGAGATCACGAAAGCCCAACAAAACATCGCGGGAATTAGCTTTCTACAATGGGAGCCGTGCAGAGTTTCTATCAAAATACGAGTGGAAGCATCTTCTCATCAAAGGGAAGCAACTTATCGGAATATTCGACAGTGCCCAGGACGCCTACAATGAGGGATTGAAGCGATTCGGAAATACTCCGTTCCTCATTAAGCAAGTTCTCAGAGAAGAGCCGATTCAACAGATCCCCGCGCTGAGTCTCGGGATCTTACTTGCCAGTAGTTAGTCCATTCTTTCTTCTCACGCAGTCGTGATGCATTAAGCAGCGTGATCTTCATTTACAACGGTCCAATTGGCGTCATAACCCTCGCAATCTAGCTTCATGTGCTGACCCGCGCGGAAACTCCCTGCTCTCCCCTCTTCCTCAGAAAGACGCAACTGGGCGCTCACTCAATTATCCGCTCACATTAAACCAGCAGAAATCAAACAAGAAACTCCCTGACTATTTCAAAGATTTGACCCACTATCACGCCGGGCGTTTCTTCAGATCATTTCTAAAACTGTGGGTGATTCAGAGAGTGTTCTCTGAGACGTTTTGAGAAAGAAAAAAGGGGAAGGGAGTTTCTACGTCCGCCTACGCCTAGCGGCGTCTGCGTCGTAGTAGGTAGAGGGAAGCTGCAAGCGCTGAGAATGCTACGATCGCGATTCCGCTGAACTCTGGGATGGGGATCTGGCTTTGTTCTAGGTAGAGGTTGACGCCATTACCTGGCGTCGAGGACACACCAGAAAACGATAGCGCCCGTCCCTCAAGCCTAGGTCTAGCCTATGTTACTTGTTCCACTGTGGACGAGGAATGGAAGGCTGAGAAGCTATGTCCGATGCTTCGGTTGCTAGACTTAGAGTTGTTTCTCCGGACCTGAGACTTCATCATTGAGCCGTCTTAACCGTCGCGAGAACTCTGCGCTCAACTTCACGTTTCAAAAGAACAACACCCACGCGACCCTTCGGAAATCCTGAAGTGAGATTTAGGTCAACTCGGAGGGGAGAGATGGAGATACGTAGATGGCGGGACGCAACCAAGTCGTCACAGGCTCTTCGGTTGCAGTCAAATGGTTCAGTGAATAAGAGAAAACAACTGAAGCTGTCACGCTGAGAGATTCGCACGTCGAAGGCCGGTTGAGGTTGCTTACAACACTGCAGGAGTCGATGTCCTAGGCCTCTCGTTAGGGCAGGTCTTGGTCTAATGGGCTCTCATTGCGTTGGGAGACACGAGGAGCGTGACTGCGTAGCCTATTCTCTGATAATGCGGATGCAATAGATAGCTAGTCTGCGTCCTCAGCGGAGTCTGCCGGAGTCTTTACTGTTAGGTGTGTTCGGTCATCAAAGTGCTTAGTGTTCCATGTCACAAATTCTGAGCAGTTGTGTTCTTCTGCGATTAGCAGGATCTGCGCGTCTGAGTAGTTCATTTTCAGGCAGATCTTTTCGAAGATTCTTGAGACCGCGTATCGGATCATCTCTTCCGGGGAGGGCCTGTGGACCTTCGGGTAAAGAATGTGCAGGTCATATTGCTGGTGAAAGCTCATAAAGAGTTTTGTCAGTTCGGTGGCAGCCAGGGTGAAGGAACTGATTCCGCAAAGCTCAAGCAAGTTGTAAATTGAAGTTGCTTTTTCGGCTGTCCCTCCAAGGAACAACTTATTGGCCTTATGTCGAGGGTCATTGGGAAAAAGCCTGTCTATGACGAAAATATCTGTGTCGAGGAAGATCAAGCTGCGCGGCTCCTGAGTTTCCGCATAATCTCTTCAGGCGTATTGCCGAATTGCGCCCGCCACCTAGGGTCCTTCCTCAGCTTCTCGAAGACCTGCCTAAGATTCTCAGGTGCTTCCTCCGAAGGTTTCAGCGCACCCGCCATGTACGAATCGATGAAGAGCTCCAGCGCTGAAGAGGGCGCTGACCTTTCAAGGAATCGTCGCGTAGCATCCACAATAACCTCACTCCGACTTCGATACAGACCTTCAGCAACGAACCTGTCGATGCGTCGTACAAGCTCTTCAGGAACTCGGAGCTGCACGAGCCTAGCCTTTGCCATATATTCTGTTCACTATACATTTCTGTATAGCGTTTGCATATTAAAATCGTATGTTTGATAAATATTGAGCTTTCAGGGCGTCCCGAACGCATCCTCCAAGGGTCCTTAGCTCGCCAGACGTAAAGGGAGATTCACCACGTGTTATCAAACGAAGAGTTGCCGGAACCCTTCAATCCTCATGCCCTGCGGCGCTCCTTCTCGATCATCTCAGTTGCCGTCAGGTTTTTCGGGAATAGGCCTCCAACTGATCAGAAAGTTGCCCTAAGGGTTTCGACCGAATCCATTTTTGGGGCACGGAGAACGCTTAGGCCTATCCAAAATCACAGAAACCAAGGCGAAATACCGAGAAGTCATCTCTCACTTCAAACGCAATGACGATCGCATACGATGCC
>Ga0315280_10009590_pt1 | contig 12360 bp, 9 predicted proteins | sample YL17G06_40_MG_FD_203697 | JGI IMG/M metagenome (GOLD analysis project Ga0315280, IMG submission 203697) | Sediment microbial communities from Yellowstone Lake, YNP, Wyoming, USA - YL17G06_40 | ecosystem: Environmental > Aquatic > Freshwater > Lake > Sediment | place: USA: Wyoming | collected... | reverse complement strand
CATTGAGGCAGCCCCTTGACCGCGGCAGCCCCCCGGCTCACCTGGACACACATGGGAAGCACAGCCCCCATGCAAAGGATAGTGAGGAATCGCTTCATCGGTCCCCTCCTTCACTCTGTATTGCCCCCGGTCTTCTGCACACAATTCTGGTGTTGAGCGTCAGCGATTGTGGCACATCTATGAGAAGGCCGCGTTTGTCAATGGCGCTCGCCTCCTGAACCCCAGTCTCGATCGCCAGATTTCGCTCGCCGGCTGCATCCTCTGCAGGCATCTCTGCCAAACGTCTATCCGTCCTTGCTTCCATAGGACAATAAGTCTTATCCGTTCAGGGCTGCTCAATCAAATCGATGTTGAGCCTCAGCGATTGTGGCACAAATCGGGGGGGTGAATAAAGGTACACTTTCGGTGTGCCCCCTCCCGCATTCCCCGCTCTCCCCATCATCTCACGACAGCGCTCACGCCGGGCAATCAGGTCCGTGAAATCTCAGAGGATTCTATCCTACTCAGTGGTGATTCTATACGCGATCCAGAGGCCGAGGATTGCTCCAACCGTACTGCCGACAAGTCCCCAGATTGAAAGGAGGCCGGCTCCAAAGAGACTGGGAATATAGCCTCCGATCAATGAGCCGGTCAGAAGTCCCATCATTAGCAAGCCCCTATGCGGAGAGCTGTCCATACTTGTGAAACCTGCTGGAGGGATGTTCCCGCTCGTGCAGGTCGGATGGACCCGCGCTGCCTTCGATAGTTCTCCCGCCTGGCCATCCGCCAGCTGGCGGATCCGGATCTGCAGTTCGTTTCGCCGCGCCAGGATGGCTTCCTTGCGGCCGAAGCATGTTGTGTAACTCTCAAGATGGGTCGAAATTGTAACTCCAAAATGAGACAGGCTCGGCCTGGTCTTGAGAGGAGGAAATGTGAGGAATCGCAGACAGGAAGCGGTAGCCCTTGAGCGCTACGGGATCGTGCGAACTGCACTCCAAGAGGGCATTAGCCTGGCCGCTCGAAGGCACGAATGTTCTCGCAGTACTGTGCAGCGGCTCTTGCGCCGCTACCAGACGGGTGGCTTGTGGGCCCTGTGCAACCGCCCTCGGGGGCCACGCGAACCTATCCCCGAGAGCTTGCAGGAACTGATCGTGGACCTGAAGGTGGCCCAGCCTCTGCGCTCGACGGAGAAGATTTGCCGGCTTCTGCGCGAGATGGGCGAGCGCGTCAGCCGCCAGACCGTCTGGAGGGTGCTCAGTGAGCGCGGACTGGCAAGGATCATTGAGCGACAGCCCCTGCGCCGCTTCCAGTGGGCCCAGCCCAATGATCTGTGGCAACTGGACCTGATGGAAGATGAGCCCACTGCTATCGGCAAGGTGCACCTGGTCGCCGCGTTAGATGACCACAGCCGCTTTTGCCCAGGAGGTCGGTTCGTGCGCCAGAAGACTGAAGCCCAGATCCTGGGCTCCTTGAGCTGCTGGCTGCATCGCTGGGGCTTGCCCGCAGCGATCCTCACCGACCGCGCCACCTGCTTCTTCGGCACCGGGCAAGTGCCCTCTGGCACAACTACCTATCAGCTCGCTCTGAGCGCCCTGGGCATACGGGCTGCCTTTGCTGCGCCCTACAAGGCCCGCACCAAGGGGAAGATCGAGAAGTTCTTTCAGTTCGTGCAACGCGACTTCCTAGTCGAGCACAGGGGCCAGGTCCGTTCCCTGGACGACCTCAACGCCCGCTTTGAACAGCGGCTGGACTGGTATAACGTGCAGCGCCCACATGCGAGCTTGTCCCAGGGGCCGCCCGCGCGCCAGTATCGTCCCAGCCGACGCGCTGCCCCGGCCGAACTTGATTCCCTGCTGGCGGTGGAGACCCCTCGCAGAGTCGCGCGCGATGCGACCATCGCCTTCCGAGGCAAGCGGCTTGCGGTGCCGCCGGAGTACCTGGGGCAACACGTCTGGCTGCAACTGCTGGGTGACCAAATCACGATCCGTGCAAACAACAAGCTGCTCGCCCAATACTCGGCCCCAGAGGTGTAGCACTTTGGAGTTACAAGACTGTAGCATCTTGAAGGTTACAGGACACCCGCGAGGCCGACGAGACGGTGGCACCGGGCGAAGGATGGCGCAGCGTAGCAATCTACTGCACAGTGGTGGAGAAGTTCTGCTGTGACCACCTTGAGTAGTGCTCTGGACTGCACCCCTGAGACTGGACAGATTGGGGCGAGATGTGGGACCCTCTGGTGAGGTGGGAAGGAGGGGGCTTCATCACGGGGGTGACACATCAAGTCGGTCCGGTGCTTGCGTGGCAGCCACCCGAAGCTCCGAGAAATGCAATCTCTGGCAACTCATAAGCCAGAGCCCGTAGCCAGGGTTCTGTCGCCTATGCAGAACCAGGTGTTATCGGCCCTTGTGGTTCAGAAGTGACCCCAGAAGACCTCGCCGCCTTTGACGCTCGTGAGGGCACTGGCCCCTGCTGCTACCAGCAATCGTCCCATCCGTGGCAGCTCCGCGTCGGGGCAGACCTGGTCCCCACACCCCAGAGAGTGCTCGATTCAAGCCCTGACACGGGTCCCAATGCAATGTGACAAGCGCAGGGAGTCCCTTTTGCCCGTCCCTCGTCCTTCGCTCTCGAAATCTGCCTAGAAAGCGCCCCCTTACTGCCGCAGATTCCGAAACCGTGAGGAGTCCCCAGCGGCCAGGAGGCGCGTCCGCTGTGCGGCGGATAGCGGCGGGTTCAAACCGACGGCACGGGCTTCCGGACCAGGGGTGTCGGAGAGCGCACAGAATACCACGACGCCACCTGTGGCGGGGCCCTGAAAGGCCAGATGGGTTTCCGGATAGTACGCGTGTCATCCAGCACGTGATGCGCGGTTGTGCAACGTACCCCGTGAACGGCTCGGACTACGTGAACGCCGGCAGATAGTCCCTCTGTAATTCCAGCATGTAGTCCAGCATCTTCTCAGCGTTCTGGACCGAGTTCACGACAGGGTCCAGTAGCAGCGCCTGGAGCAGAAGATTGCGCGAGCGCTGCCCGTAGGCCTCGACCACAAGTTTCTGGATTGACGCCTGGGTCCGGCAAAGGGCCAAGAGCGCCTCGGGGATCGGGGCCAGCTTCTCGGGATGAAGCCCGTTCCCGTCAACCATCGCGGGGACCTCTACCACGGTATCGGGCGGAAGGCCCTCCACGTAATCACCGGCGTTGGGGACGTTCACTGCCTCCCCGCGGAAACTGCGGCCCAGCGCGATGGCCAGTATGATCCGTATCGCCAGCTCTCCGCTCCCGCCGAGGACGGAGTCATCCAGTGGCTTTGCCCCCGTGGCATAGGGTTCCAGCCGATCCTGTGCCGGGGCCGGGTCCTGCCGCGGAGCCTTGCGGCTCTCAAGTCCATAGTGCCATCGCAGCCCTGTGAATTCATACGCGAAGGAGAGATACTCACCGATATGGTCGTCCGACGGATAGGTGTACAGCCCGAAGATCTCCAGCATTTTCTTGACAAGCGGCGGCATGTTCGGGCAGCCAGGGTCGGACAGGGCGCGTTCGCGGAGCTGCGGATACAGGTCTTTGCCCGTCCGCTTGTCCGCGATCCTCGTCACCCAGTAGAAGTGGTTCAACCCCCCGGACACGAAGTCTATCTCATCGGCCGGCTTCCCGAGAATCCTGCTCACGCCGTTGCGCGCGTCGAAAACCCCGTGGCAAAGCCCCACGGCCCTGATCTTCGTAAGATCTGACACCGCCCTGATGATGCGTGACTCCGGGTTGGTGTAGTTGAGGATCAGCGCGTCCGGGCACAGCTCCTCCATGTCGCGGCAGATCGGGATCACCAACTCGAAGTTGCGAAGCGCATGAAATATCGCCCCGGGTCCGCCGTTCTCGCCCAAGGCGTGCTTGAAGCCATAGGCCATCGGCACCCGGAAGTCCTGCTCCCAGAGCGGATAGCGCTTGATCGCAACGGAGGTGATGACGTAGCCCGCACCCGGCAGCGCCTGGCGGCGGTCGCCGCTCATTTCGACCTTCGACTTGGATTTGAAGTGCTCCCTGACGCGCCGAGCGAACTCATACATCCGCTGCAGCTTCGGGAGATCGGTGTCCACAAGCACGAGCGTACAGTCAAGCTCGTTGACCTCCGGCGAACTCAGCACGTCCACCACGGTCCCTCTTCCGAATCCGCTCCCGGCGCCGATGGCGACGATCTTCAACGGCTTTCCTTCCACTTGCTTCCTCCTCTAGTGACGTAATCCATCTTGGCAGTCTGTCGGCCTTGCGGTCTTGGCCCCGCATTCTGCTCCATCTGCGATGGGATCTTTCCATCCGACCGCGCACAGAACCTCTCAGGGCAATCTTGCATCCGAGTCCGCGGGCTCGTCCGTAACCTCGTTGTTTCGATGCCAGGATGTTTTCCTCCACCAGCCTTCGCCGAGGCTGCTCGGCCTGTTCGGCGAGTCCGTGCCGCGGGAACGCGTCTCCCGCTCTGCGCATTCCTCTGAAGGTCAGCGGGAGTGCACGCCGCGGCAGGTGATCAACATGGTCGGGTAAATGAAGCCCAGCCGACTGAATTCGTAGAACTGGCTACTGTGCCAATCGAGCGTGCATGTGACTCCGTGAAGCGTCGCCTCGGCATAGTTGATAGGAACTGCATAGCGGTTCGGGGCCCACGTGAGGACTACAAGCCGGGATCGCAACTCCGGCCGCAGGTCCTTCAGCTGCTGCAGCCGGGTCGCGAGTACCTCTTTGCGTGTCTCGGAGGAGTCGAAATCCTTGGGCAGGGGCAGCTGTAGCTCGAGGCCGTCGGCCCGGAACCCCTCCCGGCTGCCGCTTCCGGCGCGGGGTGTTGGTTGAACCATCTCACGGCGATCTGCACCTTTAGGTCGCGCATCTCGCCATAGGCGTACGTGTAGAGCCCTCTTTCGGAGGATATTTTGCGGCGGATATCAATCCACTCCACCGGGCTTGGCTTTATCAAGACATCGGCGCGCAGCAGCCTTTCCACGGCCGGCAACACGTTCTGTCGCATGGCGACAAGATCGCCCCGGCCTCGCCCAGCCGACCCAATCAGAACAAGGATGAACGCGGCCGCCGCGGCGCCAATCAGCATCACCCGCCGGGACGGCCGCATGACGGCGCGGCGCGGGACGATTGCGAGTAGACCTAAGATCACTCCGGCGACCATGCCCTGGTAGGTGCCGGACGGGATCGGGACATCTCGATGGCCGACGCAGAAGAAGATGAAAAATCACCAGCCGAACTCGAGTAGGAAGAGCAGCGGGGGCACGACGATCCAGCGCCGCCGCGGCGCAAGACAGGCCGTTACCAAACCCGCCATTACACCCGCGCCGGCCCAGCGCACGAACTCCAATGTCGTCGGGTGGGCGCTACCCAGGAATCTGGAGATCCCCAAGGGATCAGGACCAAAGGGCGCAGCAACATAAGGTCCAGCACCATAAGGCCCAGCCAGCCAGCAAGGGAATACGATCCCGCCCGCGAAGATCGCTAGGAGGACTCTCAGCCAACCTTCGCGCTTTCCGTCGCCCGTGGCCTCCACTGCTGCCCCTCCACCCCCTGTAATTCCAGCACAACCTGGAACCACCTCTCCGTTGCTTCGGTGGCTCGGCTGCCGAAGCAGCTCTGTTTCGATGTGAGTGAACTTTGCCTACCAAAACGCCCTGGCATCGAAATCCCCGACCTCGTCCGAAGCCCTGGAGTTTCGATGTTAGGTATTTTCCCTCCAGCGAACAAGAGTTAAGGCAGTATCCGAACCATGCCAGGGAAGTGTATGTGGATAGCAGGAAAGCAATCCTTTGGCGACGAAAGGAACTCCAGATTTGGGCCTTAGTTGGCCGGCGGGGGCATTACCGCAGAAGGAGACAAAGAGAGAGAACTCCAGGGTAGAAACACCCCAGGGGCAGCATCGTACACCCCCGGACTTGTCCCACTACTGCTGAAGCTCCACAGAATCCGGGCGAAAGCATAGAGTAGGACGCGCTCCATGCTTTCCCTATACAGATCTTAGGGAATCGGGAGACAAGAACGGGCCGCTGCCGCGTCTTACATACTGAAGACTCCCAAGGGAGGGGCAACCATGAACGCACCGTCGGGGAATCGGTGGAGTCTTGGAGTTTGCTACTCCAAGCAGAGAAAGACTGGCCAGGTGTTGGTCACACTTCTCATTGTCGTATGTCTGCTGATGGGTGGCAGTGACAAGCCATCCGCACGCGCTGCCGACTCCTCAGGCAGTGGAGCATCACCTGAGTTGGTGGCCACCGCCACGATTGTCTCTTTGGCTTTTCTCATGTATGTGAGCGACAAGCGAGCCTTCCCGGGGGCCGACGCATGGAAAAGGGCGGTCGCCCCATATCTCAATCGGGGGATTGACTTATCCGGGTTGGAATACAACAAAGCCCTCGCCGGCAAAGCGATCCAGCAGATTCCGTCTCCCTCCCAAACGGCGCTGATTTACGCGACCGGCGCGGATCGCGCCCCCAATGGCTCCTCGGTGCTGGTTGGCTTTGTTGATGGGCATGTGACCTCTGTGGACCCTGCTGCGGTTATCTGGAGTCCGACCCTGCCTCCCGGGGTAAGGGGACGTTCCAGCGTCTGGTTGATAGCAGCGATTGTCGCGGCGGGACTTGCGCTCGTGGGTGCTTTAGTAATGGGGCTGCAATCAGCAAGCAAAAGGAGAAAGCGCAGCAGCCGGAGGGTGCCCTTCACAAGGAAACCATAGCGCAAAGAAGCCCCTATTGGAACCACGCACCCCGCAGATGACACGGATGAAAGCCTTTGGCTGAAAATATGGCCATGAAGGCTTGCCTCGAGCAGGGCCTCTACTGACCGTCGCTGGCGTGAGTCGGGTTGGTGCCGGTGTTCCGCGAAACACGTTTTGTCGAATACTGATCAAGACTGCCACTATGGCCGCGGCAATCGGCATGGAACTTCGTACAACGATGGAAAAGGAGACCTGAAGGAGATGAGGTATGCGGCGCGGGCCTGCGCGTGTAAACGTGCTGGCAGAAGGACGCCGGCGCGGAATCCGCTCGAAGGCGTAAGCTCAGGCGGCTTTGCGGTAGTAGTCGTTCACGAGGCCGCCGGGTACTCGCCGGCAGGCGACCTCTCCCTCGGTGGGGTAGTCGCGAGGCCCGGCCGGAGCGTGGAGACCAAGCGCGCGGTGCGGCTGGCGCGCATTGTAGTAGCGGACGAACTCCCGGAGCACCCAACGCAGGTGGCTCTCGCTCAGGATCATTATTCGGTCCAGGCACTCTTGCCGCAGGCTGCGAATCCAGCGTTCCGCATAGCCGTTCGGATCGGGAGACCTTGCCGGCAGCCGGATCACCTTGGTGCCTACGGCCTGCACTAGAGCGTCGGCGTGTCGGGTGTACTTCTCATCCCGGTCGTGGATCAGATTGTACCAGCCACTTGCCTGTAGAACCGCTCTAGCTTGCCCGGAAGGTATTCCCCATCCTACAGGCTGTCCGCCTATCCCCTCCCCCGTTCCGCCGGCCGCCAACAGCCTGGGAGCCGTAGCGCAAGGTTGGCCCGCACGGCAGGCAGGCGATCTGCTGCTCTGGCAGAAGGGAAGCCATCCCGGCGCGGCGAAAAGCCCTGCAGGTGAGGACCTTTGTGGCCCGGCGACAGCGTTGTCGGCAAATGAGGGGGACGTCTAACATGCACCGCAGGGATACCAGAGCTGTACGCTAGTTCACCCCCCGATTTGTCCCAAGATCGCTGAAGCTCAACAACATAGCCCAGGGACAGCCCACATGAACGACCTCACGCGATTCCATGCCTGTATGAACTACCGACCCGTGGACCATGTGCCGTTCTGGTCCTCAGGCGCATGGCCAGAGACCATCGAGCGCTGGAAGCGAGAGGGCTACGAGCCCGAGGCTTTCGACCTCAATCTGGGCGCGGATCGCGCGCGCTGGTGTACGGACTGGTTCTCCCCGACGCCACCGTTCGTCCGCGAGGTCGTGGAGGAAGACGAAGAGCATATCCTTTACGTCAACCATGAGGGCATCCTGATGCGGGAGATGAAGAGCAATCCCATGAGCTCGATGCCCCAGTTCATCAAGTTCCCGGTCGAGAGCAGGGAGGAGTTTCGCCGGTTCTGGCGGGAGCGCATGCAGCCCGATCTGAGCCAGAGGATCGGCCCTGACTGGAAAGAGCGACTGCGGGCGATGCAGGAGCGGTCTCGCCCACTCATCATCATCTCCGATCGGTGGGGCGGGTTCTTCGGCCCCCTTCGCAACTTGGTGGGCGTGGAGCGGCTCTGCATGCTCTTCTACGACCACCCCGCCTTCGTGGAGGAGATGATGGACGCCAACGCCGACTTCATCATCGCCATGATGGCGCAGATCCTCGACGGCACCAGCATAGACGCCTTTGGTTTCTGGGAAGACATGGCCTACAAGACTGCGCCACTCCTTTCACCGGACTTCGCCAGGCGCTATATGCTGCCCCGCTACCGTCGTGTGGTTGACTTCCTCCGCAGCCGCGGTGTGGAGATGATCGGGCTCGACAGCGACGGCCGCATCACTTCCCTCATCCCCGTCTGGCTGGAGGCCGGGCTCAACTTCTTCTACCCGTTCGAGGTGCAAGCGGGGATGGACGTGCTCGCGGTGCGCAAACAGTTCGGGCGAGACCTCAGAATATGGGGCGGGGTTGACAAGCGCGCGCTGGCGCGAGGGCCGCAGGCTATCGATGCCGAGCTGGCGCGCCTCAGGCCACTCATGGCCAACGGGGGGTACATCCCGCATACCGATCACAGCTGTCCCCCGGACATCTCGTTCCCGAATTACTGCTACTACATGGAGCGGCTCAAGGAAGCCTGCGGGAAAGGTCGGTGAGCGGCCTGCTTCCGGTCACCCTGTGGCTGTCAAATAGCTTTGGGACACCACGAAAAGCCCCGACGCCGAACGTGGGCATTGTCTGGTGCTCAAGCGGTCTGATGGGCTGTGAGTCATGAGACACCATGTGGGTGCTAGACCAGCTTGAAACACCGGATGGGCGATGTGGATAGCGGCCTTCACCCGACAGATGGTGGCAAGGCGCCGAGGGTGGTCGCGGCTTCTGGGACTGGGGCGACGCTTTCGGGCCTCCTGCGGGGGAGGAGAACGCTGTGGAAGGCGCGGTGAAACGCGCCAGGCGACACACTGGCCTCGGCCGCCATGACCAGGGGGCGTCACGCGACGAGGCGGGAGGCGGTGATCCGGGTGTCGGAAAGGGGCGCGGCGCTCGAAGCGGGTCGGAACCGCGCCCGGAGGCGCCGCCCGAAGGTCTCCTATGGTAGAATGCCTGGGACTCGCAGACAAGCCACCAAGGCTGTCAGAGGTGTCCTATCGCCATTTGACATAGACACCAGCACCCGTTCCCTGTTATTCATGGCAGCAACCGCAACCCGGCTGACTCAGGGGTGTCGGCGAACTCGGCCATCTTGTGCTCCACATCGTGCCCCCGGCTGTTCCAGAGCATCTCGCCAAAGTCCGGAAGCGCGGGTTCCGTGCGGATCAGTTTCCACTGCCCGGTTTCGTTCTTCCTCCAAGTCCACGTCACGCGCTCGCCCTGATGCCGCGGGATGCGCACGCGACCGTGAACCCCGAAAGGCTCATCCCACACCATTGTCCCGCGGAAGCGGTTCCAGGCAGTGAAGCGGATCACGCCTTCAGCCGCGCGAGAAGTGTCCCATGTGCGCACCTGGGCGATGACATACTGTATCACGGTGCGCTGATACCACCACCACCAGGCGCGGCGGACGTATTCGGTGCTGTAGCCGTTGCTGTCGCGGTATTCCGCATCGTAGAAGGACATCAACCGGTCAATGTCCTTGGCCTCGAATGCGTCAATGAGCCCCTTCCATGCGTCGAGCACTTCCTCGGCTGCCTTCTCCGCTCCCGGCTGCACCCCGTCGAATATCCGCCACACCTCCTGCCTTTCCGGCAGCGACTCGTCAGTCCACGATACCTTCTCGGTCCTGCTCCCCTCCTTGGCCACTGCCACCTGCTCGATTATCGAGCTCTCGTCAGTCGGGAAAAGCAGATACTCTGCGTAGTTCACTGTGCCTCTGATCAGGCTTTTCGCAGCAGTTCTGGCCGTGATGCCGAATGTGCCTTCTCCATGCCCCCTCAGGAACACGGTGTTGCCCTTGGCCTGGTCCCTCACCAGTTCCCATTGGGGATAAACCCTGGCCCCCGGGATGCGCCTCCATATCCTGTATGAGCGTGCTTCGGGGTCAGCATCCCACTTCAAGCGAATCCCGCCATTCTCCACCGCCGCTTGCACGCCCGCGACCCAACGCGGCACTTCGACGGCGAACGGCTGCTTCTCATACAGGTTCTCGCGCGACTGCAGCACCGCGATCGCGCGCCCGCACTTCAGCACGCAGGCGCGATTGTTGACAGAAGTGTCGCTGATGTTGTCTGTCGGCGGGTAGTATCGGTTCAGCATCTCGCGGTAGCATTCAACCGAAGCGCACTCCCCGGGGTGAATCGCCTTCTGAAAGCGCGCAAGCACGCTTCTCGGCGTCCCCACCGGCAGCAGCGGGATGAAGTAGTAGCGTCCCCCCGTGTCGGGGATCATCTCCTTCATGAGGTGCGGATAAACAACGCCGTACGCGGCGCGTTCCATGTATCCGCGCGCGACCTCCAGGTCCAGGTCCTGCAGCATTTCGTCGAATTCGTGCAAAGTGTTGCACTCTCTCATCTGGTATGCGACCCTGGCCCGGGCCAGGACGTCCTCCTTGCTCGCGATCAACCGCTGGTCAATGATCTGACGCAGCGTCGGATAGATGACGTTGTTCCAGTGTCGCGGGTCAGTGCGTTCGCCACTCCAGACATCGTTCGGCGGCTCGATCGAGAAAACCGTGGCGCCCATCAGCGCGCCCTCGATGATGAAGGCGCGGTAAAGATGCGCGTGCGCGTCGAGCACAGAATCATCCACTTGCATATCTTGCTCGACCCCGAAGACGCCGGGCTTTATGAAATAGGACTCCCCTCTCACCCACCACCACCACTGCGGCTCCATCCCCCAGTTGTCGCAGTAGCCTGCCAGCCACAGCCCCCAGGTAGCGCACTGGGCGGCATAGTAACTAGGCCCGATGCATTCGTTCTGCGGCAAGAAATACTGCCTGTATGTTCGGAACAGTTGCCTCAGCGGCGCCGACAGCCTGTCGCTGCCCAGGTGCGCCATGTCGAGCATGATCTGCAGCGAAAGATGCCTGCCGTATTTCCCGCACAGTTTCAGCACCTCGGCAAGGTAACGAAGGTTGGTCGGAATCGCCAGGTCGAGATCGGACTGGAAATCGGTGAAATAGGCGCACCTCATCTCCACGATCTGCACCACCTTGATGCACGAGAATTCCTTCAGCATAGTTTCGACCAGCCAGAGCGGCGTGCTCCCAGGGCTCCAGACCTGCAGGGCGATCGGGATGTTGTGCTTCTGCACGACCCGAAGCATCCGCCGCCACCCTTCCATGCACTCCCTGGGCTTCGGGGATACGGGATCCACCGTTACCACGCAGTACGGCTTGATGTCCGCGGGCAGGTTCCGCCAGCACTTGACCGTCAGTTCCGCCGTGCCCGGCCCATAAAGGATGATGAGCGGATGCTCGCGGTTGATCACCAATTCCGGCGGCCTGCACCCCTGCGGCACCGCCGCCGCTCGAGTGGCCATCGCCACAAACAGCAAGCCCGTGATGAAGGCTGCTACCCGGGCGCGACCGCGCTCACACTTCTTAATGTCAGACTTCATGCGGCGAACAGACCCCACTTCACGGCCTCCTTGCTGCGCGAGTTTGAACGTGATTCGCCGCCGATCTCGAAACGCATTTGGGAGTGCGGCGGCTTGCCGCCGCCTTCGAGGCGCGAGCGCGCTCCCGCACTCCATACCCCGCGCCTCGTTAGCAGTCAGTGGCCGGGCTTCTCGACGGCCTCCGCGATCTGGCGGCGGGTGCGTTCGAGAAGGGCGGCGCTGCGCGTGAACCTCTTCATGTCTGTAACCACTTGGGCGATTGCGGCCTCAACTGCCCGCTTCCCCTTCGCTTTCTCCAGCACGCACAGGCACTCGTCATCCTCCAGCCCATCGCGAATCACCTCCAGGCGAATCGAACTGACTGGTGCATCGAAGCCCACCTGCTTACCCGGATACATCAGCGACCCGTCGCCGTAGATGTTCGGGCCGATCCATTTCACGGTCGCGATGTCCTGCCACGGATTTTCCGTGCCGGTGGGGTTCCATAACTCTGTCCTGCCTGTCGGGCGGGCGACAATGACCTAGGTGTGCTGTCTTGATACATATGGCAGTAACCTGGGGCCTTCCTCGAAGAAGACTGAGAAGGTCAGTTCTTCGAGGGAGGACGGGCTGTGGATTCGAAGAAGAAGCGCCTCTGGAAGGCGCGGC